>Ga0302325_10009813_pt1 | contig 20841 bp, 16 predicted proteins | sample Palsa_T0_2_FD_201948 | JGI IMG/M metagenome (GOLD analysis project Ga0302325, IMG submission 201948) | Peat permafrost microbial communities from Stordalen Mire near Abisko, Sweden - Palsa_T0_2 | ecosystem: Environmental > Terrestrial > Soil > Palsa > Peat permafrost | place: Sweden: Abisko...
TATCATGATGGGAATGCTATCCACGCTCCTCTCGGGCGCGAGCTATGGTACAGAGCTCGGCAATATGGAGGACGGCGCGAAACCGGGGCGTGACGGACAAGTCTTTATAGCGATCGAAGCGGCCGCTTTTCAACCCTTGGATGAAGTGAGACGCCGCGTGGACGCCGTAAGTCGTCAGATTCGAACAAGCCGTCGCGCCGCCGGAATCGATCAACTGTATCCGCCAGGACGACTTGAAGCCGAATTCGAGCGGGAACGCGTTATGACGGGAATTCCGCTGAACGACGAAACGATAAACGATATCGAAAAGACAGCGCAGAGATTGAGGGTCTCGAGCTTCGATACGTACGCAGCTGATTTGCGCGTTGACCGAAGCGACTGATGTTATCTGAGTTCGTCACCTCCACGTCGACCCGACGATTGACGAGTCACGGCCGCGATTGAACATTGAAAGACGGATCGCGATCGAAACGCGAGGATGTATGGGTCGAAGAGACAGGCGAGGCGGATGCGGTACGCCTCCTAGGCGAGGCGTAGTAGCCCGCCGTCAGCGTCGAAGCGTAAGTTCGGCCGGCCTCGACTAATTCCAAACCCACCCTCCTCGCAGCGCATAACCAGTCGCTGATCGACGCGCCAATCGGCGGAAGACGACGTTGAGCGCATCCGGCCCGAACTGAGCGACTTGAACGACCTCAGCCAGCCCTGAGGTGTCAAGGCCGCGTAGGCGGGAGCCCGGCTTGATGTTCTCGAAGGCGATCATGATTGCCGCTTGGTCCGAGTTCTCTAATACCAGAGGGCGTGCTTTGTAACTCAGTGGATTTTACGACGAGGTTGTGTTGGTTTATTGTGGCGCCGAGGGTTCACGCCATGCCAGCGGTGAAATTCCGGGACAACTGCTTGGCGGAGGAACTTCGGGCTCCGGCCAAGTGCTCGAAGGACGCCGGTTAGAGCCGGCGGGTTGTTGCTGGCGGCGGTCCCTGACGGGACGGATCGCGGCGAGGCGGTCTAGAGCAATTTCTACTCATATTGCATCGTACCCTGCGGCAGCGAGATAGTTTGCGCATTCCTTGGGTGTGAAGCGGCGAAGGGCGTCGGCGATGGGTTGCCAAAGGTCGGGGATTGTTCGGGCTGCGGCGGCGCGCAAGAGGGCCTTGAGCTTGGCGAAGGCCATTTCGATGGGATTGAAGTCGGGGCTGTAGGGCGGCAGGTAGCGCAGGCTCGCGCCGGCGGCCTCGATCGCCTGTCGGACGCCATGGACTTTGTGAGCCGGCAGATTGTCCATGATGACGACCTCGCCGGGCCGCAACTCCGGAACGAGCGCCTGTTCGACATAGGCGAGAAAGGCCTCGCCGTTCATCGGGCCATCGAGGACCATCGGCGCGGCGATGCCGTCGTGGCGCAGCCCTGCGGTGAAGGTGGTGGTTTTCCAATGGCCATGGGGCACGGGAGCGCGGCATCGCTCGCCCCTCGGCGCACGACCGTAAAGGCGCGCCATCTTGGTGTTCGCGGCGGTCTCGTCGATGAAGACGATGCGCGTCGGGTCGAGGTCGAGCTGTCCTTCAAACCACGCCTCGCGCGCCGCGTTCACCATGCTGCGGCGCTGCTCGGCGGCGTGCGCCGTCTTTTTTTGCGCGTGATCCTGCGACGCTTGAAGAACCGCCACAGCGTGCCGATGGCGACGGCGACGCCGCGCTCCTTCAACCCGTCCCGCAGCTCCGCCAATGTGACATCCGACTTCGCAGCTAAGGCTGAAAGGATCTGTTCGGCGTGGGCGTCAATCCGATGCGAGTGGCGGTCGCCGCCCTGGCGCTTGGGCGTCACATCGCCCTCCCGCTGTTCCTGGGCCCGCCAGCGGATCGCGCTCGACGGGCTCACCCCGAACCGTTCAGCCGCCGCGCGACACGACAATCCCCCTTCGATAGCCCCAACGACACGACGACGAAGGTCAACCGATAAAGCTCTGGCCATGCAAGCCAGCCTCCTCGCCGGCATCCAGCATGAATCAGAACCAAGCCGATTCGGGAATCCCCCTCGATTCAATCAGACAAGAAAACGCTCTAGCGGGCTGTTGAAGAAGGGTCCCGTTTCGCTTTGAGGACGGCTTCGTCGCCGTTTCGGTATTCGAACTCGATCTCGAGGGTGCCGTCGTCGAGGAGTTCGGCAGTCCCTTCGCCCTCGACCTCGTCGCCTTCCTCGCATCCGGCCCAGTGGAAGCCGACCGAGTGCGGGCGCGCTTCGCCGCCCTGCGCGGTAATCGTCAGCATCGCAGGACCGCAGCGATCGAGGTGCGATCTATTCCCAAAGGTCCGCCTCCCGGGCGGGATCGACATGTCTGGCATTTATACGCGTTTTCTAAAGCACATGGTTCCCGGCGGGCTCATATTGGACGCGGGCAGCGGCTCAGGCCGGATACGCTCGCCTACTTATATTAGGCTCGGATACGTGGTAGAGGCATTTGACGCGTCACCCGAGCTCTGCAGACTGAGTTCGGCTCGCACTGGAGTTCGAATCTCGTGCCTGCGCTTTCAGGACTTTGACTGTCCGCCACGGTACGACGGAATCTGGGCATGTGCCTCGCTGCTTCACGTTCCGCTGTCCGACCTTAATGATGCCTTGAGCCGGCTCGCACAAGGTCCTAAAAGTGCCGGTGCATTTTACATGTCCTTCAAATACGGCTCAGGGGAGCGGGTTGCACTCGACGGCTGCCTGTTTGTCGATATGGACGAGCGCGGCATACAATGCTTTTTCGCGGCGATCCCCGAGATGACGATCACCGACCTTTGGCGGTCTGGCGGCGAAGGAGCGAATTCTGGCAAAGATAACTGGTTGAACGTAATAGCTGTAAAACCTCCGCGGAAATAGGCCTTTTTGGCCGGGCACCGGCGTCTCGCGTTCGCGAAAATTCAATCCGTCGAAGAGCATTCGTCAAATCGCGCGTGCGGTTTCCGCTGCGTCGATTGGACACTCCGCGCGAATTGCCACGACAGCTTCGGCGATGAGATTGGCCGCATCGCGTGCGTGCACCGGGTTGCTTGACCTGCCGAAACCTATCCTGACGCACTCTCCGGCCGCGTCCGCGTCGAGCCCAATTTCCCGCAAGACGTGTGAAGGCTCGGGGATTCCTGAGGAGCACGCAGCCCCCGTCGAGATCGCAAGCTGGGGTTGAAGATTTGCGACGACAGTGTCTGCTTCGACTCCCGGCAGCCGCACATTCAGGTGAGCCGGATGGCGCGGTTCGTCGCCGTTGACAGTGGCATCGGGGACACGGATGAGAAGCGTTTTCAAGAACGTCTGCCGCGCCTGTAGCAGCGCCTGGGAGTCGTCCACAACGCGCTCCCTAAGCACCCGCGCTGCCTCGCCGAACCCGACGCAAAGGGCCGTTGGGAGAGTTCCCGAACGCAGCCCGCCCTCCTGACCGCCGCCGTGAATGATAGGGCGCAGGCGATGCCGAACCATATGGGAGACGAACAACGCGCCAATTCCTTTCGGCCCGTACATCTTGTGGCTCGACAGGCTCATCAAGTCGACGCCAAGCGCCTCGACGTCGATAGGAATTCCAGTCGGAGCCTGCGCGGCGTCGCAATGGAAGACCGCTCCCACCTTCCGGCAAAGCGCTGCAATCTCGGCGATCGGTTGGACCGTTCCGATTTCGTTGTTCACCAACATTACAGAGACGAGATCGGTTGCAGGGTCGACTAGATTCGCGAGTGCGTCGAGGTCCACATGGCCCGAAGGACGTACCTGAGCCTTGCGAACCGTATATCCCACGCGCTCCAATTGACGCGCCGATTCGAGCACGCATTTGTGCTCAATGGCACTTACGACGACGTTGCGCCCCGTGCCCGGCAGGCCTTGAAGAAGGCCTAGGATTGCGAGGTTGTTGGCCTCCGTGGCGCCCGAGGTGAACACCACTTCCTCGGCGGTTGCGCCGATCAGGTCTGCGATACTTTGCCGGGCTGCGGCTATGGCATCGTCAGCGCGCCAACCAAACGCGTGGTTCGAAGAATGCGGATTGCCGAACTCAACGTTCCAATACGGAGCCATCGCCTTGACCACGGACGGTGCGCATGGGGTCGTTGCCTGATGATCGAGATAAATTGGGGCCTCAGTCATCGGACCGTTTCTCCAAGGAGCCTATCGGCAAGGCCACTGGTGATAGCCGCCAGTGGCGAGTTGACGCTTTGTTCCGCGCATCCTAGCGTCGCCTGGAGCAATCGGCCAGTGGAGACGCGTCGTGAGAAGCCTCCTTGAAAACCAAGATTTCAAGCTTCAGTTCGCCGGACATGAGACATTTACTCTCCGTTACGGATGGTTAAAGAAGGCTGTAGACGCTGTCCTGAGTGCCGAATCGGACGGAATTACCGATCCGACTTCTATTTTCACAAGCGAACAGAGCATCGCCGACTTCGGTGTCGGCAAGAACATGGTGCAATCTATTAGACATTGGGCAATTGCGGCGGGGATTCTCGGATTTCAAACTTCAGATTCGGGGAGTTCGCGCCTCGTCGTAACCCACCTTGGGCGAATCATCTTCGGCGATCGCGGCGACCCCTTCCTCGAACATCCGGGGTCTCTTTGGCTTATCCACTGGCATTTGGCCTCAAACCCGGAGCGCACGACGACTTGGTACTGGGCGTTCAACGAATTCAACGAATCAAGCTTCGACCGCGATCTCCTTGTGCAACGGCTTTCACGGCGAATCGAGCTGCTACGCGACTCGGGCCGTCTGAGGGAATCCAGGCTCTCTGAGACGACGATTCGACGCGACGTCGAATGCTTCGTACGGACCTACCTCGTCAAGTCGCTATCGGCCAAGGGACTGCACGAGGAGAATTTGGAATCACCGCTCTCCGAACTTTCACTTGTACAGACGATGGGCGTCGGCGGCGGGTTCAAATTCCGCAGGGGGCCGAAGCCGACGCTGCCCGATGAGGTGTTCCTATATGGTTTGGTCGAGTTCTGGAGAAACCTCTATCCGACTCGCCGCGAGTTTTCCGTCGAGGTACTCTCGCATGATCCTGGATCGCCCGGCAGGGTCTTCCTTCTCGACGAAGAGTCGGTCGCGGAGCGCCTTGCGAATATGGCGGATCTAACTGACGGCGCCATTCGTTGGGACGAGAGCACGGGCTTGCGACAGGTCTACGCGCAGCACATTGCATCCGTCGACGCGCTCGAAAGCATACGTGACCTGTGTCAAGCCGCCCTGCACGCGAGGGCCGCCTAATGTCCTCGCTGTCCAGCAAGGTCAAGGTGGGCCGGCGTTTTCAAAAGGCGGTGCGCGTCGATTCCGATCTCGGCGACGTCTTGGGGCTTGAAGGTTATGTCTGCCCTCCTTCCGCGACACAAACTCTCAGGCGGATGTCTGCCCAAGTCGCCGACACCGCTCAAGGCGCGTTCACCTGGACTGGGCCCTACGGCGGCGGCAAATCCTCGCTCGCGCTGCTGTTAGCATCCCTTCTGGGGCAGGATAGCTTAGCCCGCTCAACAGCAGCGAAGCTGTTTGGTTCGAGAGTTGCGGACCAAATACTTTCGAAGATCGGCGGTAAACGAGTTATCGTTCCGGTCGTTGGTCGACGGGCCGATCCTGAGGCGGCGATCCTTGAGGCGGCTGATGCTGTGAGTGTGAAGACGCGCCGCCGTCGCGGCGATGCGCTGGAGGTTTTGCGCGCACTGGCCGGGCAGAGTGAGGGCGGCGTGCTCGTCATTTTGGATGAGATGGGCAAGTTCCTGGAGCACGTGGCCCACGGCGGTGGTGACGTCTATTTCTTCCAGCAGCTTGCCGAGGAGGCCTCGCGCTCCAAAGGCAGACTACTGGTCGTCGGCATCCTGCACCAAGCTTTCGATGATTATGCGCACCGCCTCGCGCGCGAGGTCCGCGACGAGTGGCTAAAGATACAAGGCCGTTTTGCGGACATCCCGCTCAACATTGTAGCTGAGGAGCAGGTCGAGCTGATCTCGCGGGCGATTGAGGTGAAGGGTCGCCGGCCGGCTTCGTTACAGGCAAAGCAACTTGCGACGGCTATGCGGCGGGGGGACGCGGTTGACGGCGACTTTGCAGGGCGTCTCGATCAGTGCTGGCCGCTCGATCCCGCTGTGGCACTCCTGCTCGGGCCGCTTTCGCGGCGCCGGTTCGGACAGAACCAGCGCAGCATCTTTGGGTTCCTAAATTCGGCTGAGCCCTTCGGCTTTCAGGCTTTCCTCGCTAGCGCCCGCGAGGACGGCGACGAGGTTTACGATCTGCCACGCCTGTGGGATTACCTGCGCGCTAACTTGGAACCGTCTATCCTCGCTTCTCCAGACGGTCACCGCTGGGCGCTCGCTGTCGACGCCTTGGAAAGGTGCGAAGCGCGCGGAGGCGACGCCGAGCATGTCGACGTGGTGAAAAGCGTCGCGCTGATCGACCTGTTCAAGGAACGTTCGGGGCTGACAGCGTCTCAGGACGTTCTGAAGTCCTGCCTGCCCGCCATCCCTGCCAAACGTCTCGCTGAGGTCCTCGAGCAGCTCGCCGGTATGTCGGTGGTGATTTACAAGAAACACCTTGACGCCTACGCGATCTACGCCGGGAGCGACTTCGACATAGAGGGGGCCGTCCTAGAGGCGCGCTCCAAGATGACCGGCCTCGACTTCGGGCGCCTGAAATCGGTGGCTGCCCTTCAGCCGATCCTTGCAAAGAGATTTTACCACAGTACTGGCGCGCTCCTTTGGTTCGACGTGGACATCTCGCCATTGTCGAATGGTGTCGAGACGATGCGCGCGTACCGGCCGACCAATGGCTCCGCCGGCGTATTCATGCTGCTCATCGGCACCGAGTCCGAGAGCGATCAGAAGGGCCGGAGGGTTGCCGCCAGCGCTGCGGAGGCCTGTCGCTTCCCTGCAGCCGCCGGGTGGTCGCGCGACAACTATTCGATTCGCGAAGCGGCGTTCGAACTGTTGGCGCTTGAGGCCGTTCGCACGGTCCGGTCCGACCTTAATGGCGACGCGGTGGCTCGCCGGGAGGTCGACGCGCGGATCGCGCGAGCCGCGGCAGAGTTGGAGGACAGATTACGCGACGCCTTTGCATCTGCGTTCTGGGTTCCGAATGTGAAGGATGCTGACGGGGGGGAAATCCGCGTCGAGAGCGACAACGGGTCCGTCACTTTGAACCTTCTTGCGTCGAAATTGGCCGATGCTTCCTTCAGCCAGATGCCTATCGTCCACAACGAGTTGCTGAACCGCATCAAGCCGTCCAGCAATGCGATCGCGGCCCAGAAGGCGCTGCTGCGCGCCATGGTCGAGCGTCATGCCGAACCTAGGCTGGGGATGTCGGGCTTCCCGGCCGAGGCCGGGCTCTATGCGGCCCTCATCGAGCGGTCCGGGCTCCACGTGCCGGATCCTGACCGGGTTGGGGTCTACCAATTCGTTGTACCGGATCCCGCAAACGCGTCTCGCCTAAGTGGACTATGGGAGGCGGCGACCGCGTTGTTCGCGAGGGTCGGCTCGGCGCAGGTTTCGATGGCCGAGGTTTTCGAAGCATGGCGTGCCGCCCCGTTCGGGGTTCGGGACGGGCTGCTTCCTGTGCTTGGCGTCGCGTTCGTCTTGTCGCAAGTCAGCAACCTATCGATCTACCTCGACGGCGTCTACCAGGTGCGGCTGACAGCGATGCTCGTCGACCGTCTAACTCAAGACCCGGCGTCGGTGCGGCTACGTTGGAACGACCTGTCGGATCTTCAGCGCACAGTATTGGTGAAGCTCGCTGAGATCGTGTCGAAGCACGGCGGCTTTGACCACGAGACAAGCTATCCGACGGCGTTCGACACCGCGAAGGGCTTGGTGCGACTTGTCAACGGGCTGCCGAATTGGGTGCTGCGGACCACGACCTTGCCTACCGTCGCCGTGCATGTACGCAACTTGGCAAAGTCGGCCAACGATCCGAACAAGTTCCTGTTGGACGACCTGCCGGCCGCTCTGGGCGAAGAGACGCGCGTAGTCGCGATGGTCGATCAGGGACTGGAGGCGCTGCTCGGCGCCTATCCAAGTCTGATAGGCAATCTAGAAGCGGTGATGCTTCAGGAGCTACGCATCCGAGGGCGCTCGCAAAACGCTCTCGACGATTTGCGGAAGCGCGCTGGCGTCGTCCGGAATCTCACAGGCAACTATCGGCTGGATGCGTTCGCAACCAGATTGGCAAGCTATGAATTCGTCGATCGCAGCCTGGAACCGATCGAGGGCATCGCGTCTCTTGCTGCGGGCAAGCCGGCCCGTGATTGGGTGGACAGAGACGTTGATCAGGCGAGAGTTGAGATCGCAGCTTTGGCCCAAGACTTCGTCAAGGCGGAAGGTTTCGCGCATGTGAAAGGACGGGCCGACCATCGCGTCAACGTCGCCATCTACACCTCCGATTGGCGCAAAGACGCGCCGATTCGGGCCGAAGTGGATGTTGCTGCGACCGAGAATGAGAAGGTCGCAGAGCTCGTTAGAAAGGTCCAAGCGATCTTCGACCTAGAAGGCATCGACCGCGAGGTCGCGCTGGCCGTGGTTGCGGAGTTGGGCGCGCTCGCGGCTGCGACTCCGAAAACCATCACGCCTGCGAAGAGGAAGTCCGCATGACGGCGAGACATGTCCTCGGGCTGTCGGGAGGGCGCGACAGCGCCGCGCTAGCGGTACATATGCAGCAGAACCACCCGGAGATTGAGATCGAGTACTTCTTCACCGACACCGGAAAAGAGCTGCCCGAGGTCTACGAGTTCCTCGGGCGCTTAGAAGGCTTCCTCGGCAAACCGGTTTTGCGGTTGAACCCCGACAGGGACTTCGATTTCTGGTTAGCCCAGTACAGGAACTTCCTGCCGTCGCCGAAGACCCGCTGGTGCACTCGTCAGCTCAAGATTCGACCATTCGAGGAGTGGCTACGGCCGGCCTTGGCCCAAGGCGATCATGTCACTAGCTACGTGGCGATTCGCGCAGACGAAGACTACCGTGAAGGGTACACCTCGACGAACGTCAATCTGAAGGTTCGCCTGCCGTTCCGGGAGGACGGTATCGACAAGGCTGGTGTGATTGAGATTCTGGAAGCCTCGGGAGTGGGTTTGCCGGATTATTATCGGTGGCGCTCCCGCAGCGGGTGCACATTCTGCTTTTACCAGCAGAAAATTGAGTGGGTTCGCCTTATGGAGGAGCACCCAGACGAGTTCGAACAGGCCGCCCGCTACGAGAAGAACGCGCTCGAACACGGATCTCCATTCTCATGGTCGCAGGGAGAATCGCTGGCAGACATGGCGAAGCCGGAGCGCATCGCCGAAATCCGCGACGACCATGAACGGCGAGTCGAGAGGCTGCGAAGCCGCATGCGGGTCAATCCGCTGCGGTCGGGGCCCGAGATGATGGACGTCGACGACATCTACGGGCAGTCGAAGGCATGCCTTGCGTGCCACAAGTAGCGCATCAAATCGAGTGAGTCAGGTCGTATCTCTGCAATGCTGGGCGAAGAGTCTCGTATGATTCCGCGCGGTTCTCGGAGAGCGAGGAGAACTCCGCGACTCTGGCCAACTCCGATTTTATGAGCCTTTTGGCGTGATCCGATGCGCCCTCTTGGCCATCAGGCAGCACAACAATGAAATCATGGATAGTGGCCATTTCCTTGCCGGGGTAGCGCCGCAAGATTCTGCCACGTCTTTGGACGAACTGACGAGGATCGCGCGAGCTGGCGAGAATGTAGGCGGTGCTGCACGCCGGGACATCGATGCCTTCGTCCAGGCATCGGATCGCGACCATCGCGTCGATCAAGCCCAAACGGAAGTTCTCCAGGATGCGGTCTCGCTCGCCGCGCGACTCGCGCGCCGTGAAACGGGAAACGTCCCATCCGAGACGATGAAGGAGCGAGCTTGTCGCTTCAATCTGTCGTTGACCGACCCACACCGCATCGTCGTCGTCGGAGTCGTTGGCGTCGTCGTCGTCGGCCTCTACGATGCCATCTCCGCAATAGAAGAGCGTGTGGGACAGCGGCTTGACGCTATCCAAAATCGTCGTCAACGCAGGGAGCTTGTTTGCGGCGGCGCCGACGAGCCTAGCTCGACGAATAAGAAGAGCTTTCAACTGCGTGTTCTCACGGATAGAACCGCCGGCATCTTTTTGGCGGGCGAGCAGCTGGCCTATCTGGTCCGAAAGTTCGACGAATTGCTCGGTCTCAATACCCGTCAGCGCGACAAGGTGAGGATAATACCTGTACGGCGTCAAAACCTTGTCTTCGATCGCCTGACGCAGCGTGTAACGGAATACGACTTCACCGTAAAACTTACGGAGGCGTTCATTCCGTTCCTCGTCGAGATAGTGTTCAGGCGTCGCCGATAGACCGAGTCGATATCGCGCCTGCTCCGGCAAGAACCCGTTGTAGGCCTGGGACGAATGGTGATGGCACTCGTCTCCGATCCAGAAGAGACGATTGCCCCTAATCCTCTTTAGGTTCTCCTGGAACTCGGGAGTCTTCAGGGTGCGGTTGACTACGACCACAGCAACGAATTTTCGGCTGCCCATCAGGAGTTCGTGCACGTTCTCCTGCAATCGGTCCAGCCACTGTCCGCGCGAGACGTAGCAGCGGATGGCGTCGATGTTGAATGCGGACAGAATGTCGGCCCATTGGTCGGCGAGGTTCTGATAAGGGACCGCGATGACGCAGGCTAAGGAGTCGATCTTCGCCGACAGGCGAACGATCGCGTGTGCCGCTGTGATCGTCTTGCCTGCACCGGTCGCAAGATCGAGAATGCCCTGAAAATCACCCTTCGCTCTCCATGCGTCCAATGCCGCGATTTGATGCGGTCGCATCTCGAAAGGCTGCCCGTTGATCGTCTTGGGTTCGATAGGCTTCGACGATGTCGTACTCAGCGGACCGCGGGTCTTTTCCCGAACTTTGGCGGCGATGGCGGCCTCGATTTCGGGGTCGGGCGTGTATCTCAGCGCTCTGCTCACGGAGATCAGGTGTTCGCGCACCGCCGTTGGTATGTCGATGACCGCGGTCGACGGACTTCGGTTGCGCCAGAGTCGGTCGAAGCTATCGATGTGTGGTTTCGTGTAAACGTCTAGTTCCGGCTTCCAAGCCGGAAAAACGTTGATCGACTCGTAGTTGTACGTCGGCAGCAGCGCGTGGGTGCTCTCGTTCGCCGAACCTGAAAAGACGACAAAATCGCAGTTCTGGTCGCCTATGATGCCGACCTTGTCGTGGTACATTCCGCGCTCGCGGAGCGCGATTTTCACGTCCATGCGCCCGTGACCCACAAGCCAGGCTAGGGTCTCGAAGCGGTTTTGAAAAAGGTCGTCGCTCACGTTCGCGATCGTCGCAAGCAGTTCGGCGCCAATCATGTCGGCGATCTCGCGCTGACGATGCCCCTCCGCGATCGCGTCCAAGTCCCGCTTCTCGGAGAACGCGCCGAGCACAAGTCTGATGTGACCCTGGTTCTTGACGAACACGGAGAGGGCCTGCGCCGCACAGCTGATCGTCGACGCAGAAAAGTACCCAACCGCGCGATCGTAACGATTGGCGACCTTCAACGCCGGAAAATAGAAATCTTCCAGTATGTTGTCCAAGTCAGACTTGTACACGCCCTTGAATTGAAGGTCGCGCAGCATTTAAAACGAGATCTCCGCCACGTCGGTCCCATCGTCCTCGACCGTTAAGTACCCCTTCTCCATAAGCATCTCGACGATGTCGCGGTCCGGGAACTCCCCGCCGCTCCGCCTGAGCGCATCGGCAATGATAGACAAACCGCCGTTAGCATACTCCTCAAAGATTTCCGCACAGCGTCCTTCCTCCCCGTCCTTGAGAACAGAGGGATCCTTTGTTTCGTCCAGCGCGATCAGCCAGATCAAGTCTTCAGCTTCGCCTCGCTCGAACTGTTGATAGGACACGTCCTCTGTGCCTTTGGATCTGTCCAAAGGTATCCGCATGGCCTCCGAGAAGCCGAGCAGGGCGGCGAAGCATAAAAGCTCGCGGATGGTGGGGAAAAGGGGTCGATCATTCGGCAATTTCTGCATCGCAAGCCGCTGAACCATCTCCTCATGGACGCGGCTTCGATTGATATTGGGCGTGCGTCCCGTCATCCGATCCGGACCTCTGCGACTTGCGTGCCGTCGAACTTCGAATCGAATACTGCAGTTCTGAACTCCTTGCCTCCAAGGTACCGACTTTCGGGCTTCCGATCGCCAGCGGGAGCCTTGTTGTGACGCACCAGTACGTACTCGGCACCCACGTGGTCGCTCAACGCTTCGAGGACTTCCTGTGACCCTTGGGACTTCGAGACAAGAAGCACGACTTGGCGCGCCATCTCGGGGATAAACTGAGCCGTTGTCAGGCGATAAGCCTCGTCGAGCTGGCCGAATGGGGAGTCCAGCACCAAAGGCGCAATAGTTCCTGGCAACAGCTTATGGTCGAGGGCGTTTTTGCGGTACTTCGCGAACTGGACCAGCGCTGCCGTGAAGGCCAATCCTAGCAACTGATTTTCACCGCTAGATTTCGGAAGCGTCCGTCCGCTGCTGTTGACGAGGTTGATTACGTAGTCGTCGCTCATCCTGAAAGTGAAAACCTTATGCGTCGTCGCTTTGAGGACTTTTGCGATTTCCCCACGCAGGACGGTCTTCGCCGCAGCTTCTTCCTCGCGGAGCTCCCTGTCCAACTCCCCCTTGATCGACTCGCAGAGGGTCCGGCGCGTCGCATAGATTTCGGTCCGCTTGTCCTGTTGCGCGAGTTCGTTGACTTCCCTGTCGATGCGTGACCTTTCCTTCGCCGTATCCTCAGCGCCGCTCTTTAGCCGCCCTAGGTCACGGTCGATCCGGGACACTTCGGCTCGAAGCTCACTTCGTCGACGCTCGCGAGCGTCGATGCCGTCGATGTCGATGCCCTTCAGCTTTTCGCTAACCTCCGCGAGCTGGGATTCGATTTCCGCGTGCTCGTCGTTCGCCTCAGTCAGCGCCTCTTTTGCCTTCGTCAAGCGCGCTGGCGCTTTCAGCCGAGAAGTACGAAGATTGGTCAGTCGTCCGCGCACAGCCGTGATGCGGTTACGCATTGTTTGGTTGGCGGCCTTGTTCAACAGATCCGCAACACGCTTGTACGCTTCGCTCCCGGGAGAGAGATGCGCGCCGCAAATGCACGTCTGGTCACCAAGAATGTCCTTCACGAACTCTTCGTTATAAGGCGACGGAATGCGACCGCGATGCTCCTTGTCATCGAGAAACGCAAACGTTTGCTCGGTGATCTTTTTCGAGACAACGTATCGGCCCTGATCGCCCAGCCACCGATACACTTCGTCCGCCGCCTCTCTTCGGCGTTTCTCTGCATGCTTCAGTTGCTCGTTCAATCTGTCTCGGCTTCTCTGCAACTCCTTTGCCGCTGCGGAGTTTCGCAGTGTCTCTTCGATGTCCCGAATTTGAGTCTCGGTGACGTCACGCTTCCTCTCGGCCTCCGCCGCCGTCTTAACCGACTTTTCCTCCTGCTCGGTCAGAGCGTCCAAACGCACGTTGAGTTCCGCAATGCGCGCGGTCGCCGACGTCGTCGGAATTTGTCTACGGAATTGACCGGCCACCGCGGACAGGTCCTCGATCACCATCTCGACTAGCGAGCAACCAAGAATGTCCCGAACGGCGTTCCTGATCGCGCCGCTTCGGGTCTCGCCCAGAAAGATTTCGGCATGCTCCCCGTCGAAGAGGAAATGGGCAGCCATGTCGCGCGGAATGACGGAATTGATAAACGTTTCGGCAGAGGGAATGTCGACGTGACTGCCCTTGTCGATCCTGTGAACGACGAACTCGCGACTCCCGTTCGCGAATTGGCCGGTCACGGAAAAGCGTTTAGCCATATATAGGTTGCCTTCGTGCTCGAAGACGACTTCTACGGAGGCCGTCGTTCGACCTTCTCGTTTTGCGTCGTAATTCAATATGTCTTCGCGTTTCTCAAATCGCTCGGTTGTGACACCATAAAAGCACCAAAGAAGAGCGTTTAGGAGCGTCGTTTTGCCGACCCCGTTTTCCGCATAGATCAGGGTGACGTTCCGCTGCTCATCCATTGAAAATCGTATGACGTTCTCGTCGTAAAAACATCTGAAATCCTTCAGTCGAATCTCTTCAAGGACCATCGTCTACGCCTCCCCGAGTGGGGTATGGCGTTCGATCACTTCACGTAGTTTGCGTTGGCGCTCCGTCTTGGCGTTCCGCTTCTCGAAGAACAAAGCTCGTTCGGCCGCCAATATCTCTCGAATTATCGCTTCATATTTACCTGCCGGCTCGTCATCGAGAATGTCGCTGGTTTTCGCGGAGGGTTTTGCTGGCGTCTCCGTTCCATGCGGCAGATCCGTCTCAGGATCGCTCACGACGGCAACCTCCCGCTCGCGGCCTTAATGGATGGCATAGCGACCCGCCCGTGGCAGCCGCTGACGACGGTTCCATCGATCGCGAGGCTTACGCAAGGAGACGGTTTGGTCATTGTCTTTCCGTCCGTGGAAAAAAGGACTTGAAGCCAATCCTTAGTGAACACCCGAGAACGAAATCACGTCAAGCTCTTGTGCGGCCTAAACGGATGGATTCCTCCAAAGCGTCCGACTGCGCGGATGCGTACGTCGCGGGTTTTTGTCATCATACGGCCGACGAGGACGCTATGACCCGCATAATAGGGAAACGTATTGGCGGCGCCATCTACGTGCACCGGAGCACGGCGCCGCTGCTGCCAGCGAGCGCTGCTGCGGCGGCTGATGGATTCCATTGGAACGTCGTCCGGATCGCCAAGGACAGTATAACCTTCCTAGTCTACGAACCGTTCGACGAGTCTGCGTTTCCCGCGTTGCTGGAATCGCTCAAGGTCCCGACCGGCGGTGGCGCCGCAACGCGGACCAACTACCGCAAGCGCGCGAATCCACCGATCCTTCATCGCAAGGAGCTCCTCCTCTCTCCCGATGATCCAAGACAACCGAAATTCCGCGCCCTGACGGCGGTCGCCGAGGAGTACGGCCTTTTCACCGACAGCCACGGTATCGGAACCCGAAACGCCTGGATGAAGCGCATCCGAGAGGTCGGACTGGAGCTGCGGGGGCACGCGCTGGTTTCGGCGCACGAGGAGCACGTGGAGGTTTCGCGCCACAAGACGGCGATCGTTCGCCGCGACTTATCGCAGCCGATGCAGCTCATGGTGCGGCTCGGCATGGTGACCTCTCAGCGCTCACTTTTCGACTATGGATGCGGTCAAGGCGAGGACGTTTCTGCGCTCACCTCTCAGGGATTCGAGGCGTTCGGGTGGGACCCACACCATGCGGCCGACGGGCACCGCCAAGCCGCCGACGTCGTCAATCTTGGGTTTGTCCTCAACGTGATTGAAGATCCCCGGGAGCGCGTCGAGACGCTGAAGGCGGCTTGGCGGTTCGCGAGAGACGCGCTTTGCGTTTCGGTGATGGTGCAAGGCCGCGTCGACACACGGGCGCAGAAGCCGCATCGCGATGGCTATCTAACGTCTCGGGGCACGTTTCAAAAATACTTCGGGCAGCAAGAGCTTCGTGAATTGGTGAGCGCGGCGATCGGACAGCAACCGCTCAGTCTAGCGCCCGGGATCCTCGCGGTGTTTAGAAACAAGGATCTTGAACAGGAGGTCTTGCTGCGTCGGAGGTCACGCACCTTCACCGCCGTAGCCTTGCCTCGACCTCCGCGCCGCGTACGCATCATGCCTCTGCGGCCGGGACTCAGGGAGCGCCTCGGCGGCATTCTCGAATCGTTGCACGAGATCGCCTTATCCCTCGGGCGACTGCCCGAAGCCGACGAAGTGCCGAGCCAATATCTGACGAACTTGGCCGAACTACGCGTCGGTTGGCCACGAGTGCTCGACCTGCTGCGCGAAGATGTGTGCTCGGACGAGACGTTTGGCGAAGCGGAGCGCGGCCGCCGCGACGACCTTCTTGTCCATATGGCCCTGCAACAGTTTCCCGGCTCGCCGAAATACCGGAGTCTGCCCCGCTCAATCCAAGCAGACATTAAGGCGTTTTTCGGCAGCCAGGCGACCGCTTTGTTGGAAGCGCGCCGACTGCTCTTTGCGGCGGGCGACCGGGCGGGGATTCGCGCCGACGCGGAAATAGCGGTCGCCGCTGGCTTGGGTGGGCTGCGAGGCGGAGACAAGTTCCGGTTCCTCTCCTCCGTTCTCCCCCGATTGCCGGCTCGCTTACGCGTCTTTGTAGGCTGCGGTGAAGTGCTGCAGGGGGGCGTCGCGGGATGCGATCTGGTCGACATCGACTTGGAGGCTCCTCGAATTAGCATGATCACTTGCAACGACATAGCGAGCTTCATCCCCTTCGTAACTGAGCGCGTGAAAGTCGATCTTGGTCGCTTGAAGGTGTACGCTGACCGGCGCGAGCCGGAGACGACCCCCGTGTATTTCAAGTCCAAGTTCCTGCCCCACGATCAAGCAGGGCGCGAGCGGCAAATCAAATTCGAGACTGCGCTGGCTGCGACGGGTCTTTTTCAGGCGAATGCACCGGAGCCAAAATGGTCAGACGTCAAGGCCGTCTTGGGGCCGGTCGCCGACGTTCAGGTCTGACGCCCTTCGTCGCAACACGGATGCCGTCGCAGAGAGCGGGCATTGCCCATCCAAAGCGGGCAATCCAGTTTCCACGCCACTATGATCGGCTCGGCCCGCAGACAATTTCGTCGTCCGTGAACTATCCGGGCAGATTTTTGAGGCGTTGGGGAGGGGTCCCTCGCAGAATGGCGCTGTCAGCGCATGCGCGGACGTTAAGTTGCCGGCTCAGTCGTTCGCAAAGTCCGGCCCGATGACACGAAACATGTGGACACGGCCCGAGGTCTCCCCGGCGATCGCGAGAGCGGCGTCGCGCGCGATGTCGCACGCGGTCACCCAACTCGAAGTCGCGAACGTAAATAACAACCTTCCGTCCACAAGGTCCCAGAGCCGCACCGTCATATCTTCCGACCCCGAAACCGCTAGCGTTGCGTCGTCAGTCAACGCGCAGGCGGATACGATTCCGCGATGGCCACGCAAAACGTGAAGACACTCGCCCGAGTCTAAGTCCCACAAGCGGAGCAGACGACCCCGAGAACCCGTCAGGGCATGCGTCCCATCCGTCGTCAGGTCCATGGACGTGATGGGCGCGGTATGACCGCGGAGTTTCCGGGGCTTACTCACGTTGTCCAAGTCCCAGACATAGAGCGCGACAGAGTCTTCGGTCTCCACAAAAGGGTCCTCCTCCCCGTCCCAGCCTTTCCCGTGAGCAGCCCGCGCCGAAACAGCGCGCCGCGCCGATTGAGAAAATGCCAGTAGCCCAAGCGCTCCGTCCGACGAGTCGTCCAGCGCTTTACTGAGCATTCCGCGAACCGTCTCTTCTGCTCGAAAGTCAGGCAGTCGCTTTCCGCGCCGCGTGACGCGTTTGCGGGTAGCCGGTTTCTGCTTTGGTAAAGGCGTGCCTGTCGAGGTGTCCCACAATTCATGCTCGTCGGCGGCGCCGACAAGCGCGAAGCCGTTTTCGTCACAGATCGCGGTCGACTCTACCGGTCCCCGCTGCTCCCATGCCGGCGAAGACGTTTCTGAGTTTGCTACAACCCAAAATTTGACATCATGCTCATAATCGCCCGTCACGACCGCGCGCCCGTCACCTGAGAGCGCGACGCAAGAGAATTCACGAGAATTTCGAATCCTACCCATCCGTCGTTCGTTGGCCGCATCGACAGCTACAAGTTCTGAGTCGTCCAAGGCGTAAAGGATTACCTCTCCGCTGGCGGCTACAGCGACTGTGCGTAAAGCAATGTCCTCGGTTAGGATTCTATTGGCCGTGGACTTGCCGACGGTCCAAACGCGGGCCGGATCAGCAAGGAATACTTTCGATCCGTTCGGCGCGATCGCGAGACCCGGCTGCCAGAGAGGATGAGAAAAGCGCCGGTCGGACGGTTCATTGAGCTTCCCAAGGGCCCGGCTATTCTCCGTGTCCCAACACTCCACGAAAGATTCCGTTGCCACGACAAGACGCGGTGAAGCCGACGCGTGCGCGAGGGCGACCACGTTGTCTCGATCCGATTCGCGCAGCTTCGCAGTCGTGTCATTCGCCGGAGTCCACGCCAGCACGCAACCGTCGTCGAAGCCGATGAAGACCATGCCGGTTTGGCCGCTTCCACTAATGGCGCTGATTCGTGCGCCGTGAAATGCGCGGCGAGCTATCGGCATTTCGGCATCAACGGAATAAACACGGATTTCGTCGCCGGTCGCACCGGCCAACAACCCGTACGATGCAAAGAAGGCGAGTCTTGTTATACCGCCCGCCTCGACGGCGTTCGTGTAAGTGCGCAACAGTCTTGCGTGCTCCGCCGACCATATTTTCACCGTGAGATCATTCGACGATCCGCCGCCGGAAGCTATCAGGCGGCCGTCCGCCGAAATCGCCACGCTGCGAGGTGTGCCGGCATGACCATCTTTCTCCCGGCCGCGGAATACCGCGAGCACCGATTCGCCACCTTCCGCCAAGGACGCTGACAGGGGGCGGAGCCATATGCTTTCACGCGATGCTGCTGCGCGCTCAAGCAGCCGTCGAACAACAACGGGGCTTTTCGACGGGTCTAACCGCGCAAGGAATTGTGCGGCGACTTGAGAAGGATCGTTTGTCAAGATGTGCGCCGCAGGCCGACAGGCTCGGTACAAGGGACCGATTTCAATGTCATTGGAATATGCCACCAAGTCTTGCAGCACAGCCACAAAACCACAAGCTCTGGTCTTCCGCTCCAGCCAGTCGAAAGACGAATTTAGAGATCGCCATTCTTCTTCTTTTCCTGCGAAACGCAGGTGATGAGCGAGATGATCGAAGAAATAACCATCGTCCGGGCCGCCAAACCAACCTGCGCTGCTGGCGGCGCGGTAGGCGTCGAGCAGCTGCAGGTTTGCCGCAACGGTGTCGGTCGTGGCGATGAGGTAGTCGCGCATCAAATCATGCAGGTGCACACGACGCTGCGAGGCATCCACTACCAGCCGCAGCAACGATTTTCGCTGCAGTCGAAGTAGAAGCTCTCGTACGTCGCGCTCGGCGAACGTTTTATCATCATGCCGCCACAACCGCGCCAGCGCGGATTCGGGCACACCAGCGTCCCAGACAAGAGCTGAGAGCTGTTTGAATCGAGCGGCAGCCGGCGCATCGTCGTCCTGCAATTTTTCGATGCTGACTTTTATCGACGCCGAGACCGTGGAGTACTGATAGTCAGCGAGGGGCTGTTTGGCGAAGTCAATTAGCGATTGCTGAAGAGCTTGAAGCAGGTCGTCCCAGGGCATGCCGTCATGAGCCAACGCGCCCTGCAACGCGAGTGCGAACGGTAGCCCACCACACTCGCGAACGACCGCCTTCGCAGTTTCCCGCAGAGAGGCGACGTCGCTGCCGGCCCAGTTTGCGAGCAGCCGAAGCGCCGCTTCTTCAGAGAGCGTATCCACCTGGCAGGTATTGGCGCCCAGGCCAACCGCGGGAGTCGAATCGCGAGCGGTCAGCAGCAAGCGCGTGGCCGTGGACAGGGCCCGCGCCACCGGCGCCACCTGCTCGACTTCCCAAACGTTATCGATCACGATCAGGCAGCGCTTTCCGTCCAGGCGTTCGCGCAAATTTGTCTGTGCGATCTCAACTGTGGCATCGGGATCCACCGAGACGCCGAGAAGACCCAGCAGGGCGCGCAACAGTTCCAACGGCTCCATTTCCGGCGACGCCGTGGTCCAGAAAACGCCATCACGGAAGACGCGGCGGGTTGCAAACGACCGCGCAAAGCTGCCTGCGAGCACCGACTTGCCGACCCCACCCATGCCGTGAAGCATAGTAATGCGTTGCGGTCCTGTGATAACGGCGGGGTTCTCGGTGTCGTACAGGACTTGCCGGGCGAGCGCCGAAAAGTCATCGACTCGTGGCTGGAAGTGTGGCGGCGCCTCGGGCGCCGCGCCGTGCAGCTTGCCCGGCGGCAACAAAGGGTCGGCGAGCACGCGTTGGAGTTCTTGCCAGGCGGCGCCTTCGTCACGCTCGGCGCGCAGATCCGGGCAATGGAAAATTTTAAGCTCGGGCGGAATGAGGCGATAGTCGCCGAGCCGCAGCAGCGGAGTGACGATCTTCCCTTCGATCAGGGCGGCTTGCCATTCGGCCCGCACGTCGTGCGAACGCACTGCAACAGGTCCGACCACGACCAGCAGCCGCTCGTGGTTCCGCACCGCATCGTGAATCTCCTGATAAAAGGTCAACCCGCGAGCCGGCATGGATTTGCGATCAAACCATACCTGATGACCGGAAGCAGTAAGTCGGGCCCACAGGCTCTGGACAAAGGCCTCGTCGTCAGCCCGTGCATACGAAAGAAAGATCGAGGTCATCGTCGGCTCCGCGTGCGCCGCAACTGCGGCGTCCTGAACTTCCATTGCAACGCTGGATTTCCTGAATTGCAAGCCTTCTGGCTCGCGAAGTATCCTCCAGCGCCAGGATTGCGAGCGCCGCTCGTCTCGACTGATTGGCCAATCTCAGACCGGCTTCAAATTGTCCGCCGAGGATTTGCCGGTGCGCTTATCGGCGACGATCTCGTAGGCGATCTTCTGCCCTTCATTCAAGTCACGAATTCCAGCCCGTTCGACCGCGCTAATATGGACGAAAACGTCGGGACCCCCCGCGTCGGGCTGAATGAACCCGAAGCCTTTCGTCGCATTGAACCATTTCACTGTACCCGTCGCCATTGTGACGCTCCTCTCGGATTGACCGACGAACCTAGCTGAGCCGCCACTCATTGCAAGGCGCAAGCCCTTGGCGATTGTCGCTGTTGAAGCTTCGCGCGCTTATGCGGAGTGCCGCCCTCGCGAATGTGTCGGCATCCTAGAGCCGGTCGCCTGCGCTCACG
>Ga0302325_10009814_pt1 | contig 20839 bp, 20 predicted proteins | sample Palsa_T0_2_FD_201948 | JGI IMG/M metagenome (GOLD analysis project Ga0302325, IMG submission 201948) | Peat permafrost microbial communities from Stordalen Mire near Abisko, Sweden - Palsa_T0_2 | ecosystem: Environmental > Terrestrial > Soil > Palsa > Peat permafrost | place: Sweden: Abisko...
ATGGTCGTCTGTCTTATCCTGGGTATCCGCTATCTGTCCCGGCACAATTTCACCGCCGCCGCCCGTTCCCTTTTTGTAGGTACTGCGATCGTCATCTTCTTCGCCTCGGCCATCATCGTACCTAAAGTAGAAAGATACAGCCAGGGCGCGGCCATCGATTTCTTTATCGCCCGCCAGGGAGAGGACTGCTATGTCCACACCTTAGGCTACAAAAGCTATGGAGACCTCTTCTATACGCATAAAGAAAAGCCTGCCAATCCAAATGCCTACGACCAGCAATGGCTGCTCACCGGCCAGATCGACAAACCCGTTTATTTCGTGACTAAAGTGGACCGGGTACAGCATTGGGAAAACCAGCCCCAATACCCGGACATCAAGGAATTATACCGCAAAAACGGCTTTGTCTTCATGAAACGCGAGATCCCCGCGCCGCCGCCGGCGCCCGCCCCCGCGCCATCCGCATCGCCGTCCGCTCACTAAGCCATCAACCTCACCGCCTCGACCGTCGAACTCTCCGTATCGACGATCAGGAATCCATTGCTGAACTGACACCTCGCGACACAAGGTCCATACCAGTATTGCAGATCGCGCGAGAAAGGAAAGATGCCAAAGGACTGCCGACGGATCTCCGCCTCATTGACGCGGCTCAATCCCTCGTAATGAAAATGGCCCGAAATGCCGATGGTACAGCCATGCTTTTCTATAAAAGCCAGGTGCTCATGAAACTCTTCCGACCGTTTAGGAAAATAAGTCCTCAGGCCATGCAGGTCCGGCATAACAAAATGTGTAAAGAGTATACGGAGCCCATCGTATTCGCCGGCCCACTTGTCGGGAAGCGACTCCAGCCAGGCCTTATCGGCATTCGTAAGTAAAGAAGAAAGCTGGACGTCTTCATACAAAAACACCTGGTTGCCCGACTTCGCCTTCCGCTGGTGAAAATCCAGCTCATACCAGTTCTCTGGAAAATCAAAGCCGCCCCGATGGAATGGCAACTTCCTGATCTGGAAGAGATCGTTGTTGCCAATGACGGCGGCAGCGCAATTGGCCCTTACAACGGCTATGCACTCATGCGCACTACGCGTGTCCAGGTAGTTATAAGTATTGACCTTGAAGCCGACGATGTCTCCCAGACAGATGATTTGCGTGCATCCCGCCTGTTCTAACAGTGAAATGGCCGCTCTTAGCGCAACGATGTCTTCGTGGATGTCTCCAATGACTCCTAATTTCATCCGTAATTAATGTCTTTTTTAATGGTCGGATGGAACCTCGCATTGGAGCCGCCGACTGTCTCGGATCGTGCGCTCGGTTTCATCCGGCTAAAGATAAGGTTCCTTTGCTGTAATTGGCCGACAACTTGCTTATACCATCGACCCATACGCCCGTGACGGCGGCGTATCCCGCCGCGGCATTCCACGCGATCAGATCGGCCTTTTTCCCCACCCCGATACAGCCCAGCTGTTCGTTCAGTCCTAGTAACCTTGCCGGATTCCAGGATACCATATTGACGGCCATGCACGGAGAAACGCCATCCTCCATCATGCGCACCACACTCCCCAGCATGGCCGGGAAATGATAATCACTGCAAAGTATATCGACAAGACCCTCTTCCATCGCGGCTGCACACGAAAGATTGCCGCAGTGTGAGCCTCCCCGATAGTAATTGGGAGCGCCCATGCAGACCCACATCCCCAGGTGTTTGGCCATTCTTGCCGCAGTCAGGGTAGTCGGCATCTCGGACAGGACCGCTCCCGCGGCAGCCGCTTCCCGGACATGCGCTTCCGTAGTGTCGTCATGGCTTCCCAGGATACACTTCCCCTCGAATGCCGACCGTATCAGCCGGCGATGATCGATGGCCCGGGCCTTCTCCTCCTGGCGCCGCAGGCTGTCCAGGGCTTCCTCCCGGGTAAGACCACGGCTTTGCATCCGCATCTCGACCTGTTGCTCGATCGTGAATTGACGCTGGCCGGGAATGGTATCGTTAAAGACGACGAGATAGAGGCTTTCCAATGCCTGCATCCCTTCGAGGACCGGGAGAATAGCATTCGTGTTGGGATCGATCCGGGCATGGACATAATGCCGGACCAACAAACCCTGCCGGGCTGCGTCAATATCCCGGGCCAGGACGACGGCCTGCTCGACGCTACGCGCCTTACTCTCGTTGTCCGAATAGCTGATGGCGCTAAAAACGGTGGTGATACCGCAGGAAGCGGCCCGCGCATCCAGGAAATGCAGGGCGAAAGACAAGGGAAAGGACGCGCTCGACCGCGGGTGCAGTTCTCTTTCCAGGTAGTCGGTATGGATGTCGATACAGCCGGGGGTAAGCCACTGTCCCCGCAGATCGATGCCGTCCCTGTAAACCCTATCCTTATGAATGGCCGTGATGATCCCTTCTTCGACGACGACGGTGCCGGTAAAATCGGCATCGGGTGTCACGATTCGCGCGTTGGTCAACAAGTGGCTGGAGAAATTGCTCATGATGATATTATTTTAGGGGACCCTTGTGCAGCAACCGGCTGCGCAGGAGGTCGGATAATTTTTCACTTCCGATGATCAGCAGCATCGTCAGCAGGATAAGGGCCAGCGCGTCGTGATAATGCAAAATCCTCATGGCCTGAAAGAGTTGGAAGCCGACACCGCCGCCGCCAAAGATGCCGATCCCGATGGCTACCCGCATATTCAGATCGAAGGCATAAAAGGTATTGGCAGTGAAGGCCGGTAAGACCTGGGGCAGGATAACGTAGCGGATCACCTGCCAGCGCGTGGCGCCGACCGAATAGATCGCGTCGGCCGGCGCAGTCTCCGTATTCTCGATAATGTCCGAAAAAAGCTGGCCAAAGGTTCCCGTCGTAGTGATCACCAGCGCCAGCATGCCGGCAAAAGGACCGAGTCCAACCGCCGCCACAAGCACCAGGATCACGAACAGCGGCGGTATCACCCGGGTAAACGATAGAAAAGCCCTGACAGGCACCCGCACCCAGCGGAATGGCATCGTATTCTCCGCCGACAAAAAGGCCAGCCCCATTCCCAGACTACAGCCGATCAGCGTTCCCAGAAAACACATCGACACCGTCTCCAAAACGGCCATCCCCACCGAATGATCTATCCAGATCACAGGGATATTGGGCGGGCTCATGCTGTGAAAAAGATCGACGACATAATGGAATTCCGTGAATAGCATACTGGGATCGAACCCCATGTAAAGGCTCGCTGCCGCCACGCCCACGGCGACAAGGCCAAAAACGGTTGCCCTTTGACGATACCCCGCCGGCGACAAAACGTCGATAGGATTGTTTTTCATTGTAAACGTCCCTCCCCTTTTATTTTTCTCCGCAGGTAACCGGACGCGTGCTCGCTCAGGAACACCAATACCAGGGTCACGACGAGCGCGGCCGCGGCTCTTCCGTAGTCCAGGATAACAAAGGAGCGGTAAAGTTCAAGACCGATGCCCCCCGCGCCAACTGCACCCAGCACCACCGATAGCCTGATGCTATATTCAAAACGAAATAGTGAAAGTGAAATAATGGAGGGGATGATCGGTTGGATGACGCCGAAGACGATGACCTGGACACGGTTGGCGCCAATGGCCTGGATGGCTTCGATGCTTACGGGGTCGAGCTCTTCGATGGCATCAGCGATCAGTTTTCCCAACATCCCCACGGACCCGATCGCCAGAGCGACGACGCCGGCAAAAGGACCCAACCCCAGTGCCGCGACCAGGAAGAGCAGGATCACGATCTCCGGGAGTGCCCTTTCCATCCCCAGCAAAAAGCGCACGCTTTGCCGCAGCCAGGGCGGCGCGATATTCGAGGCCGCCATCAAGGCAAAAAGCAGCGAAACGATCGTACCTATGAATGTGCCCACCAACGCGATAAATACCGAATCGAGTGCGGGCTTCACCATGTCTGCGAATGCAGAAAAGTCCGGCCTCAGCAGCTGCGCCAGGAAGGTCGTGCTGCTCCACATCCCCTTGAACACAAGGTCCCAGCGGGCGCCGCAGACCCAGGCCGCGCCCTGCGCCAGCAACAGGATCCCTGCAAGCGGTAGCAGGACCCGCCCATAGCGCCGGAAGACGCGCAGGTTAGAAGAAATTTCGCTCATTGTCTTCGGAATTGCGGGTAAGCACAGCCGCTTCCCCGGTTGGCAGAATGGGTGGGTTCTCTATTTGTCGCAGCTCTTCACCATAGATGTCTACGAGTTGATGAGTAGTAAGTCGCGGATCGCCGTCATAAATGATACCGCCCTGCTTGATGGCGATCACCCGGGTGCAATACCTGGCCGTCATCTCCGGCTGGTGAAAGACGCCGATCACCGGCATCTCCTGCGCGAGCGGCTGTATCAGTTTCATGATCACCTTGGCATTGCTCGGGTCAAGATTGGACAGAGGTTCGTCGGCCAGCAGCAAAGCAGGGTTTTGAAAAATCGCCCGGGCAATGGCGACCCGCTGCATCTCGCCACCGCTCAAACGGCCGACCCGCGCGCCGGCCAGGGCACCGATCTTCACCTTCTCCAGGGCGCTCAAAGCGGCTGCCCTTTCCTTGTCGGTAAATCCATAGAAAAGACTGCGAACGGTGCTGATCTGTCCCAGCCTTCCCAACAGCACATTGTCCAGTGCCGTCAGCCGCTGCACCAGGTGATAGCCCTGGAATACGATGCCGATGCGACGCCGCAACTGTCGCAGCCTGGTCTTGGCGATGGTACAGATATCCCATTTGCTGCCATCCTGGTCCTGTACGACGACCGATCCCGTATCGGGTTTGAGCAACCCGTTGAGACAACGCAGGGTCAGTGTCTTACCCGCGCCGCTGGCGCCGAGTATCCCCACAAATTCTCCCTTGCGCACCGTGAAGCTGATGCCGTCGAGAAGCTTCTTGCCGCCAGGCAGGGCCTTGCTGATATTAGTGACTTCGATCATGGCTTGTTTATTTTTTGGTGGGTTCAAGACCAACGATCCCGCTTGCGATCTTCCGCAGACCAACGTACAGGGAGTCGTCGGCGGATATATAGGAGAGACTGTCCGCCTGTTTGGGAAAATACATGGACATATACGCGTGGAAGGCATCATGACCATCCTGCGGCATCCGCAGGAACGCCTGTCTCACCTTTTCGGTAAAGGCCGGATTGATGTCCGGGCGCATACAGTATGGACCCTCTACGATAGGGTCGGATTTCCAAAGGACGACGAGATCGCCCTCTTTCAGTGAGCCGTCGCGAAGCATTTTATCGTAGGCAAACTGAAAGGCGCAGCCCAGATCGGTCTTACCCGATTTGACCGAGAGCAGCGAAGCCGCATGCGACCCGGCGAACATCGTCTGCTTAAAGGAAGGCTTGGGATCAAGCCCGATCGACACCAGATAGGCGCGAGGGATCAGATGGCCGGAGGTGGAAGCCGGATCGGCAAAACATAGGGTCAACTCGTGCGACTTCGCCTTTACGTCGTCCATGCTGTGCAGACCGGTACCCGGGTTGGTAAAAATATAACTCTTGTACCCCATCGGTTTGCCGTTGAAACCCGGCGCGACCATCGGCACGAGCTTTTGTTGCTGCGTCGCCAGTACATAGCTGAACGGACTCAGATAGGCCATGTGCGCCTTGCCGCTGACCATGGCCTCGATCACGGTCGTATAGTCGGTGGACTGCAGGTATTCCACTTTCATGTTCAATTTGCCTTCCAGGTATTTCTGCACCTTCGCGAGTACCAGGGATGTCTCTCCGGGATTGTCTCCCTCATAGACGGCCACGACCAGCGTCCGCGGAACACCATTGGCATCCAGGTCCGTCTTCCTTCTGCAGCCTGCAGCCAGTAGCAGCAGTAACATCATCGTCAAACAGGTGGTTAAAATCTTCATACGGTCACAGTTGAGTATTTATGTAAGAAAACATCCATGTCCAGGAGATCTTCGAAGCGCTCTTCAAGCGTCGCGCGGTCCCAGTCCCACCAGCGCGTCTCCAGCAGCCGCTCTATAACGTTATCGGGAAAGCGCTGTTTGATCACTTTTGCCGCCACACCCACCGCCACCTGGTATGGGCCGATGTCCTTGGTGACGACCGCCCCCGAGCCGATGATAGCCCCGGTGCCGATGTTCACGCCGGGCATGACCACGGCGCCATGACCGATCCATACGTCATGTCCGATGGTACAGGCATGCTCCTTTCGCCAATCGAAAAATGCTTCGTCATCGGATTCGCCCAGCCCATACTGCCGCCGTCGATAGGTCATATGGTGCTGCGTAACGCGCCACTGCGGATGGTTGCCGGGGTTGATCCGCACACTATTGGCGATGGAACAGTATTTCCCGATCTCGGCATAGATGATCTGCACGTTGCCCGCCGTATAACTGTAGTCGCCAAAAACACTGTCGACGAGAGAGGTGTGCTCACCAAGCGCCGTCCAGGCCCCGATCCGGCTGTTGCGGATGCGGCAACTGGGATGGATATAAGGTCGCTCGCCAAGCGCCTCCCTTGCCGGCTGGGCCGGTGGCTCCGGATAGTGATTGATTTGCTGCATGACTGAGTCGTTTGATGTTTTAAAGATGATACTGCGGATAGTCATCTTCCCGCAGGAAGGCAGAGAGATAATGATAACGTCGTAAGCCTGCCAGCCGTAGATCGAATGCCGGCATGGCGTGCCCCAGGGAGCGGTTGATCTTGTGTACTGCCGACGCCAGCTCTTCGCGCTGCCGGGTATCCAGGTCGGATTCTATATAGGCAAGGGTAAGATGCCCGATAAACGGTCTCGTCATCCGGATGTCCAACGCCTGGAGTCCGGGATCGGAATAAAACGAAGAACGAAAGTCAAGGATACGACAGTAATCAGCTTCGTTCTCAAATACGCCCAGGAGCCCCAGGGCTGTGCCGAAGATACTCAGGCCGATGAGTCGCATGGGCAGCGTGCGCGCCGGTTGCACCGCCATTTTTTCAAAGGCCATGGCGACAAGATCGGGATACACGGGCTCCAGGCCTGGCCGGACGATATGATGGAGGAAACGTTCTTCGGACAGGGTATTAGCGACAGTCTGATGAAAGCTTTCCACAGGGAGCGGATAAAGCGCGCCTTCCCAGGGACATTGTTCCAACAACTCGGCTTGAACAGCTTTTAGCGCATCCTGCAGCCTCATGTTGCCCGGATTCTCATTGACCATCGACACCACAGCGAAGCCAGGATAAGGCTGCGGGGCCCAGGCCGCACTTCCAGACAGGACCAGGTCCTGTCCGGCCGAAGGCCCGTCATCAGATGCTCGGATAAACCTAAAATTCCCCGAAGGCCGCGATGCCATGGCCCGTTCCAGAAGCCGGCCGGGCTCCAGCTCCCGGAACTGGCGGCCCGTATAATCTTGAAGAGCGAGATCTGCGTTCAGCACCATAACCATTTTATTTTGTAGTCGTCTGCAAAACCAACACCCCGCCAACCATGCTGTGTGTAACCATGGGCAAACCATCCTGCAGGCGCACGATCAGCAGATCGGCGTCCTTACCCGCCTCCAGACTGCCTGACTTTTTATGAAGATTCACCGATTCAGCCGGGTTTAACGTGGCCAGGTTGACGGCTTCGTGCAAGGGCATGACGCCTTCCCGGTGCAACTTAAAGACCGAATGCAGGATAGCGGCAGGATAATAATCGGAGCAAAGGATATCGACTGCTTCCTCGCGAATGGCCTGCGTCATGTCAAGATTGCCTGACAACGAACCGCCTCTCAGGATATTGGAGGCGCCGCCGGCGACATGCATCCCCATCCGCGTTGCATACTTCGCCGTCTCCATATTGATGGGGAATTCACAGATGCCGACGCCTATGGCCAGCATGCTATCCACCTTCTCAACCGTATCGTCGTCGTGCGTGGCCACAGGAACACCCTGCTGCCTCGCAACCCGCACCAGCGTCTCCAGCTGATCGCCTTCGATTTTCGGCCTGTTGCTGCGCAGACGCATCTCCTCCAGTGACTGCGCCTCCGTCTTGCCGATGGCCATCATATATTCCTTGAACTTGTCCTTGGTGAACTGTCCCTGACCCGGCGAATGATCCATAACGGAAAGCAGGTCGATACCGCCGTCCCGCAGAAGATCCAGGCATTGCTCATAGGCATGTATACCACTCACTTCAAATCGCAGGTGGATCTTGTTCCGTAAAAGCGAAGGTTTCGAGGCGCACCCATGCACCTGGCTGAAGATCTCCGCACGCGTATAACGGCTACGCGATTGCAGTTCGGCCGATTCATAACCCAGGTGCAGCGAGTGATAGACGGTGGTTATCCCACACGTACACATCTTTCGTTCCAGTTCGCGAAAGGCGACGGCGACCGGGATGTCAGCGCCCGGACGCGGTACGATCTCCGCATCCATCGCATCGGTGTGGATATCGATGATCCCCGGCATCACAAAAGCGCCTTCGGCATCGATCACCCGTGCCGTCTGAGGTACGGGCTCCGTCATGGTTCCGGCCTGCCTGATACGACCTGATTCGATCCAGACCGATCCGCCGGAGACAACGCCATAAGGCGTGATTACTTGTGCATTCTTGATAAGGAGGTTATTCATATTGCTTCAGTTACGGAAGGCATAATGCGTCCCGCCTGCAAATGAAGCCGGCGGTCGGCTAATCGGTCAAGGGTGTATTCGTCGTGAGAGATACACAACACCGCAGTCCCATATTGCTTGAGGTCGCGGATGAGTCCGATGACAACGTCTTTTGTTTTTGGATCCAGCGAAGCCGTGGGCTCGTCGATGAGCAGCAGTCGCGGACGCTCGATGATCGCCCTGGCTACATTGACCCTTTGCTGCTCGCCACCGCTGAAAGTGACAGGATAGGCATCCCATAACGCCGATGGTAGTCCCAAGGCCTCCAGCAGCTCCCGCGCCCGCTCCCGCGCCAAATCCTTGTTCTTCTCGGTCCTGAACAGCGGCTCCGCCACCACATCCACCGCCGATACCCGGGGGATCACACTCAGGAATTGTGAGCAATACCGCATCTCCGAGCGGCGCAGGGCGATGACTTCATGGTCGTCGGCTTTCACCAGGTCGACAGCCCCCGACAGCCCAGAGTATAATATCTCACCGGAGGTGGCCAGGTAGGTGCGGTGCAGACATTTCATGAGGCTGGATTTGCCGGAACCACTCTTTCCCGTAAGCCCGACGATCTCCCCCTCACCGATGGTCATATCGATCTGATGCAGGGCGGTGATCCGCTTCTCGTGCAGGATATGGAGATCAAAGACTTTACTGAGGTGATGGACTTCTATGATATTCATAATTATAAGAGTGAGCTGACCAGTAATTGCGTATAGGCATGTTGAGGGTCCTGTAAGATCTGATCGGTCAGGCCGGATTCCACGATCCTCCCGTTCTTCATGACAAGCGTCCTGTCCGTGAGCATCCGGATCACCGAGAGATCATGGCTCACGACGATCATGGCGATACCCAGCTCCTGCTGCAGTTCACGGATCAGGTCCAGCACCCTCGCCTGCACGGAAACGTCCAGACCCGTCGTCACCTCATCCAGGAACAGCAGGGGCGGGTTATTGGCAATCGCCTTTGAGATCTGTACACGTTGCTGCATGCCGCCGCTGAAGGTCGCCGGCGTATCATCCATCCGGCGAACCGGGATCTCGGTCTTTTCAAGTAGATAGGAAGCTCTTTCCCGGATGCCGCCGACATGCATCTGCCCCGCCATGATCAGCTTCTCGGCGATATTGCCCCCCGAGGAAAAGCCGAAGTTCAACCCTTCCCGCGGATTCTGATAAACCATGCCCATCAGATAATTGCGGATACGGCGCTTCTGCTGACCGGAGGCTTCGAGAATATTCGCATGCCCCTGCTCGTAAGGCGCGAGCCAGGCTCCCCCGGAAGTCTTCTCCAGATCGAAATACAATAGTTTGACGACAGTGCTCTTCCCGGAGCCGCTCTCTCCCACAATGCCGAGGACCTCCCCCGCATACAGGTCAAAGCTTATCCCGGCACAGGCCACGATGCTGTCGGTATCCGGACAGATATTCGAATTGAACTCCGGGCCCGTGAGCTCCAGCGTACGGCCCCCCGGCTCTCCATATATTTTCGTCAGATTCCTGACCCGGAGCAACCATTGATTGTCTGTGCTCATGCTTTGATTTGGTTGATATAAGGGTTAGTAAATGGATGGGTCGATTTACCAAGCTTCAGCTTGTCGAGGAAATTACTGTCGTTGACGACGTACTTCTTAGAACCGTCGTCAAGGTAGAGCTCATCTAAAAAGGCCTTGCGGTGCCCCGTCTGGTAGCAGTTCTCTCCGTTGAAGTCCTCGATATGGAATCGAACGTCCTCGAATTCCAGCGGCTCGACGGTGGTATGCGGTGGAATGGCATACAATCTTTTTTCCCGGCCGGCGCCAAACAGGTAAAGTGTTTCTGCCTGGTGAAAGTTGGGGATGTCCCAACGTGGGATCGGTGAAGAAGCCATGATATAACGGCCATTGACCTTTACGGGGTAACCCGCGCCCAGCATGATATCGCCATGTCTGACAAAGGATTCATACAGCGAGACCCACATCTTCGCATAGTCCGCTTCTCCATGCATCTGCCGGGTGCGGTATTCGTAGCGTTCGACAGCCCGAAGGGGCTCGGGCTGGGGAACCTGGAAGATATAGATCTGTTTGTCGGTGAGGAACTCTTCCGTGATGCGGTGGCGCGTCTGGATCAGGGTGGCTTCCCTGGTATCAAAGGTTGTCCTGCAGCCCGTCATGGCATGTACAAAATCCCGCAGGTTACAGGCATTGACGCTGGCGTCACTACCCTGGTCGATGATCTTGAAGACGTCATCCCGCCCGATGATGGCGAGTGTCACATGCAGCCCACCCGTGCCCCATCCTCTGGCGATCGGCATCTCCGGGGAGGAGTAAGGACATTGATAGCCAGGGATGGCAACGGCCTTTAATAATTTCCGACGGATCTCCTTTTTCGTGGCCTCATCTATAAAGGCGAAGTTGTAACGGCTCCGGAATTTCTTATTTTCGATCATGCGGGTTCTTTTTCTTTTGTTTTGGCCGGGGAGCCGCTGGAAGCGGCTTGTCCGTTTTTTTCTCTTCTCACTGCCGCGCGCGTATTACTCAGGTCGGCCTGGAAGGTCACGTAATGGGGTAATTTCAGGTGGTTGGTGAAGCCCATTGCTTCGATGCCTTCGGTATGATAAAGGACGAACTCCGCATCCGTAGCCGGGCTCCGCCCGTCGGGGCTGCGCATCGCCCGGTCGAGGATACCCATATTGATCGCCTTGGTGTCGTTCTGGCCAAAACACAGTCCATAACCGATCGCATAATAGGGTACGGACTTCTTCTTACTCGTTTTGGCACTGGTGATCATCTCGGCTTCGGTAACCTCGATCTTTCCTATATAACGCACCCTGCCACTGGGATCCTTTACCCTCAATGGAACGGTGCCATACCGCAACTCGCCGACCGTAGGATGCGTGTTCCCAAAGCCGCGAAGACTGCTATACCCCAACGCCATCAAACCACCTGTCTCTGCACGGGCCATCATCTGCAGCCGCGCCGAACGGGGTGCGGGAAATCTTATTGCTTCCCTGGTGATATCCTTCAAGGTCAGGTCTTCATCGTTGCCGACGGGCTGCAACAATCCTTCGCGGCGAAGCAGATCGATCACTTTGTCGAAGGTGTTGATGTCGGCGAACGCCCGCGGATCGATGCGGCCGGTCATGGCCGAAAGAAAATCCTGCATCGTTTCCGTCGTCTCCTCGGCCAGGGTAGTGTCCAGCAGCCGCTGTGTATAGTCCCGTGTGGGTCCAAGCACCTGGCCACCCGGGATCTCGCGGAAGGAAGCCGATATCTTACGGCGAATGAACATCTCCCGCGTATTGATGGTCTCCGAATAATAACGGCGTTGGAGGGTAGTGATAAATGCACGCAGGATAAAGGCGGCTTCGAAGACCTCCCCTTCCGCTTGTTTGAGCGCGATAGCGGCATATTCGGGCGCATATAACCCGCCTTCTCCCATGACCTTGTCAACGGCCAATCGCATTTGTGTCCTGACTTGCTGGATGCTGACGGGCGGCGTCTGCTCCCGCAGCCGGTAGAATTCTACCAGTTCTTTGGCGTGTCCGATGGCGTCGGCGCCTCCCTTGACGGCTACATTTCCCATAGTATAATGATGATGGTTAGAATGAGATTACATTGACCATTCCACCCGGTTGCTGCGGGGGATGCACGCGATGCGATGATCCGGATCGGTGAGGATCAGGTCGACACCCAACGGAAATTCCAGGTTGCATTCCTGTAAGGCGGCTATCAACCCACTGCTTAAGCCGGTTACAAAAAAAGTTCTTTTCCCGGCGACGCCCGGCCCTTCCAGGGTCAGCGCTAAATAGGGTTTGCCGCCAAGCGCCTGGGCATCCGATGCCAGTGCCTCGACACCGGCGATCAGGGTCGCGCCCTCGTCAGGGTAGGGCAGGGTTCCCTTTTTCATGTCGGCAAGCAGCGCCTCCGATGCCGTCCCCGCGGCGAAAACAAAATCTGCCTTGTCCGGCGATTCCGGCGCTGCCGCGGTATTGACCACCAGATAGCGGGTCACCACATCGGCGGCTTCGCCATCGGCATAAAAAGATACATCCGCATTTAACAGGGCAAAACCCAGCAGCGCCGCAGCGCCATTGAGTGTCGGGGGCGTCGCCAGCGACATCCTCGGCAGCACATTGATCGTTCCGGGCCTGGCCATGGCATCCAGCAGGAGCCGGTAATGTTCTTGCGCATCGAACACCTGGTCGTAAACTGTTTCTCTTTGCATGCTATTCCGTTTCCATTAATTTGAAATCCACCTTAGTCCTTTGTATGTGATCGTGCTCGGCGCTGACCCGCCCGTCGATAATGGCGGCCTGCTCCGACAAAAAGGCTTCGACACGGGGCAACCGGGAATCCGACAGCAACAACAACGCATCCAGGAAAGCCATACAATAGCTCCTCACCGGTTCGTCACCCAGACAAAGCCCAAAACCCGCCTGTCCATCGATATTGAGTTCGCATTCTGTAATAAGGGCCTCGCCCAGGTAAAAAGGCTGGCCCTCTACCGAGTCCTCCGCCCTGATCATCGTAGTCCCGACGGCAGGATGCCGCACCACTTGTATGGCACAATGCGGCTCCAGCGCTCGTACAAAAGCCTCCAGCGGCTCCAGGCCACATTCACAAATGATATAATCGACTTGATCCATCACTTCGTTGTTTTGATAAAAGTAGCAGGTGATTATTTGGTTATTGTTAGGAAGCGGAACCCGTTTTGTTAGTTTCGGATTATTTTATCGTGCCATAGCACTGCGGAAACATAAGGCTAACAAAGGGCTAAAGACGCCCTGCCCGGCCAACCCTCATAGCCGGCCCCTCAGAGTGCCTTTTCATTCAACCGATAACCCACCGACCGGACCGTCTCGATACCATCTTTATATTGTCCCAGTTTTTTGCGGAGGCCGGCGATCTGTACGTCCACCGAACGTTCGGCCGCGAAATAATCCATACCATTTATCCGCTCCATGATCTGCGTCCGGGAGAATACCTTCCCGGGTTGCCGGGCCAGCAATTCAAGCAGGCGGAATTCCACGATGGTGAGATCCAGCAGCTCATCTGCAATGCTGACGGTATAACTCGCAAGATCCAGCTGAAGCCGGCCTCTTACTATGGATTCTTTGCTCGTTTTATTCGCAATGGCCAGCAGTTCACTCGTCCGGCGCCGGAGGATCTTCTTTACCCTCGTCATCATTTCCCTGATCCGCACCGGCTTGATGATGAACTCTTCGGCGCCGACTTCCAGTGCCGTCACGACGTCGATCTCATCACTCTTACATGTAAGCATGACGACGGGAATGTCCTGGGTAGAGGGATTGTGCTTCAGATTCCTGCACAGGTCCAGGCCGTCCATTTCAGGAAGCATCCAGTCCGTGATCACCATATCGGTGTTTTCGATGGTCACATATTTTAAAGCATCCACTGCGCTAAAGAACGCCTTGACCTCATAACCCTCCGTAAGAAGGTTGTATTTCAACAGCTCCAGTATGTCATGGGAATCGTCGATGACGATGAGCTTGTATTTTTTCATGCCACTATTTTATGCAAGTTGTGTGAACGCATTTTTAGGGGAATGTTAAATATCGAACAATTCATTGCCGCACGGACTCCGGCGACCCCCTTGCTCATCGATGCCTCAGGAAAGGAACACAAAGCGCTAATATTCGGCCTTACAAAGGAATAATTAACATCTAACCAATTCCGAACCAAATCCGAATCAGCACGTCTCAAATTCGTTGCAGAAATGGAAGTGACACTGCTTACGATCAATACCTGGAAATGTGACGGGGACTATTATATAAGGAGAGCGGTATTGTTCAGGGAATTGGCAGCTGCCGGCGCACAGGTGATCCTCTGCCAGGAATGTTTCAGATCGGCTGATGGACAAGCAGACACACTGGGTTATTTGGCCGCCGGCCTGGGGATGTCCGCTTATTTCCTGCCCGGCAGAAAAAAGGAGCGGTTGTTAGCCGGCGAAAAGGTCGCCAGTTTTTCGGGTCTGGGCATATTGACATCCCTGCCGGTGCTGGGTCAGACGGTCATCGATCTTCCGGCTTCGGCCGCGGATGGGGACAGAAAGGCGCAGCTCTTGACACTTGAACCTTTGCCCGGATACAGGATGCTTATTGCCAACATTCATCTCACACATTTGCGGGACGATCGCCTGCGGCGGGAACAGTTGCAGGTGCTGTTGAAAGCGGTTGGGGAGAGTGACGCGGATATCCGCCTGATAGGCGGAGACTGGAATGCGGAACTTGATTCGCCGGCGCTGCAGAACGAGTTGCAACCGGTACGGGCCCTGGACTGCTACAGGTTGGGCGGGGGAACGGCTCCCAGGATCTCTTTATTGGAGTCCATGAAAAATGACCGCCCGGTATGCGTGGATCATTTTGTTACCCTGCCTGGCTCCGGTCGGGATATATATCCATCCGTACTTCATGCGGGCATCGTGCTGAACAAACCGGACGCCGCGACTGGTCTGTATCCCAGCGATCATTTTGGAATTCGTATCACCCTGCTTATCGATTGAACGCTATGTCAAAGCTTATTTATATCGTCGGCGCTTCGGGTGTGGGAAAAGACTCGCTCATGCACTATGCACGTCAGCGCCTCAACGGCTCCGAGCCAATCTTGTTTGCACATCGGTATATCACCCGTCCCGTTACCGAAAGCAGTGAGAACCATGTAGCCATGACCCCTGAAGAATTTCAGCTTCGGAAAGCAGGCGGTCTGTTCGCACTCGATTGGGAGAGCCACGGCTTATATTATGGTATCGGCAGAGAAATAAACGACTGGATGATAAACGGATTTCATGTAGTCGTCAATGGCTCCAGGCAATACCTGCCCATCGCAAAAGAACGCTATCCGCACCTCGTCACCATCGTCATCGAAGCCGACCCGGAGATCATCTTTCACCGGTTGCAAAACCGGGGCAGAGAAGATGCGGCCGATATCGCTAACCGCATCAGACGACAGCCGCCCCTGGACAAAGCCGGACTGATCAGCATCGCTAACAACGGTCTTCTCGGAGAAGCGGGTGAGACACTCGTCAGGGTGTTGAAAGATTTCTCCTGAGGTTCACATTTTTTTAATGGTATGGTAATAATTTATAAACATTGTAAATAATTGATGTTCAATATGTTGCATCTTGTCGTCGTCCTTCCCGTCCGGCCCGTTCAAAAAGGCGTAGTTCCCGAACGGGGACGCCGGAAAAGGCAGACGCTTACGACAGATTTGTGGACCGGAACGACCTTATCCTGCTGACCCGCATCGCCTTCTATCTAAATACTTAATCAAAACAAATGAGACAAAAATTGACTAGAACAGCAGTCATGATCATCGTGCTGCTCAACTGTCTGCTCACAGGCAGTTCCGTTTTTGCCCAAAACCGGATCATATCCGGTAGAGTTACGTCGGCCGGCATCGGCATCTCCGGTGTGAGCGTCATGGTAAAGGGAACTCAAAAGACCGTCCTATCGGATGCGGACGGTAATTTCCACCTCCCCGTTGTAGATGAAAAAGCAACCCTGGTCTTCACCTCGATTGGCTATGCGCCCCAGGAAGTGCTGGCTCAGGAGGGCACGCCCGTGACCATCAGCATGGTCGAATCGGACCGTATCCTGTCGGAAGTGGTAGTAACGGCATTGGGTATCCGTAAGGAAGCCAAAAAAGTCGGTTTCGCCATCCAGGAAGTCAAAGGAGCCGAATTGATCAAGGCAAGGGATCCGAACGTATTCAGCCAGCTCGAAGGTAAAGTGGCCGGCCTGGATATCGGCACCTCTCCCGAAATGTATGGCCGCCCCAATATCGTGTTGCGTGGAAATAAAGACGTACTCGTTGTCGTGGATGGCGTTCCCATCAGCACGGACACCTGGAACGTCAACGCGGATGATATCGAATCCGTAAACGTACTGAAAGGGCCGAATGCGGCCGCATTGTATGGTTTCCGCGGCCAGAACGGCGCGATCATCATCACAACAAAAAGGGGAACCCATTCCGCCAAGGGCTGGGAAGTGGATTTCAACTCCAGCAATATGGTGCAAAAGGGGTTCACGGTAATACCGAAGGTTCAGGACCAGTTTGGTCGTGGTTCCAGCTATAATTATGAATACACCGCAGGATTCCTTCCCGGTGAAACGCTTTATGACTACAATCAGCGCCTCGCCATCTGGGGGCCTCGTATGGACGGACAGAACGTATTCCAATACAACAGTCCTTACAACGCTACTACCGGCACCTGGACTGCCACGCCCTATAACAGCCATGGATCCAAGAACCTGCAGAACTTCCTGGAAGCCGGCTTCCTCTCCACTAACAACGTGTCCCTGTCCACCTCGGGCAGCAACTACGATGTCCGGATGTCGTATTCGCATGTTTACCAGAAAGGGCAGGGGCCAAATACCGGCCTGAACAGCGATAACCTGAACCTGACAGCCGGATATTCCATCAGCCCCAAGCTGAAGATCGACGCCAGCCTGAACCTCAATGAACAATACACCAAGAACATCCCGGATGCGGATTATGGCCCCAATAGCTATGTCTATATGTTCAACGTATATGGCCCTTCGGATTTCAACGTTAAGGACCTGCGCGATTATTACAAAGGACCCCAGGGCGTTCCCGGTCTGAACCAGTACAATGAGAACTACGGCCGCAGCAACAACCCTTATTTCATGGCTTATGAGTGGCTGCGCGGCAAGACAAAGACGGACATCTATGGCTACGCCCGTGCGACCTACAACTTTACCAAGGATCTCAGCCTGGCCTTCCGGACCCAGATCACTACCTGGAACCAGTTGCTGACGGAAAAAGTACCTGCCGGTACCGTGCTCAACCAGTACTTGTCCTGGTATTATCCCGGTTGGTACGGGGATTATCGCGAAGACAAACGGACCCTCACCGAGAACAACACCGACCTGTTGCTCTCGTATAAGAAGAACCTGCCTGATTGGTTCCTGACTGCCAATGTAGGCGCGAGCGAACGTTCCTTTGAATACCAGTCTTCCTTTGCTACCACCAAGGATCTGGCGGTGCCTGGCGTATACAGCCTCACCAATACCCAGAACCCGGCGTTGGTTTACAACTGGGGATCCAGGATGCAGGTATATAGCGGATACTATTCCGTGGATCTGTCTTACAAGAACTACCTCAATCTATCTACTACGGGAAGGGTCGACCACCTTTCAACCCTGCCTTCCTCGAACAATGAATTCTTCTACCCTTCGGTTTCGCTTTCTACTGTCATCACGGACTATGCCCATCTGTCGGACAATATCGACCAGTTGAAATTCAGGGTCTCCTTTGCGGACGTAAAGGGCGGCCTGACCAAGGCGCAGCAAGGCTCGGCCTATTATGCACTGACGGGCAATACCCTCAACAGCGGCTTGTTGGGATACGGGTTCGAAAACTATACGGCGTATGACGGCCCTACTTACACCAACCAAAGCGCGTATAGTGTAACCACCTATTACAATAACCAGACCGCTGTGTCTTATTCCAGCACCAAATCCGATCCCTCCCTCAAGCCCTTCGACGTAAAATCCTACGAAGCAGGCCTGGACTACTCGATGTTCAAAGGCAGACTGGGATTGAACCTCACCTATTATGAGAGCTTCAATGGACCGCTGATCTATTCGCTGCCGGTGCCGTCTTCCACCACCTATTCCAACCAACTGATAAACGCGGTCACCTCGCTGAAAAGGGGCTGGGAAGCGATCCTCAATGTTACACCCGTGCGCTCCCAGAATTTCCGCTGGGATGTCCTGGTCAACTTCTCCACTTACAGGGAATACCTGCATAAGATCGAGGCTGGCCAGAGTTCCATCCAGATCGGTAACCACATCTACAAGATCGGCGATCGCATGGATGCGGATTACAGCACTGGTTTCGTAAGGGACGGTTCGGGAAACATCGTGTATAGCGGCGGCGGTCCCCTTTCCGCGCCCTCAGGCGTTCAATATGATAAATTGCTGGGATACCTGGACCCGAGTTTCTCTGCGGGCATCAACAACCGGCTGACCTACAAAAACTGGAGCCTGAGCTTCCAATTTGACGGCCGGTTCGGCGGTAAGATCTACGATGACGTTTGGTACCATGCCATGAACGGTGGTACGGCCATCGAATCGGACCAGGGCGCGCTTGGCATTGCCCGCAATGAAGAATGGGCGACGACAAACAAGGGCAACAACGCTCCGATTCCGCAATTTATCGGCAAGGGCGTAACCATCACCGGCGGCACGCCGACCTATGGTCCCCAGGGCGTGATCACTAACCTGAGCAAGCTGACTTTTGCACCGAATTCGACGCAGACGACCGTTCAGAGCTACCTTTCCAGCCAGCTCGGTTCGAACTTTGACGAATATTATACGATCAGCCGCACCTTCCTCAAACTAAGGGAACTGCGCCTGACCTACAATTTTACCCCCAAGGTACTGGGCCCGAAGTCAGTCTTCAAGACCGCTTCGATAGCCGTGATCGGCAGGAACCTGCTCTATTTCGCCAAACGCAAGGATTTCGACATCGACCAGTATTCCAGCGGTTTCGACATCCAGTCGCAATCTCAAACGGGTACTTCCAGCGACGTGACCCTGTCCTCTTCCACTTCCCGCTGGTTCGGGTTTAATCTGAATCTTGGTTTCTAAACAAACTATAAAAAAGTCGTTATGAAAAGAAAATTGTTTAGTTCGATAATCCTGGCTGGGTTGATGGCGACGATACTCGCCGGCTGCCAGAAGGGCGACCTGCTCGACAACCCGAACGTGGCGAGCACCAGTTCTACGGTGCCCGTTTCCCTGATCCTGAACCGGATCACCAATGAATTATATCAGGGCGGTGGCGTATTAGACGACGTGAGCGGTTATCAGCAGGAAGGCCCCTGGGACCAGATCCATCGCTGGAACCAGTTCTACCTTTCCCTTTACTCTTATTACTGGGGCGCCAACAACTACAACTGGTCCACTACCGCCACCATGTATAGCGTGCTGAAATATGTGGAATTGATGGAAGGCCAGATCCCCGCGCAATTTGGGACGCAACCCAACGCCTACACCGGGCTGGCCAAATTCTTCCGGGCCTATCTCTTTGTCTGGTACACCCAGCGTGTGGGCGATATACCCATGAGCCAGGCCGGCGTCAGCACCATCTCGGCTCCCGCTTACGATCTGCAGCATGACGTATACAAGAATTGCCTGGCCTTGCTGGATACGGCCAATACCGACTTAGCCGCAGTGGCAGCTACCAGCCAGGGCGGCAACACCGTGTCCGGCGACATCTACGGACTGACGGTCGCACAATGGCAGAAAGTAGTCAACACCTATAAGCTCAGGGTGCTGATAAGCCTCAGCAAGCGGGCAGTCGACAATGCTGATCTCAATATCCCTACCCAGTTCTCCAATATCATCAGCAATCCGACCCAATATCCCATCATGACCGGGATCGCGGATAACCTTGAATACAAGTACAACGCGGTGTACAACAAATACCCCACATCGCCGAACTACACGCCTTATGATTTCTATGAGGCCATCAACCAGACCCTCCTCAATATCACGACGGCAAACCAGGACCCCAGGACCTTTATCATCGCTACCCCTGCTCCGGCACAGCTTTCCGGCGGCAAGACGGTCGGCGACTTCAGCGCCTATGTGGGTGCGGATGTCAACCTGACCCAGGCCGTCTTGCTGGTCAACGCTACTAATGGCATGTATTCCTACGCGAACTATCTCCGTTATTTTGCCGATGCCACGGGTGCTACAGAGGAACCCGCCATCATCATCGGCTATCCGGAGATGTGCTTCAATATCGCCGAAGCCGCCAACCTGGGCTGGATCAGCAGCGGCCTCGCCTCCACCTGGTACACTAACGGCATCATGGGCTCCATGGCCATGTACGGTCTGAAGGATGGCACGGTCATTCCCATCGGCGACAACAAGGGCCATTCCCTTGGTTCTGTCACCGCCAGCGTATCTACATTCCTGGCCAACCCCAACGTAGTATATGCTGGAAATAACGCCACCGGTCTCAACCAGATCCTGACCCAGAAATACGTCGCCTTCTGGCAGAACTCGGGCTGGGAAGCATTCTACAACCAACGCAGGACCGGAGTGCCGGCGTTTACACAGGGCGGCACCGGCATCGGTACGCCGACAAATGCGATCCCACTCCGCTGGCAGTATCCTACCGACGAGCAGGTGGAAAATACAGCCAACTGGCAGAAGGCCATCACCAGCCAATACGGCGGTACCGACGATATCACACAGCCCATGTGGCTGATCAAATAAGAACCCCGGGGGAAGGCTCAGCCTTCCCCCC
>Ga0302325_10009815_pt1 | contig 20838 bp, 21 predicted proteins | sample Palsa_T0_2_FD_201948 | JGI IMG/M metagenome (GOLD analysis project Ga0302325, IMG submission 201948) | Peat permafrost microbial communities from Stordalen Mire near Abisko, Sweden - Palsa_T0_2 | ecosystem: Environmental > Terrestrial > Soil > Palsa > Peat permafrost | place: Sweden: Abisko...
CCCATTGCATTCCTGTGGACAAGACAGCACGGAATTCAAAAGCTGCGGCCCTATCCCGGCGACGCCAACAGCTTGGCTTGGGGCATCAATATGCGTGGCCAGGCCGTAGGCCAGTCAATCGACGCCAGCGGCAATTCCCGGGCGGTCATCTGGCAGGACGGGGAACCGATAGACCTCAATGCGCTGCTTCCGGCTGATTCGCCCTTGTATCTGACCCTTGCGAATGACATCAATGATCGCGGCGAAATCGCCGGGCAGGCCTGCGTCGTGGCGGCCGGAGTCTGCGGCGCCGAAGCGTTTGCTGTGTTGTTGATCCCGACGCATGCCACGGAAGCAGGCATCACCGTTCTCGCGCCGAGCGCCACGAGTTCGCGAACCGTGGTTCTCGGGGAGAGCGTACGGCGGCAGACTTTGCAGCGGGTTGGCGTTTCCCACCTTGGAGGTACACGATAGCGTGTGCGGGCGCTCGTTACATTTTTCGGCGAGCGCCCGCAGTTGGGCTTTGCCCAATGACTTTCCTGGGAAGCCGGCTTGAGCGATCGAGGAAAACGTGCAGAAGGTAAATGTACCGATGACTCGGAATTCTAGGTCCGCTGTGATTCTGCTCGCGTGTGCCACGGGCGCAGGCGCAAGCACCGTTGGTGCGCCCGCGACAGCACCTGCGAAGACGACGACCTGCACGGCGCCCGCTTACCGGCAGTTTGACTTTTGGCTCGGCAATTGGGACGTGTTTGACGTTGCTAGTCCAACAATCATAGTGGCGCACGTTCGTGTGGTGCCCATACTGGACGGTTGCGTCCTGCACGAGTTCTACGAGGGCGCGGATGGGCATCAGGGACAGAGTTTCAGCATATTCGACGCTCCGCGCCAGGTTTGGCACCAAAGCTGGGTCACCAATAATGGACAGTTGCTGGTAATAGAAGGCGGCATGCAGGCCGGGTCAATGATCCTGGGCGGTGCCGATCGCACGCCCGACGGCAAGGAGCGTCGCGTACGCGGCACCTGGAAGTGCGTGCACGAAGGCGTTCGCGAGAGTGCACAGAGGTCAACCGATGGCGGCCTAACTTGGGAGCCTTGGTTCGACCTGCTGTTTCATCCACACCCGGGTGATTCTCACATGGCCGGCGCGCCGCGTTGCAGCGGCAGCGCACCCTGAGGTTCGGCGCGGAGGAGTTCGCCTGGCGCTCGGGGAACAACGGGCGCGAGTTTCTCGGCGCCCAAACTCGGATGCTGATTCTGGCCAATGGCGATCTGCCTGACGCTATGGCCTAATGAGCGGATGCATTCTGGACTTCGGATTAAGCCAGGCACACATGCCGAGGTGCCGCAGATCGCGAGCCTCATGCAGAAATACTGGAGCGTCGAAGGTATTGCGGGCTTCGAGTCGGCGCGCAGCGCGCAGTTACTAGGGCGGCTCATCGGGCAAACCCACCTGGGCAGCATCTGGGTTGCGTACGACGGCGATGAGCTTGTTGGCTATCTCATTGCCGTATTCGTATTTAGTTTTGAGTACCAGGGCCTCGTGGCCGAGATTGACGAGTTATTTGTTCTGCCGCAAGTACGGCGGCACGGGGTAGGTGCGGCGCTTCTTGATGCCGCCGAGGTCAGCGTTGCCGCTGCCGGCTGCACTTGCGTCCAGCTGCAATTGGGCACGGGCAATCGCCACGCGCGCGCCTTTTATCACCGTCAGGGTTATTCAGCGCGCTCAGGTTATGAACTCTTCGGCAAGCGGCTTGGGAAATCACCACGCGGACAAGGCGCTCGCTGACCCGACCGCTGCATGTGCCCTGTGTGAGCTCGCCGCGATAGCTTGCCGGACGGCGCCGCTCAAGGATCATCTAGCCACGCGGGCGACACGGCAGTGTCGGGAACGCTAAACTGTCCGGCGAGTTACCCTCATCGAACAGCTCCGAGAGCGCCGCAGTGCCCTTCGTCACCTCAGCAACGTTAGCCAGGCGCTACGACGTCATCGTCGTGGGTTCAGGCGCCGCAGGCGGCCAGAGCGCTTACACGCTCAGCTTGGAAGGCGCCAAGGTTCTCATGCTGGAGGCGGGCCGCAAGTACGACCCGGAGAGCGAAACCCCCATGTTTCAGACACCGGATCAAGCACCGTTGCGCGCTGCTTCCACGCCGGATAAGCGTTTCGGGTTCTACGATGCAACGGTCGATGGCGGCTGGGAAGTCCCGGGTGAGCCCTACGTCCAAACAGCGCACGATGCCGCGGGGCGCTTTGACTGGTGGCGTGCGCGCATGCTCGGCGGACGCACCAACCATTGGGGTCGCATAGCCTTGCGCAACGGACCCTACGATTTCAAAGGCCACACTCGCGATGGCCTGGGTTTTGACTGGCCGCTCTCGTACTCAGACCTCGCTCCGTACTATGACAAGGTTGAAATGTTGGTCGGCGTATACGGCAGCAACGACGGACTGGAGAACACGCCGGACTCTGCGCCAGGGTGTCTCTTGCCGCCGCCAACACCGATTCTGAGCGATCTTCTGATCGCGCAGCGCGCCCGCCGCCTGGGCGTGCCAGTCATCGCTGGCCACCGCGCAGTGCTCACCCAAGCGCTCGATTTCAACACCTCACCCGCTCGTCTGCACCCCGGCAACCCCGGCGCGCAACAGCTCATCGCGGCAGACATGCAGCGGCGCGCCGCGTGCATCTGGGCAACGCCATGCTCACGCGGTTGCTCGATCCGCGCGAACTACCAATCGACGACTGTGCATTTGCCCCCCGCGCTCGCCAGCGGCAATCTCGATATCGTCACTGACGCGATGGCCCACGAGATCACGCTTGGCAGGCATGGGCTCGCAAGCGGCGTGCGCTTCATCGACAAAACGAGCGGCAAGGAGTGTCACGCTGCCGCGCGCGTGGTGGTTCTCGCCGCGAGCGCCTGCGAATCCGTGCGCATCCTGCTCAACTCCAGGTCTGCCCGCTTTCCAAGTGGCCTTGCGAACTCAAGTGGCAAGGTCGGCCGCTATCTGATGGATACGGTCGGCAGCAGCCTCGGAGGCCAGATCCCTTTGCTCGAGAGTCTTCCGCCGCTCAACGAGGATGGGGCGAGCGAAAGTCACGTGTATACGCCGTGGTGGCTCTACCGGGAGCAGTTGGCCGGGAAGTTGGGGTTCGCGCGCGGCTACCATATTGAGTTCGGCGGTGGCAAACGCATGCCGGGCTTGGGAACCTTGGCCGGCATTGAATGGTTGACGGGAGGCAGCTACGGCAAGAAGTTCAAGGAGGACGCCAGGCGCTACTATGGCTCCTTCGTCAGTTTCGACGGTCGCGGGGAAATGATACCGAACAAGGGTTCCTACTGCGAAATCGATCCGCAAGTGAAGGACAAGTGGGGCATCCCCGTGCTGCGCTTCCATTGGAAATGGTCGCAGCAGGAGACGCGCCAGGCTGCCCATATGCAACAGACTTTCAAGGCGATCATCGAAGCCATGGGCGGCCGCGTGAACGGAGCGGCCCAAACCGACGGCGCCAAGGCGATCCAGGCAGGCGGCTCGATCATTCACGAAGTGGGCGGCGCCATCATGGGAAAGAATGCGCAGACCTCGGTGACGAACCGCTGGGGCCAGACCTGGGACGTCAAGAATGTTTTCCTCGCGGATGGCGCCGTATTTGCGTCGAATGCAGATAAGAATCCCACGCTCACCATCATGGCGCTCGCCTGGCGCGGCGCCGATCATGTCCTCGATCTAATGCGCAGGAAGGAGCTGTGATGGATCGGCGCACGACGATCAAGTGGATGCTCGCCGCCTCCGCGTCAATGCCGCTCTTGCAACGACCTGCGGCCGGCATGGATTCTGTGGCTGCGGCGGCGCCGGCTCAGGGCCGCGGCTACGGAACCGATCCCGACCTTACCCGGATCTATCATTCCGGCGATCTGTGGCCGCTGCTACTGACGCCCGCGCAGCGGCGCACGGCCGGCGCATTATGCGACCTCATCATCCCGGCGGATGCGGTATCTCCCAGCGCCTCCGCAGCGGGCGTCGTCGACTTCCTCGCCGAGTGGGTGAGTGCCCCCTACGCGCGTCAGGAGGCCGACCGCTCAGTCATTCTCGACGGCCTCGCATGGATGGACGCAGAAGCCATCCGCCGCTTTGGCAGGGAATTCGCCACTCTCGAGGAAGCCGACCAGCATCAGATCTGCGCGGACATCTGCTCTGAGCAAAACGCGCAGCCCGCCTTCGCCCAGGCGGCGAAGTTCTTCGCGCGCTACCGCGACTTGACCGCCGGCGGCTATTACTCAACAGCCTTGGGCCGCAAAGATCTGCAATACATCGGCAACGTGCCGCTTAAATCGTTCGCGGGGCCGCCGCTTGCACTGCTGCAGAAGCTCGGACTTGAGTCGGGAACAGATCGAGCGCGGGTAACACCCGGGGAAACATGACTCACGGCCAAGAAAAATCTGCGCCGCGCCCTCTGGGCGTGGGCTTCGTCGGCAGCGGCTTCAATGCGCGCTTTCATATGCAGGCATTGCGCGCCGTGCGCGACGCGGACGTGCGCGGCGTGTGGAGTCCAAATGCGAAGAACGCAGCTTCGGCCGCGGCACTCGCGCGCAGTCTCGACATCGGCGCGGCGCACCCCTATGCATCGATCAGCGATATGGTCGCGGACCCTGCGATCGACGCTCTTTGGCTTACCGGCCCTAACCACACGCGCGTCGAGAACTTCGAGGAAATCGTGCACGCGCTCGAGCACGGCAACGGCACGCTGCGCGGCATCGCGTGCGAGAAGCCGCTGGCACGCACCGTTGCCGAGGCCACGCACATCTTGCGACTGATCAAGCGCACGGGCATCGCGCACGGCTATCTCGAAAACCAGGTTTTCGCGCCCCAGGTGCAAGCCGGCCGTGCGCTGCTGTGGGCGCGCGGCGCGGCGGCGACCGGCCGGCCGTATCTCGCGCGCGCCGCCGAAGAGCACAGTGGTCCGCACATGCCGTGGTTCTGGCGCGGCGAGTTGCAGGGCGGGGGTGTCCTTAACGACATGATGTGCCACTCGGTCCTGCTCGTGCGCCACCTCCTGACGCAACCGGGCGCGGCGCTTGCTTCGGTACGCCCCGTGCGCGTCACGGCGCATATCGCAAGCCTCAAATGGACGCGTCCCCATTACAGCGAGCAGCTCGCCCGCACCTTTGGTCGTGAAGTTGATTACGCCAAGTCTCCCGCCGAGGATTTCGCAAGCGTCACGCTTGAATTCGAGACCGATGACGGTCACACGGTGATCGGCGAAGCCTCGACATCGTGGAGCTTCGTCGGCGCGGGGTTGCGCTTGTCCGCCGAGCTCCTGGGTCCGGAATATTCGATGGCATGGAACACGCTCGACAGCGGACTTAAGGTCTTCTTCTCGCGGGCGGTGCTGGCAGAAGCAGGTGAAGATCTTCTCGAGAAACAGAATGCGGAAATCGGACTAATGCCCGTGGTGGCGAATGAAGCTGCAGCGTACGGCTATGAGAACGAAGATCGCCATTTCGTGCGCGCGTTTCTCGGCAAGGAAGCGCCTCTTCTGACATTCGATGACGGATTGGAAGTCGTAAGGATCCTAATGGCGGCCTACCAGAGCGCCGAACAAGGCAAGACACTGCCATTTCCACCGCGCGGGCTTGATAAGTTCGTTCCGGCCGTGGCGCAGGGCAAATGGAAACCTCAATTGGAGCGTTGACATGTCGAATTCGAAGGATCTTACCCGCCGTGAGTTCGTCACGGATGCCGGCAAAGCCACGCTCGGCACGATGGTCGCCGTCAGCGCGCCGCTCGTTGTGCCAAGCCGCGTGCTCGGGCGCGGCCAGCGCGCTCCGAGCGACACCGTCAACGTCGCCATCGTCGGCTGCGGCGGAATGGGAAGCCAAAATGCACTCGTGCTCGCTCAGACCGAGCACATCGGCGCCGTCTGTGACGTCGACTTTGGCTACAGCGAACACCAGGTAAGCGAAAATCTCGTCGGCGCAGACGGCAAGGCGCGGCCCGATGGGCTCAAGCTTCAGGAGCAATTTCGCAAAGCCAAGCGCTACACCGATTTTCGCGAATTGCTGACGAAGGAAAAGAGCATTGACGCGGTGCTGGTCGCAACGCCTGATCATCTGCACGCGGTCATCGCGAAGGCGGCAATGGACCTCGGCAAGCATGTCTATGTACAAAAGCCGCTGACGGCCACCGTCCATGAGGCCCGCGTCCTGCGCCAAAGCGCCCTCGCGCACCCAAAGCTCGTGACGCAGATGGGAAATCAGGGCCATTCGAGCGAAGGCGCGCGGCTCATCAACGAATGGATCCAGGCGGGACTCATTGGCCCCGTTCACGAGGTGCACGTTTGGACCAATCGGCCGATCGTGTTCTGGCCGCAGGGGCTGCCACGCCCGACCGGGGTGACGCCACCCGATACGGCCAGTCCCTTCGGCAATCCCTGGACCTTCCGTCATGTGCAGGATGTGCTCGCAGGCGCAATGGGCAGTGGCGGCACACCCCCCGCGAGCCTCGACTGGGACCTTTATCTCGGGCCCGTGGCCGAGAATGTCCCATATCACCCCATTTACCACCCCTTCAACTGGCGCGGCTGGCTTGATTTTGGCTCCGGCGCGCTCGGAGACATGGGTGCCCATCTGCTCGATCATCCCTTCTGGGCGCTCGGACTCACGTACCCGACGAGCGTCGAGGCGACTTCGACGCCCTGGGGCACCATGGCCCTTCCGCCGCTGGATCCGACTGCTCCCGCCAATACTCCCGCCGGCCGGCCGCAGCGCAGGCCGGTGTCGTTTCCGCTCTCAACCAGCGTGCACTATCGCTTTGGCGCGCGCGGCGCTCAGCCGCCCGTCAAACTGTTCTGGAGCGACGGCGGGATCTATCCGCCGCGTCCGGACGCATTGCCCGGTGATGTCGAGCTCACAAGCGAGGGCGGCGTGATCTTCATCGGCGAGAAAGGCATCCTCCTGCACGGCACCTACGGCGACAATCCGCGCCTGTATCCGCAAACGCTCATGGAGCAGGCGGCCTTGGTCCCCAAAAGCATTCCGCGCGTCCCGTGGAGCCATGAGCTCAACTGGGCCAAGGCCATTCGCGGCGAGGCTCGGGCAAGCTCGCCATTTGAATATGCAGCGCAGCTCACCGAAACCATGCTTCTCGGCATCGTGGCGCTGCGCGCCGGCCAAGGTAAGACGCTGCTCTATGACGGGGAGCAGGGGCAGATCACCAACGTTGCCGATGCGAGTCAGTACTTGACGCGAGAATATCGCGCCGGATGGGCCGTGTGAATATGAAATACAGGCTCCTTGCCGTGCTGGTGCTCGCCGTCGCAGGCGTGCACGATCGCGCCTGCGCGCAGCCACAATCGGGCGCCCCGCCAGGGCGGGCACTCTTCGACGGCACCAACCTCGATGCCTGGCGCGGCTGGGCTGCGCCCGGCATACCTCAAGGGTGGCACATCGTCGGGCAGACGCTCACTAAGGAGGGCGAGGTCGACGACCTTGTTACGCGTCAGCCATTCGGCAATTTCGAGCTTGAGGTCGAATGGAAGATAGGTAAGGGCGGCAATAGCGGGATCTTTTACCGCGGTACGCGAGAATACGACTACATCTATTGGAGCGGCCCGGAGTATCAGCTTCTCGACGATGCCAATGCCCGCGACGGCCGCAGCCGGCTGACAGCGGCGGCGGCGGCGTACGGCATCTATGCGAGCCCGGCGGGCGTGGTCAAACCATTCGGCCAATGGAACACGACGCGCATCGTCGTGAACGGTGCGCACGTCGAACACTGGCTCAATGGTAAGAAAGTGGTCGACTACGAGCTGTGGAGCGCTGATTGGAAGGCGCGCGTCGCGGCGAGCAAGTTCTCGAAGTACCCGCACTATGGCCTGGCGCGGCAAGGCCTTATCGGCATTCAAGGCGATCACGACGGCGCTCTCGCGCTGCGCAACATCCGCATCCGCGAGCTGCCATGACCGCTGCGCGTCTTGCCCTGATGATGTTCCTGCAGTATTTCATCTGGGGCGTGTGGTTCGTGACGATGGGCACCTACCTGGGACAGACGCTGCACTTCACCGATCGGGAAATTGGCCTGGCGTACGGTGCAACCGCAATTGCGGCACTGGCTTCGCCTTTCTTCATGGGCGTCATTGCGGACAGGTTTTTCCCGAGCGAAAAACTCCTGGCGCTGCTGCATCTGATTGGCGCGGGACTGATGTGGGCCGTCGCGAAGCAAACGACGTTTGCCTTGTTCTACCCACTCCTCATTCTCTACGCGCTGTGCTACATGCCGACGCTGTCGCTCACGAATGCCATTTCCTTCCACCACGTAGCCGACTCGGCGCGCTTTCCGTACATTCGCGTGCTCGGCACGATCGGCTGGATCGCCGCGGGCATCCTGGTCGGCAGGGAACTGCACGCGGACACCCTCGTGCTGCCGATGCGCATCGCGGCGGGCGCTTCCCTCGTCATGGCTCTGTACTCGCTGTCTTTGCCACATACTCCGCCGCAGGCGGGGGGCGCGCCATTTCGGGTGCGTGATGCGCTCGGCCTTGACGCGCTGCAATTGCTGCAGAGCCGCGATTTCGCTGTCTTTGTCCTGGGCTCATTCCTGCTGTGCATTCCGCTGCAGTTCTACTACACCTTCGCCAATCCGTTCCTGAACGAGATCAAGGTGCCCGAGGCGGCCTTCATACAGACCTTCGGGCAGATGTCCGAGGTGGCCTTCATGCTCCTGCTGCCGCTCGTGCTGCGCAGGTTCGGCATCAAGGTCATCATGCTGGTGGGCATGCTCGCCTGGTCACTCAGGTATTTTGCATTCGCGAGCGGCAATGCAGGACCGGGAATGGCGCTGATCTACGCCGGCATTCTGCTGCACGGCGTGTGCTACGACTTCTTTTTCGTGGGTGGCCAGGTCTACACCGACCAGCGTGCCGGAGAGAAGATCCGTGCCGCCGCGCAGGGCTTCATCAACTTCGTGACCAATGGCCTGGGCTACTTCGTCGGCGCGTTCGTCTCGGGCGCAGTGGTGGAGCGCTATGCAATTGCAAATCCAGCGTGCTCCAGTGCCGCAGCCGCGGCGCACCAATGCCTCCCAGTACTGCACGACTGGCAGGGCGTGTGGATCGTACCGGCAACGGCGGCGCTAGCCGTGTTCGTCCTCTTTGGCGTTGCGTTCCGGCCGCGACGCAGTGCGCTCGCAGGAATTGCTGATGCAGCGCCGTGATGCCCTGCGGCTGCTCAGTACGCTGGCACTTGCATCGTCATTTTCTGCACGCGCTGCCGAGCGGAAAATAAAGTCCATCGGACTGCAGCTTTACACGGTACGCGCGGCCTTGGAAGCCGAGTTTGACACCACACTGGCGCGCGTTGCCGCCATCGGCTACCGCGAAGTGGAGTTCGCTGGCTACTTCGGGCGCAGCGCGCAGGAGGTGCGGACAGCTCTGCGCCGCACCGGTCTCGTCGCACCGTCCGCGCACATTCCACTCGAAGCGCTTGGCGACGGTTGGGAGGGCGTAATCGAGAACGCGCTCGCGATCGGCCATCGCTATCTCGTGGTGGCCGCGGCCGGCGCCGTGGCCGATATCGACGGCTATCGGCGCATCGCCGAGCGCTTCAATCGCGCCGGCGAGGTGGCGAAAAAAGCCGGCATTCGCTTTGCCTACCACAACCACGATGTTGAATTCGCGCCGCTGGCAGGGAAGCTACCGTACGACGTGCTGCTCGAAGCTACCGATCCCAACTACGTCTCATTTGAGATGGATTTGTATTGGATCACCAAGGCAGGGGAGGATCCGCTCAGCTATTTCGCACGCTGGCCGGGCCGTATTCAAATGGTGCATGTCAAGGACGCGGCGCGAGCGCCGCCGCACCGCATGACGGATGTCGGCGCGGGAACGATCGATTGGCCTATCATTCTTGGGCGTGGCACACAGGCCGGCGTCAAGCACTTCTTTGTGGAGCAGGACGAGGCAGCGGACCCATTCGCGAGCATTGCGGCGAGCTACGCCTATCTGCGGGACTTGCGCTTTTAGGTGCGGCCGCGCGCCCGCCTGAGTCAATGCGACAGCGGCCCTGCCGCAGTCGCTGCGCGCGATCCAGTGCCGCCGTCGATGACCTCGGGCGACAGCTCCGGAATAAAGCCGAAGATGCGAGCCACTGCATGCGCGAGCTTCAGGCCACAGCGGACGCTCGGTTGCGGTGCCGAGGTCGTCACGGTGTCCGACGTTTGCGGGCGGCGGACCAGTTTCCAGACGGCCACGCCGATAAGCCTCGGCAGAACACGCAAGTGCTTCGCTGCGGCTAAGTCCGCCGCGTCGCTGGCAACGTAAGCAGCGGCGTCAGCTTTGGATTGAGGCCGGCCGCCCGGCCACTGCGACGAAGGCGGTCTCATCGCTGCAGAGATCTGCGATCATAGACGCTCGGAGGACCGTATATGACCGTGGCTGTGGCGCCCTCGCGAACATGATTCTTCAGGTGAGTGCAGGAAGTTCCTGGCTGGTCCGCGGCGCGGCGGCGCTAATATTGATTGTTCACATAAGCGGCGCGGGAATCGGATTACTCTCGGGCGCGGCCGCGTTGTTGTTCCGCAAGGGTGGGCGCCTGCATCGGGTCGCCGGAAACGTGTTTTTCGCTTCCATGCTCGTCATGTGCGCAGTGGGCGCGTGTGTGGCTCCTTTCTTGCCGCAACCGCAATGGAGTTCAGTCTTTGTAGCGGTTCTCACATCCTACCTCGTGGCCACCTCCTGGGTGACCATTAGGCGCGAAGCTGGTGGTGTCGGCTCCTTCGAGATTGGTGCGCTCGTTGTCGCCGCGAGCGTCGCTCTTGCCTGTTACACATCCGGCGTGATGGCGGCGTTGCGCCCGACGCGCCTGCCCAGTGATGGCCCCACGGCGGCCTACTTTGTCTTCGGATCTATTGCGGCCTTTGCCGCCGCCTTGGATTTGCGTCTCATCTTGCGCCGCGGCGTTTTTGGCGTTCAGCGTATCACGCGGCATATTTGGCGCATGTGCGTCGCGCTGCTCATCGCCGCATTCTCGTTCTTCCTCGGACAGCAGCAAGTCTTTCCTGCGTCCGTGCGCGGATCGCCACTGCTCCTTGTGCCCGAGATCGCGGTGCTGGGAGTGATGGTTTTCTGGCTGGTCCGCGTTCGATTCAACAAGACATTCTCGCGCGCAATTGATGCGCGAGCGCGGCCACTCGCGCAGAATCGCACGCCTGCAACTACGTCAGTTCCGGACTTGACATTGCCGGACAGCAAACTACCGCACCTCAGACGATACAATTAGCTGCAAGGAGGGGGCGTGAATTCAATTCAGAACAAGGCCAGATTCGCAGGCTTGCTGTATCTCTTAACTGGCATACCCAGTGTCTTTTACCTCATCTACCTGCCGTCCGTTTTGGTCGTCCCCGGCGACGCCACCGCCACCGCCGCCAGGATAATGGCTTCCGCGTCACTGTTCCGCATGGGCATCGTGAGCGAGCTCGCCGGGGCGACCATTTTTATTTTTGTGGTTCTGGCTCTCCAGGATCTACTCAAAGGAGTCAACAAGAAGTATGCATCGCTCATGGTGACGTTTTTTCTAATCTCAGTGCCCATATCGTGCGTGAATGTGCTGAACCAGATCGCTGTGCTCAAACTCTTGCGTGGCGACAGCTTCCTGTCGGTAATCGACCACCAGCAGCGGGATGCTCTGGCCATGATGTTCCTCAACCTGCATGGGTACGGCACGGTTGTCGCCCAGATTTTTTGGGGTCTTTGGCTTTTTCCGTTCGGCGTCCTGGTGTTTAAGTCGGGTGTTCTTCCGCGAATTCTCGGTGCCCTGCTGATAATCGGATGCTTTGGCTACATCGCTGCCAGCATTACGGTGTTGCTCTTCCCAGATTCGGGACATATGGTCCACGAGCTGATGATGGCGCCCGGCGGCGTTGCAGAGTTGTCGATTCTCTTATGGCTTCTAATCAGGGGTGTTAAGGTCCGGCCGCTGCAGGCGGCAGCATGAACTGAATGGAACACCTTCGAGCTGCTGCGTTGCGCGCGCGGATGCTCATTCCTCTCAATGCCAAAGTTGGCGGAGCTGGAATTGCAGACGGTCGGCTGATTCGTCTTTAGCAGACAATTGAAGTATCACGCTCGATCGGGCGAACGATGAGCGCTTAGGCGCGAGCTAAATTGGAGCCGTGATTTGGTAGACAAGACTCATCTGTCCATTCGCATCGGGCCTCGCGCCCACGCGCACCCCGCCTATTTTTTCCATGGCTTGCTGCGAGCGAAGGTTCTGCGCGCCGACAAGGAATACAACGCGTTTCACAAACTTAAAGGCGTGTCGTAGCATCAATCGTTTCATTTCCCTGTTGTAGACGCCTCCCCAGTGGGTCCTCGCCAAAAAGCTCCAGCCGATTTCGATCTCACTTTTGCTCTCGTCGAACCCGTGGAACCGCGACGATCCAATCACCTTGCCACCGTTGCAGTCAATGGCGATCAATGCTCCGCCGGATTGCAGAGACTCGCGGAAAAATCCGCTGAAGACGTCTCTTTTGTAACGGTCCTTGATTGGATGCTGCTCCCAGATGAGCGGGTCGGAGGCCACGGCATAGAGGTCAGCAAAATCCTCTGAGCGAATGGGTCGCAGTTGAAGGAGGTCGCCCTTCAAAATGGGCTGTAGGTCGAAGGACATTCTTGGGTACTCGAGTGCCATTTCCGGGACTAAATTTAGGATCTCGGACGACACCGCGCAACGGCGCATCACCCCAGACGAGCCCTCTGCTGGCAGGCGGCAGGCGGCGGGCGGTCGCCAAACTGAATGAGCCGAAGCGCAAGTGAGTTCCGGGGCGGGTTTGCCACTACGACTCGGAAACCACCAGGGTGATCATTGCAAGGAGCATGAATAGGCCGGTAATCACGACGGAAAGGCCCACGGGCCCCCAGGCCTGCATGGCCGCACCGATTAGCGGCGTGCCGAAAAGGCCGCCGGCGCCCCACATGGCTGCAAAGGCTGCATTGCCCGCGATTAGAGCGGCGCCGCGAAAGCGCTCGCCAAGCCGTACCAGGCTCAAAGTGTAGATTGCATAATAGGCGCCGCCCCAGACGAAGACCACGAACCAGAAGAGGAGCGGCGCGCGCACTGTGACCGGCATCAGCGCTGCGCCCGCTGCGGTCGTTAGCGCACATGCGACGTACAGTGTGCGGCGCGGCACGTGGTCCGCCAGCCACCCCATGGGGTACTGCAGTCCGATACTCCCGGCCACCATGACGATGAGCGTCACATTGCTGCCCCTGACGTCCATGCCATAGCGCAGCGTGAAAATTGGCAGCATCGACATGGCAGCCTGATCGGCCAGCGCTGCAGCCGCGGCGCCAGCCAATAGAACCGGCGCAAGCGGAAGAAACGCAAGAATCGACTGGCTGGGCTCGCCGTCGCGCGGCGGCAATTCGGCGCGGCTCGCGAGGAGTGGCACTAACGACAGCAATCCGCATGCCGCGCCGGCGAGGAAGGGCATCCAGCCCTGGGTGCCGACCAGCAATAGCAGCGCAGGCCCAAGGGCAAATCCAACGGACGTTAACATGGAATAGAAGCCCAGGACGCGCCCGCGCGCGTGTGCGGGCGCGAGCTGATTGACCCACGTATCGGTGACGACGAACAGGCAAGCAAGCGACAGGCCTTGGAGCAGGCGCAGCGGCATCCATACCCACGGGTCTTCGATTGCTCCGATCAGGATCAGGCAGAGCACGGCGCCACAAATGCTTCCCACCGCCAGCGCAAGGCCGCCAACGCGACGCATCATCGCAGTCGCGACCGGTGCCGCCAGGATCATGCCGAGCGGCATCATCGCGGTGTTGACGCCGATGAATGTCTCGGCGGCTCCGCGGCGAAAGAGAACTATGGCGAGAAGCGGATAGCTCAGCCCCTGCACGGCCGTGAATAGCGTGGCGCCCGCCGCGACTGCGGCGATGGGGCGCCACAAGATGCGCGCACGGGCGATCGGCATGGTTTATACAACCTGAAAGTAAATGAGAATTCTTTTTGAGGCGCGGACATCTTCCAAACCGCAGTTCGCGTTCGGCTTTGCGCGCCTCTAGGGATCATCGCCTGCCGCGGTTGCCGCCAGCGCGCCAAGTGCTGCGATATTTTTCTCAAGCTCCGGTGGGAAGTGGTGCCGCGCCTGCAGGTACTCGGGTTCGTTATAAGCCACCCATGCGCGCCCGTCCGCATCCTCCCAGGCGAGCACCTTGAGCGGCAGATCGATTGCCACGGTCGGGTTTGCGACCATCAGCGGCGTGCCAGCCTTCGGACTGCCCAGCAGCACGAGTCCGGTCGGGCGCAGCGTGAGCCCCGAGCGCGCCGCGTCGCCGCTGAAATCGATGCGCGCGAACACGCTGAGGCCCCGAGCTTTAGCCAGCGACTCGAGCCGCGACAAGGTGTCCGCGACGCTGTGCCGCGTCGGCAATATACGAAGCCCTGCAACTGTGCTGACCGCGTTCATGGCAACTCCCATTAAAATGTGGATCGCAGCGGCGTGTTACGGCGCCGTGACAATAATCGCGCGCCTGCATGCGCAGTATCCCGCGCAGCACCTCGATGCGTCAGCGGGCCGCCGCAAGCTCTTGGATTGCAACGACGGACTTGTGCCCTCGAACCCCTGCGCCGCCCCGAACCCGCGTCAGGCTGGACAAATATGCCCGCGAAGCCGTGAATTTCTCTCACTTCTGCGTGCAGCAATTCTCGCTTGTCGGCGGCTCGCCCAGTTCCTACAGTGCCTCACCAACGGTTGCTGACAGATGCTCATGTTAACTCAATCCAGAGTCACGGCTGGTTCGCATTCGAGCCGCAGAGCTTGCCGCCGGCACATGCTTGCGGCTGGCTCGCGCGTGACCGAGACCGACCTTGGGTCGCTGGCTGAAAGCAGAATGAACTCACTAAGGAGGAATGCGATGTATACGCGATCATTGGCTTCTGTCGCGCTCGTTGCGGCCACTGTGTTCGCCGCCAACAGCGCACATGCGCAAAGCGCTACTGCCGTTGAGCAGGTGATGGTTGAAGTATCGACGCAGACGAAGCGCCTGGACACTGCGCTCACCACCCTGGATCAAATCCAAAAAGGCCTGCACGGCACGGATGCCGGCCGTGTGGGTGTGGTTGCGAATGCCGGGCGGCAATTCACCGGAGCCGTCGGGGAAGCAACGCCCGTGGGGCTTATCCTCAGGCACATGAAGCAGCCGGACGATATTCGCTTTACTCGGGCCATTCTGGCCATTTCGGCGAGCAAGGCCGTGCTCGTAGCCGACACCGATGCCGAGATCATCAACCGCTATCTGCCGCAAATCGCAGCGCCGGCCGCGGCTGCGGAGTCTGCCAAGATTCGCGACGCCATTCTTGTAACTCGTAACCTGCTGGAGGCGTTCGCGCAAAATCCGGAAACATGAAATCGTTGAGTGCAGCGCATCGGCGCGTCAGCGCAGATCTGTCTGCCAGGCGCCGGCTCCGCGGCATATGCACGGCGATTAACCGGCGCGGGTCGTCAAGGTCTCGATGAGCGGAGCGTAATCCTCAATGGACGGAGTCGTCAGCCCGGCGATCTTTCCTTGATCGTCCCATTGGCGTACACGCACGGCTTGCCTGCAATAACGCTCTTTTTCGAACATTGCGACCTCGTGCGTCGCCATCGGACCGCCCTGCAGTTTCAGTGTATGGACCGATGCACTACTTAGCTTCGCGAAGTACTGCGCATCGGTCGCGCACAGGTAGCGTTTTGCCGCGACGTGCAGGCGCACCGGCTCGGAAACTTCCGGACCGAAGCGCCGCGCGAGCCACTGGCTGCCGAGCTCCTCGTGGTGGACGTCGGCAGTCCAGTCCGCTATGTCATCCGGAAGATTGGCGAGCAGGTGGCCGATGTCGTGCAGCAGCGCCGCAACGATGAGCGCCGTTGGCGCGGCTTCCTGCCGTGCGAAGTACGCTGCCTGCAGCGCATGCTCGGTCATCGAGACGCTTTCGCCAAAATACGCATCCGCGCCGCGCCTGTGAAAGATCCTGCGTATCTCGTCGACGGGGCTCACGCGCGGCCTCGGCCGGAAAGTTCGCGCCGCAGCAGCGCCGTTTGACAGTAGACGCTGTCGCGGGTCAGGTAGCAGCCGCGCAAATGCCGCGGATAGCGCGCAGAAGAGAAGCCGGTGCGGCCATGCAGGGTGCGCTGATTGTCGAACGCCACGAGATCCCCGGTCTTGAGCCGATACTTCATCTGAAACCGCGGTTCGCGCAAGAGCGCCGCAAAGCGTCGGTAGGCTGCGTAGAACGGGCGCGTGTCCTGCATGGACAGCCGCAGCGGCGCTATTGAACGGCTGTTGTAATGCACCGCCGTAACATCGCCCCGGCACGACAGCTGGATCAATGGCCGTTCCGCGTAGAGCTCCGCCTCTTTGGAGCGATAATGGAACGGCACGGCAGTATGTGCCAGCTGCGCGAACGCGCCAGGGTCGGTTGCGCGCAAGTGTTCAGCGAGCGCGAAGCCGTCGGCGAACAGGCTCTCGCCGCCCTCGGTTGATGCAATAAGCGCATGCAGCACCTGAAAGCCCGGCACGGGCTCGCGGTACGGATTGTCGGTGTGCAGGCCGAGCCCCAGGTCGGAATAAGCAAGATTCTCGGGTTGCGGCACGGAGCGCACGTCGAACACCAGTCCGTAGTTGGTCTCGGCCACGCGTCCGACGAGCGACATCGCATCGAGTATGGCGTTTTCCTCCGATGGCACGTCGCTCAAGAACGCGATGCCGTCCTGCACGAGCCGCGTCAGCCACGCGAGGCGTGCGCTCGGATTGCCGCGCGTCTCGGCAAGTGTTGCCCAGGCGAAACCTCGCGAGGCATCGACGAGGGCGCCCTCGAGCCAGAGCCGAGGCGTGGATTCCGCCCGCGAAGCGACGCTGCCGAAGGCCTGCAGTGCAAGCCAATCCAGATCAAACGACCCCGGGCGCGATTCATTTTCCCATTCAACGCGCACGGTTTTGTCGTCGGCCAACGCCGCACGAATCTTCGGCTCCTCGGGCAGGTCGGCGATGTCGACGAGCCGCTGGCCGCTGTGAGGATCTCGATCCTCACGCAGATTGTCGCGCAGCCATACGCTTGCGAACTCGCTCACTGTGCCATTCGCCCACTCGACGGTGAGCGCCCCAGCCGTCGATGACACGTGTTTTGCAGAAGCTGGATGAGTCATGGCAGATGATGGCCCGTTGCGGCGGCTCTTGCGTTCAGGGCGTAGAGGAAGCCTGCACCGAGCGCCGCCAGCGCGCTGATCGCAGCCAGCGCCACGAACACGCCCTGCCATCCGAACGCCACCGAGACTCTGGCGACGCTGTCCCCCGCGAGTACGCCACCCAGATATCCGACTCCGTCGATTATTCCCGAAGAAACGGCGCCCGCCTGCTTGCCGCCGAAATCGAGGGCGAAGGCGCCACCCAGGTAAGAATAGGGCCCCAGCAGACAAAATGCGATTGCCCCGATGGCGATGAGCGGCAGCAGGGAGCCCGAGGCGCTCGATCGCACGGACATGAGCGCCAGCAGTGCGGCGGCGGTGGCGGCCAGCCCCAGAAACAGCAGCAGCGATCGTCCGTTAACGCCAAGGCGATCGCTCAGCCAGCCCGTCGCCAGCACGGAGACTGCGCCGACGCCCGGAAAGATCGCGCTCATGCCGGCGGAATTACTCATGCTGTAACCGAGGTAGTCGCGCAGATAAACGGGCGTCCAGGTATTGAATGTCTCGCGGATTATTGTGCATCCGAGCGACAGGAGACAGACCAGCACAAATGCGCGACTGCGCAGCAGTGGCCGCAGGAGCGCCGCCACATTCGCTGGCCGCCTCTGCGTGTCTGCGAAGAGGTTGAGCGGATTGGGCGTGGCCTCGGAATAGCCTTCCTGCGAACGCGACTCGCGCAGAAAGAGAACGTTTGCGACCAGCAGCACACCCGCCACCGCAGCCGCAAAGTAGAACAGCGCGCGCCAGCCAAAACCGTGCTGAATCAGTAGTCCCATGCATTGCCGTGCGACCGCATCCCCAACAAGGTAGCTCAGGCTCAAAATGCCGATAACGGTGCCGTAGGATGAAAAATCGAACCATTTCGAGGAGACTTTGATAAGCCCCGCCCACGCGATCGACTGGGTCAGCCGGTTTCCAAGCCATGCGAACGTGAACAGCGGCAGCGCCGCGCCCGATGCGAATAAGAGCGTGAACACAGTCGCACCACCCAGACCGATCAGGAAGTTGAGCCGGCCTCCCCAAAAATCGCCGAGGCCGCCGAGAAACAACTTGCCGAGCGCGTAGGCGAGAACCCCAAAGGATGTGATCGCGCCCATACGGACGATGGCCTCGGCGTGATTGATCCCGTGCCGTCCTAGTTCTTCGACCAGCAACGGCGTGGCGACGGACAGGTCCGCCCGGCAGAAGTAGCACGCGGCGTAGCCGCCAAACAGCAGCGCGATGATTTTGGCCTGCCGGTAAAGAAGCGATCTGCCCGGGGTGACGCGAGTGGCGTTCCGGCTGCCGTCATTTACATGATTCCCGGGACGGTTGCCCGGGGAGGCGTCGCTGCCAATGTCAGGTCCGCTCGTCATAAGCACCTGCAAACCGAAGCGCCCGCGCTGCCCGAACGCCCCGTATGCCCCCGCACCGGTGAACGACGCCTTTGGGCATGGTACTTGCTCGCACCTGTTGTGGGAATCGCATCATTAGTCCTTCCAGGAGATAAAAAATGGATCTGCTCGTCGTCCTGATCGTCCTGCTGCTGCTGTTTGGCGGCGGCGGAGGCTTGTATTGGGGGATGGGAGCGGGCTGGGGAATAGGTCCAGTCGGTCTCATCCTCGCCGTCGTCGTGATTGCGTTGCTTCTCAACGGGTATCGCGGCAGACGCGGACCTCCGCTCTGACTTAAGGGCGCTGCGAGCTGCACTGGGGCGGCGCTGCGGCTTATGTAGATCTGCCGGCGGGCGCTGCAGGCTTTGCTGCAGCGCCACGCGCGGCTTTTGGAGTTGCAGCGTTCGCCTTGGGCTGTGCGCTCTATCTGAGAGCCAGGCGAATTACAAGGCGCAGGCCCGACCACGTCGCGTCGATGGCGCAGATCTTGTTGTCCACGAGGCCTGTGGGCAGGGCAATCTCCCTGATGGCATTGCCGTCGACGGCGGTAGCAACTCCCGACGTTTTCTTCGGCCACGCAATCCACAAGCCTGCCGCCGGCATCATGTGACGGCGCGTGGCGGCTAGCTGCCGCCGCAGTTCCGCGCGGCTCGTTACGAAGACCACAATGACGTCGAAGCGGGTCTTGGCCGCTAATCCGATCTGGATAGCCGCATTGTCAGGCAGATTCCCTAAGGTCTTCTCGAACGCGTTCGGCGGATTGACCAAGGCGACCTTGTGGCCTTCCTTGATGCCGAGCTTCTTCGGCAGCGGGGTATTGGAGTATCCAGCCATTTCGAAGCCCTGACACTCTACTGCGCTGCACGTACGAGTTTGAGATCGGCAAATGGCGTCCATTTGCCAGCCTTGTCTTTCTGCTCCATCACCCATTGCCACGTATCATCCTGTGGGGACCAGCGGTAAGTGGTGTGGAAGGGGCCATCGGCATACTCGAACACGAAGCGGATCGAGTTCCCGTCGCGCGTGCCATAACCGAGCGTTTCGGAGAATCGACCACCAAATACGTCAAGAAGATGCAGCACGTAGCGCTCGCTCACCGGATCGTAGCCGAGAAACCAGCTCGCTTCGTAGCGGTGCTCCGAGTTCGGCGCTCCCGCGGCCGTTTTTTCGTGGATGTTGAGAAACTGGTGGTTGAGCACCCACTCGGCCCGCACCTCGTGGTGAGCGTCGCGGCCCATGACCTTGCCTTGCAGCTGCCAGGTGCCCGTCATGTGATCGAGGAGGTCATCGGGCCACGGCGCAGAGGTCTGCGCGCGCGCGCCGGCGGGTGCCAGCATCAAAAGCAGCATGACGAGTAGCGGTGAGGGGAATGAGATTCTGTTCATGCGTTCTTGTACTCCCGCCGCGACCGGTTGGCCGTTCTACGAAGACCTATGCAGTTCATGCATGCCTGGCGTTCCGAGCGCGACTAGCGCGCGCTCCACCAGCCGCCGATCAGCCCTTACCCAAGGACGCATCAAGCGCCGCAATCCCTCCGACCAAGTGGTAAAAACTGCTTGCGGGCGCCGGTGAGTCGACGAGCGTGCCGTTCGGCAGCCGCAGGTCGAGCCACAATCCTGGGATCGCAGTATCCAGATAGAGGAAGATACTGGCAGCCGCCTCCGCCGCGATCCCCGTGTAGCAGGCATCGCCGGTCACTGTTGCTGCAAGCAGCGCGCTTTTCAGGCGCTCGGTCTGCGGCCAGAGGCGCGCGTTGGGATCGTGCACACTAAGATCATCGAGCAGCGCATTGATAGCGACGGCGCCACGTACACCGGCGTCTTCGCCGACCGCAATCAGGCGCAATGCGTGCGCACGCCGTGCGGGCCAGTTGCGGCGCTGGCATTGCAGGAGAAGCCATGCCCATTCGAACTGGTGGCCTGGCTCGATGAGGCGGCCAGGCAGGCCCGGCGCCGCATCCCACGAGGCCGTGAAAGCTTCGCCGAGCGCGCCGCTCGCCGGGTTTATGAAGCGCGCTATGGCGAGGTCGGCAATTTCATCGGCCCACTCGGCCCAGCCGGGATCATTGCCGATCTCGGACCAGGCAAGACAGGCTTCGAGGAGGTGCATGTGCGGATTGGATTCGCGCCGGTCGCGGTCGACTTCGCCCGAACGAAAGCCTCCGCTTGCGCCGCGCCACTGCTTTTCTATCTGATTGCGCAGATCAAGAGCGCGCCGCTCGAACTCCGCCCGCGCATCGAGAGCGGCCGCCGCTGCTGCAAAA
>Ga0302325_10009816_pt1 | contig 20836 bp, 30 predicted proteins | sample Palsa_T0_2_FD_201948 | JGI IMG/M metagenome (GOLD analysis project Ga0302325, IMG submission 201948) | Peat permafrost microbial communities from Stordalen Mire near Abisko, Sweden - Palsa_T0_2 | ecosystem: Environmental > Terrestrial > Soil > Palsa > Peat permafrost | place: Sweden: Abisko...
GAAATAATTTCTTTCTGTAGAGTTACCCGACGCAGCCTTGAGCAACCCGGTCGACTCAAAATCTGGTATTGGTAATAATGTGCAGGTTCGTTTCCTGTCTTCCCGACTTTTTAACTTGATATTCAATTAATTAGAAGCTGTTCGGACACATTTCGGACAGCTTTTTGATTTTAGCCCGGTCCTTTACTTGTGGGAATAAATCACAGGCTAATGCTTATTCATTTCATTTAATGACAACTGTATGGCGGTTTGAAGAAGGTCCTTTTTTTCCCACTGACAGGGTCTAAACCCCTCCTTGCAGCCTCAAATAACATTTGTTCGTAAATTATCCGGCTAAAATAGTAACAGACCAGGAGTCCAAATGTAAATGATGGCAATCGCCGATATGAAAATTGAAAGCATGCTTTTTTTAAGAAAGGCGCCCTACTGATATAATAAGTGTTGTCGATGAGACTATGAGGCTAATGATGATTGGTTTCTCTACAGTAGCCTTTAAAGAATGGGGAATTATGATGGACGTGTGCTGATAGTTTGCCCTCCATAAATTGAATATCAATAAGGCTATTCCTAAAAGGTGGATACCAAATATTATTCGCGTCACGACAACCTGACGCATTTCTTTTTTCTTCTTTGAAGTGAAGTTAATATAAAATCCCGTTAATAAAAATCGCCCTAAGGGAGGCGGTTGTTACCAAATGAGAATATGAACCACTATAGAGGCTACTAAGCTCTTGCAGTTGCTTGACGTCGGTGGCATAGTAGGTTTGCTTCAACCTGTAGTGCAACAGATTTTTCGTCCTTTTCCACAAAGCCAACAAAAAAGGGAATTTCATTTCTATACAGGTGCGAAATTTTCTCAAATTGCCATTTGCCAGGTTCTGTAGTACCATATTCGATTTGAGCAACAGATTCACTCTTTATTTGAGTTGCAAACGGAAAGCCAATCGTCAAATAACCGAGAATTTTCTCTAACCCTGCGCAGGCGACTTTTGGGGGAGCTTACAAGAACGCTTCCTTATTTGCGCATTTCCTTAAAATATGCAAATATTGCCATTGCATGACCATGGCCTAGTTGAAATTCCTCTTTAAGCCGCAATTCAATCTCTCGGGCTTTGACGTCAGCCTTCACTTTGCCGCCTTTATCAAGAAGCCCTTTTTGGATAGCCAGTTTTGTCAATTGTTCCGGTGATTTGGCGGTCTTCTTCTGGATATTATCCAGGCAAGCTTGAAAAGACATAATCGTCAGTTTTGATTGGATAAAACCCTTTTCAGGCGTTCGCTTTGCAAATATTCCGCAGTCCAAAGTAGGACACAAAAGACAATAGGGAATACATAGGGATGGCCTACCAGTTTGGAGATCAACGTAACCGCAGCAGCTCCCCCAAGGTAGGCAGTAATAAGCGCCGCACCAAGTAAGGCCGTCCTTGGAATCGCAAAGCATATCGCAGACCCTAGCAAATACAACCCTAAAACGGGGAGGTTTCCGGCAGAGATTCCCAGGCTTCCACTGTCCCTCAAAACATGGGGTTCCCGGATAAGTTTCATTAAAGCATCAAACAATAAGAAAAGCACGAATAGGTATTTAAGGATCCTGCCCGTCCAGAGAGCAGTTTTCGAGCGAATGAAATTGTTATGTGTCATAAAATAGTTTTTTTGGTGAATGATCATGGTAAAAAAAGATCAGTTAGCGTTTTCGTTGCAGTTGAACATCCAGTTGATGCCGAACTTGTCGGTGCAACTCCCGAAGTAGGCGCCCCAAGCCATATCTTCAAGGGGGATATTGATCTTGCCCCCTTCACAAAGAGCATCAAATAGCCTCCGGGTCTCCTTTCGGGTATCCGGCTGCACGTTGATATGGACATTATTACCGGAATTCAGGTGAAAACCCATTTCTTCGGGCGCATCCGTTCCCATCAGCAAATGTCCGCCCGTGATGGGTAATTCAACATGCATAACGAGATGCTTAACCTCGGGATTGGATGGAAAATCCGGGTTCGAATGCATATCTCCGAAACGCATAATACCAGAGCCGGCAAACTCCGTTTGGAATACCGATTTGTAAAAATTAAATGCATTTTCCGTTGTGTTTGGAAAATTCAGGTAGGTGCTGACCTTTGCCATAGTTGTAAATTTTTGTAGTGGATATAATATTGTTGATAACTTGCCTGACAAAGGTAGATAGGTGATCAACGTCCAACATGGTCAATAACTTGGGGGCGATGGTAGATTTTACTGAATTTCTCCCTGGCGGTATTCCTGAGGTGTAATGCCTTCGTGCTTTTTGAAAAACTTGCCGAAATTTGCAGGATCAGAAAAGTCCAACTTGTAAGCGATCTCCGCCATGGTCAGGTCTGTATAGCTGATGAGTGACTTCGCTTCAGCGAGAATCCGCTGATTGATGAATGAAAGAGCATTTTTGCCGGAATTTTCCTTCACGCACTGGGAGAGGTGGTTTGCAGTAACATGGAGCATTCTGGCGTATTCTTCGACTTTCTTCATTTCTATATAGTGAGTATTGATCAGGGTGATAAAATTCCTGACCAGCAGTTGTTGGGGGCTTGCCAGCCTTTCTTGCCAAACGTCATTGAAAAGAGCATGCTCTTTCAGCTGATACAGCAACGCCAGCAGCTTCAAACTGGCGATGGTATGGTTATTCGAATGTTCATAGGCGGAGAATACTTCCTCGAAACAGGGTGCAAACTCTAGGTACTTGTCATAACCGATTTTGTAGAAATCGGTATGATGCATGCTGAAAAAGGGGAACTCCTTTTGTATGGAAGGTTTGAAATACGATAGACATTCCGGCTTGAAATAGATGAGATAGCCATGGGTAGCGCTATCCCGGTAAAAGCTGTAGACCAACCCGGGCGATTGAAATACGATCAGAGAATTCAAATTGCCAATGGATGTATTGTCATAGGTTATTTTTGTCTTTTCCGCGCCGGTCAGCAGTCCCAAAAAATAAAACCCCCGTCTAAAAGGGGGTTTATACATAACATCGGCCTCAGTTTGCAGTAAACGATAACAATAAAACTCTGGATCAACGGTTCTTTTCTCCGCGGGGATGGAGGCAAGAAAAGCATTGATATCATCGAAATAAGGTATGACTAAATTTGCCGTTTTGCTCATTGATCTAAGATACTTAATTTCTTGACCTAAGGCGGCGGCGGGTCAAAAAAGCGATAACGAGTGGGCCGGAAAAATATCTAACCAATTACCGACCGATTTCCTAGTTTTTAGATACGTGTCTACCCGATTTTCAATCAAACCATCCCTGACCAGATTGAAGTCTGATCAAGAAATCAGAGAAACAATCCCCAATCTCAATCGCATCTTCCGATCGTCGTTGAATTCGTGGCCTTATCAGCCGCTGGAATAATTTCGAAACTATTGTTTAGCCGGCCCGAAAACAATGGCACTATCATCATTCGGATCAATAGTAAAAATGGATGTGAAAGCTCTCCTCAGCTTGTAGCGGTTAAATCTTCATACTTTAATATGTGTTCCTCCGCTTATCTCGAGCACCTGCCCGGTCAAGCGAAGTTGGTGCAAATCCCGGCCCGCAATGAAAACCTCGGCCCTAGCCTTTAGATACGACGGGGCGGTACCTATCACCATCCCGTGGCTGCATCCGACACTTAACACTTTTTTGTTCTCGAGTCCCATGCATCATACATAACGAAGGAGAACGGGAAAAAACAAGTAGTTACCAAAATGTAAGCGGTCGGAGATGAAACAGTTGATTATATCAAAAATCGGGTTATTGTTTCAAAAAGTTTTTTTGTTTCTTCGATATGGATAAAGGACCCGCTCTGCTCGAACATCATAAAGTTCGCCTTGGGGCAGTATTGTACGAACTCCATCTGGTACCTGGGGAACAGCGCCCGGTCATATCGACCGGCCAGTATGAGCACGGGCATTTCCAGGGCTTTCAGTCGGGGCCTGAAATCGGGTATCGCGCCTAATTCATTCCCGATAAAGAAATCGATATCATTACCCGTAAATTCAAAATACAGATCCAGGTTAGAGGCCCACTTGCCATCGAGGAGTTGTGCGGCGTTTTCGGGCCGGTGAAACCGCACCAATAAGTTGGCGGGGACAACGCCGAACAGTTGCCTCATTTCCGGATCATTACCGCGGAAGCCTTGCTTTCTCAGTTCCAGGATCCTGTCCCATACTTCCGGATATTGGTTGCTGATCTCCCTGTTTATATTTTCATGATTTTTCTGCCACATTTCCGGACTATGCAAGGTATTGGCTAAGATCAGGCGGTTCACCTGATCGCCATATTTTAAAGCATAACCCTGTGCGACCATACCTCCATAGGAAAATCCATAAATATTGATCTTCTTCAATCCCAATGCCTTCCTAAGGGCTTCCAGGTCTTCTATATCACTAGCAAATGTTATTTCCTTATAGGAGGAAGGCCTGCCTGATCTGCCTCTCCCGTAATAATCATAATAAATGATCCTGTAATGAGCGGCCAGCCCGGAGAAATAGGGTTGAAAGATAAGAAGGGAAGCCGCCGGCCCCCCGTTCAATAATAGAAGTGGTTCCCCGTCGCCTTCTTCTTCTACCCAAAGTTTCCTGTTATTTACTTCGATCAGGCGCCCGGGCATCTTCAAGGGTTTTACAGTATCCGTTTGTTGCTGCGTATTCATAATATTTGATGTTTTGAGATAAAGATGACTACAAAATTAACCCGACTTCTGAGCCAAAAAAACCCGGATATTGCTATCTTAGCTTAATTTGATCAGCGGCATACCCATTGGCATTGCGGTTGAAGCCGGTCTTATAGTTGAGGTAGCGCGCCCACAGCGCACCGTGCGCAGCATTCCGCTATGCGAAGAAAATTATTTTTAGCGCTTCTTGGAAGTTTGATGCTAGGCAGCTTTACTCCGCCGCCGACACTGTCTTTGGCCAACTGTGGCTGTCAATCTGCCCGGAGGTTCTTTACCGGGTCTGCCAAAGCCGCCTTCAGGGCTTGGTAACATATCGTAAGCAATGCAACGATCATTGCCAAGAACCCGGCAACTGCGAATACCCACCAGCTGATGTCCGTGCGATACGCAAAGCCCTGGAGCCAATGGTTCATGGCCATCCAGGAAATCGGCATGGCGATTATGGCAGATAGAGCCACTAACTTGAAGATATCTGTAGAAAGCAAAACTACGATATCGAGCGCGCCGGCACCTATCACCTTGCGCACGCCGATCTCTTTGGTGCGTTGTGCCGCCGTGAAAATCATTAGTCCGAGTAGTCCGAGACAGGAAATAAAAATGGCCAGGAAAGAAAAGCAATTGGAAAGCTTGCTGATCGTCTGCTCGCTATTATATAATTTTTTGTACTCTTCATCAGCGAAATAATAAGTAAAAGGGAATTTAGGCGCCAGCTGCTTGCAAACCTTCTCCAAACTGGCAATGGCTTCTCTGGTTTTACCCGCCTGTGTTTTTACCAGGGCAAATCCCCGGGTTATACTGTCTTTCAGATTAATCAGCAGCGGTTCGATAGGCTCGTGCAGGGATTTGAAATGAAAATCCTTTACCACGCCGATTATTCTTCCTTTATGCTGCTGAAAGATACCGAGCGGCTGACCAATGGGCCCCGGATCCTTATATCCGATCATTTTCAGCGCGGTTTCGTTAATTATATATCCGGTGGAATCCGTCGGAAAATCTCTTGAAAAATCACGCCCCTGCAGCAATTGCAAATTCATCGCCTTCAGGAAATCATATCCTACGGTAACATGTATCACCACGGTTTTTGTATTAGGGTTTTTCCCTGCCCATTCCATATCATAAGCATGTGCCCCCGTTTGTGTAGGAGGCTGATCGGTGTGGGTAACCTCCTTTATTCCCGGCATGCTTGAAATTCTCTGTTCAAAAACAGCATACTGATGTGAAAGATCTCCATCTAAAGGAACGTATACAAGGTTTTCCTTGCTAAAGCCTAGGTTTTGGGTTTGAAGAAAATTCACCTGTCGGGCAATCACGATGGTCCCGATGATCAACACGATCGACAGCACAAACTGGAAAACCACCAACCCTTTGCGAAAGCCCAAGGCATTCGAACTGAATATCAGCGAACCCTTCAATACCTTGATGGGATTGAGGGAAGACAAAAACAGTGCGGGATAGCTACCCGAAACAAGCCCTGTCAAAACTGTTAATCCCAAAAGGCTGCCCCAGAAAGTAGGTGTTGACAGCGGAAGCACAATTTGTTTGCCGGTGAGGTCATTGAACAGGGGCAGCAATAATATCGCGCCAATCAACGCAGCAAAAACAGCCAATAGCGCCAATAGCAGGGCTTCTCCGATAAACTGCCCGATCAGGGCCCGGCGAACGGCGCCGATCGTTTTGCGAATGCCGACTTCTTTGGCTCGTTTCACGGAACGGGCTGTTGCCAGGTTCATAAAATTGATACAGGCGATCAGCAAAATAAAAATAGCCACCATACTAAACAACCGCACGTACTCAATGCGCCCCCCATCGGGTCTGCCGTTTTTGAAGGTCGAATTAAGATACATGTCCTCAAAGCGTTGAAGGCCCAATTCCAGTCGAAAGCCTGATCCTTCCCCCCCTTTCAGATAAGGGTTTAAGAAGCTTTTGATCTTGGCCTCTACTTGTTCGGGACTGGTATTTTGACGAAGTTGAACAAAGGTATACGGGCCCCGGTAGATCCATTCTTTTAACCAGGTGATAGAGTCCGGTAAAGATGCCCAGTTGCATACATAATCGAATTTTTCGGAACTGTTCTCCGGCAGGTCCTCAAAAACAGCCGAGATCCTGAAAACCCTGCTGTTATTATAGCGGATAGTTTTTCCGAAAGCCGCAACGGGACTGCCGAAAAAATTATCCGCCATTGTACGGGAGACGGCAATATCATCGGGACCTGTCAAAGCGGTTGCCTGTGTTCCTTCGAGCAGCCGATAAGAAAACATTTTAAAAAAATCAGAGTCGGCATAACTGCCTTTCATGCTGATGATTTTTTCCCCTGCTTCAAACAACGATTCGTCCTGTGCCCAAAAACCACTTGCATATTGGATCTCAGGAATATTTCGTTTTAATTCATTCGCCAATTGTCCCGGCGTCCAATTCGCCGCTTCCACCTTGCCCTCTGAAAATACCCGTTCATACACATCGTATAAATTGGCGCCGTTCTTATTGAACATATCTACACTACGTTCATCCTTTACCCATAAAAAAATAAGCAGACTACAGGCCATGCCTAAGGCCAGACCGGATATATTGATCAGCGAAAAAGCTTTGTTTCTGACTAAGTTCCTCCAGGCTGTTTTTATATAGTTTTTTATCATGGCGCAATATTATTCACTACTATGGTGAAATCTGCTGTCTATTCAGACTCGTCAAAAAAAGAACCATGTTTTCAAAAGATTGATAATTAGATGTTTATTTATTTATTTCAATCACAAGTGTGCGATTTTGATACACAAGTGTTGGTTGCAAAACAGTTATCCGCCGTCTCGGTCTTTCTTTTCACAATAGTTGCTTTAAGAATTTGTTGAGTGCAAGATTAAATTCTGACTAGTATTTTCTGAATGGCCGATTAAGTATTGGCGATTACACTTCAGTAGCATCCGGGCTTCTTTTGAGATACCACTTGATGGCTTTTCCATAATCTTGTTGTGCCTTTTCATGTAAAATATAAACAAAGCTCATTTGACTTTCCGCGTCTGTCATCGCTGATGACGAGATCAACATTTTCAAGATGGCAATGGCCGGTCCCTCGCCGCGCGCAAGGGCATCCACAAGCGACGACGCGGACGCCTATCGAGTGAATCCGGCATGAAGCTCGTAGTACCTCATGTCAGGTACAACTCCAGGCGGGAGATTCGGCTTCAGGTTCTCATTGAAAAACTTCTGGCTGTCCGCCTCAGACTCCCAGATCTCGATTATGCGTATCCCGCCGTCTGGACTCGGACCTCCGGCGTGGGATATGAAGCCCTTCGCCGAACGCAGCAACGGCATCAGTTGCTCCATTATCGAGGCATAAGTTCCCTCGTCGAGGTTCGGTTGTTCAGTAATCAAGAGTGCAGCTGAAGTTTGGTCTGTTTTCATTTTTGTTAATTTTAAGAAACTGGCCGCCGTCATATGCGATAAACCATTGGCAAGACGAAACGCCAATTATTGCAATTGTGATTTATTCTCGAAACCAGTAAAAATTCCTAAAAGCAAAATGACAATCTGTTTAAAATCAATTAATTAAGACGAATTCTTACTATGGTCATCGAATTTGTTAAGAATGTAATCTATACAATGATATTGTCATTAACCTTCGAAATATTGCTTTTTTCGGGTGACTGCCGATTATTTTTGTAACTATATCTTCATTTCCATTGTTATGACAATTATATATGCCCGGGAAAATAATAAATCCGTCAATTTTTAAGGTTGAAAATATAATTGCTGGCTATATTTTTGAATCCGATTTTTATCAGGTAAAAAACTGGACATTTGATTTTAAAGATGATAAAAAAGCATGCAGCGGTTACAATGATTGCTTATGTATTGTTTTAGTTAAAAAAGGGAATTATTTACTTGACCTTCATAAGGATTTTTACAACACTCATGTAGGCCATATTATTATTGAGAAGCCAAATTGTCAATACAGCCTTCGGCCCAGCTCGGGGGTATGCTCAATATTTAATTTTGACAATGAATTTTACAAGCAGTATGTAGAGACTTTGTGCCTCAACCATTCTTCCTTTTTTTCCAACAACAATATCTCTTCGTTGATGCTGAAAGCAACACCTGAAGCAGAATATCTGCACCACCAGATATTTAGGAAAGTTAACGGAGCCTGTAAGTTAGAAATGGATAGTCTGGTGCTTGAGTTTCTCAATGATATTGTTGCATCAATTACAAATAGGCAGTTGAAGGGTGAAATGAATGCATCGTTAATTGCAAACCATCTGACTATTATTGAAAAAGCAAAAGAATATATAAACGAGCGATTTTCAGAAGATATTTCGTTATATGAAATCTCAAGGCACTCATGTGTAAGCCCTTTTCATTTCAGCAGGGTATTTAAGAAATTTACTTCTTTCTCTCCTTATCAGTATCTTTTGAATATACGACTTAAGCACGCAGAGATTATGTTGAAGACCAGTTTAATATCCGTTGCAGAGATTTCGTTCTCGTCAGGTTTTAATACTGCCGAAAATTTTTCGACGGCTTTTAAGCGGAAGTATAAATTAAGCCCTGCTCAATATAGATTAGAATACTAGTGATACAATAGCCTCATGCTGCCCCTTCACGAAAACGCTTTCTTCGTCCTTGTGTTTGGGGATGAATATTCTTCCGCAATAGACCGGGTTACGAATGGCAAACCAAAACAAACTACGGACAGCGATTTTAGGAGAATAGAAGAGGATAGGATCTGTAAACGCTTTGAAGCTGAAATTTTATCTAAGATAAGATATAGCTATTCGACATCTAATTGATTATAAAATAAATTCCTAAATTATTCAATAGGGTGTTCACCGGAGGGATACGGCGGTGGTCAATCCGGTGAAAAGTTTGCGGGCATAGGCGTTGTCACGTTAAGAGAACGGTTGAACGGTTTTATTGTCGTAAAAGCAGAAAGTTTGGATGATGCAATCACCCTGGCGCATGGGTGCCCCATTCTGGACATCGATGGCACAGTCGAGGTACGCCCTTTTTTCATTCACGAACAGTGGAAGCGTCATTTGCTTTCCGTTTAGTTATTATAAAATGATCGAGGAGAATGGAACGATAAAAGCCCTATTCCAAAAGGAGTTTTCCAAAATGGTAGCTGTGATCAGTCGCCGTTTCGGACTGCCGCATATTGAAATAGCGGAAGATATAGTCAGCGAAACATTTTTACTGGCCATTCAAAATTGGGAGATCAATGGGGTCCCTCCAAATCCTACCGCCTGGCTCTACAAATCGGCCCAAAGAAAAGCACTTTACCATTTCAAAAGGGCTAAAATTCTGGAACAAAAGATCGTTCCCGAATTGAGCTTGGTGAAGGAGGATGAATGGAGCATGCCCGAACTGGACTTTTCCAGGGAAAATATAAAAGATAGCCAACTGCGCATGGTATTTGCCGTTTGCAACCCGGCGATTGCCAGCGAAGCACAGATCGGGTTGGCGCTTCGCATACTGTGTGGGTTTGGTATTGATGAAATTGCGGAAGCCTTCCTGTCAAATAAGGAAACGATTAACAAAAGACTATTCAGGGCTAAAGAGAAATTACGCTCCGAAAAAGTAAAACTGGAGCTTCCACCGGAAAGCGAGATTGAGGAAAGGCTTGATAATGTTTTGCATGTAATCTACTTATTGTTTAATGAAGGCTATTATTCTAAAACACAAAATCAAATATTACGAAGGGAACTTTGCCTGGACGCACTTCGCCTGGGAAAAATGCTTGCGGAATACGAAAAGACGAACAGGCCCAAAACGAATGCTCTACTGGCATTGATGTGTTTTCACGCTTGGCTCCTGGTATTATAGCTCGTCTGAAATCATGCTTTTCGAAGCCAGGTACTTTTAATTACAAACACATTATAAACGAAGAAGAACTCGTGGTTGAGGATTCTTCTTCATATAATTTGCATCGTCATCATCAGACGGGTGCAAGCTTTTGTTTTAGAGCGGCGATATATATCTATAAATTGCCCAGAGGTGCGAGCTGTATCTGTTTCGCAAGATCGTAGGCAGTTGCAAGATCACTATCGCTATACACGAGCACTCGACCGAAAACCATCACCGAGTTTTTCGAGGAACAAATCTGTGTCATTCTCTGTGGCACGGCCCTTTTCCAGTCGGGGCCGGTAATGAGGTGATCCCCCGCTTTTGTGCCAGTTGTTCGTGTGCCGACGTAGGCAAAGTTGATGTTCTTCGACGGGTCGGTGAACTGCACGCTGTAGTAGCGACCGGAGAAGTCCGGCACTGAAAGGACAAGTGGCCCCTTGGAAAGGTCAAGCCAGCCGGCGATGTAGAGCGTATCGCGGTTCACGCCAGTAGTCGCCACTTTTGGGGCCGAGGCGGGCAGGCTGAACGGGTCTGCAAAAAAACCTTGGGGCTCCGTGTAGAGGGTGTTGACTGGTATAGGGCCGTCGCCGAACCCTTTCACGAGGATCGCCCTCTTGTATACGGACAGCAGCAGGCGTGGCAAAAAGTAGATGAAAAGGAAACATGTTACTACGCAGACCCCACCGAATACAAATAAATGTTCGTATTTCATAAATATCATTTTATTTTGAGACCGGCGGCACCGTGTATGTGCAGTCGAGAATGGCCGCTCCGGGCAGATATACGCGAAGCCAGAGAATGAATTTGCCTGCCGGCGCGGGCAGCCAGTTTGATTCACGGCCTGTCGGTGCAGTGTTCTGAATATAAACGTCGACCGAACCGTCAGCGTTTTGCGCAAGGCCGGAGCGGTCGCTCACGCTGTACTGCTTGATTGGATTCGGCACAAAGTGATTTTTCGCATCGCCCATGGTGAGCGACCAGAATGCATTGTTGGGCGGAAGACCGCCTGCCGGGAAATGCATGACGTAATCGTGCCGGCCATCAAGCGTATGGCCCGCGCCATCTGTGTGCGTCCGCCAATACATCGCCTCTTCCGGTACGACTACCGGCCCGGGGAATAATAAGGCACACGCGGCTCGCAGCAGCATGCCATTGCCGGGAACGCCTAATCCGAACATGGTAATCCAGCCATTGACCTTCGTGGCCTTAATCCACCCATAAATCTGGGCCGTGACAACTGCCAGTCCGAAGCCGATGAGGAAGCCTTGCAGCACATCGCTCTGCACGGTTCTCGTACTCAAATCGGTAAAGAAGAGCAAATGGATGATGAAATAGGCGCACACCACGCCGACGAGTGTTATATAATATGTGTAGATTCTGCTCATGTTGTTATTATATCACTTTTGGCTTAAGCGAATATTTTATTGAAAGTTCCTTTTCCAGAGCCCATGCATGCAAAATTAACAATAAAAGATCGAAACTATTTAATAGAAATCATTGGGTACTACTTGCACAGCCTTTTCAAAACGCTTCCTCTCCACAAAATATCCTTGATTCGAAAGCATGGAAGAAAATATGCGCGGATCCGAGAGAGGTTTAAACGCCTCCGCACTTAAATAAGACTTGATATCGGCAATTTTCCTGCTGCCGTCATTAAAAAGACATTCCAGTCGGAAATCACTTAGCGCCTTTACATTAGTAATTGTTCGCATCTTATTTTAACGCTTCAATTTGTTCTTTGGAAAATCTCCGGCCAGCAGCCTTCCAATAGGGATTTCAATAACTGCTTTGTACTCAGCATATTCAATATGAATATGAGGCATTTTATGTTCCTTATTGTCAAAAAAGAACATCCGGATGATAATACCATAAAACGTAGAAGTTACCGGCATAATTAAGCAAAATAGAGTAGGAGCTTACGAGTTTCTATTAATCCTGTCATCCCGACTTCGCAGGATAAAGTTTCGATCGTTGAGCTTTACACCTTAACTTAGTGTCCGTCAAAAAAGGGCGAGATCAAACCTTATGTATTCAACTGCATTTTTGTTCCGCATTGCAAAAGCGACCTGTGTAGCAGCCATCGGCTTAATGGCCTTGGTGGTTGCGATAGGCAACACTACAGACTATTACACCAATTATTTATTTGTGGAACATGTCCTGAAAATGGATACCACTTTTCCCGGTAGCAGCATTCATTACAGGAGCATCAACGACCCTATTCTATTTCATGCCGTCTATATTGTTATCATAGTCATGGAGATCGGGATGGCTTTCTGTTGTCTGAAGGGTGGTTGGCTATTGTTCAGGAACCTCCGAAAGGATGCCCATTCTTTCCATGCGGCCAAAAACTGGGGCATTGCCGGGATCACTATTGGAATAATCGTATGGTTTCTGGGTTTTGAAGTTATCGGCGGAGAATGGTTCGCCATGTGGCAAAGCTCCACCTGGAACGGCCTTGCGGCCGCTGAAAGAATCCTTAGTTTCCTGGTGCTGACATTGATCTTTTTGCATCTTCGGGAGGAACCATCCGAAAGCTGATACCGGGATCGATGCGGAAATGAATCTCCCAGTCGTGCCAAAACTAATTCAAGGTTTTTAATATAAGCCTGCGGATAATCAAAGTCTCCCGGATCCTGCGGTCGCTCCCACCGCAGATTTTTCTCTCACTGTTTCAAGTAATGAAGTACCAAACCTCCTGATTTTAAAGTCTTTGACTCAACAAGTTTTAATCGTAATTTCTCTGGCAAGCTAATGCCTTCCATCAACCGTTTCCCTTCTCCTGCAATGATTGGGTGCACGACAAAAATAAATTCATCGACCAGACCCAGCGCTATCAGTTGTGAAGGAAGCGCTACGCCACCCACCAGGATATCTTTTCCTTGTTCTTGTTTCAATTTAACTATTTCGTCTTCGAGGTCGGAGCGAATAATTCTCGTGTTTCTTCCTTCAACCTTGTCTAACGTTCGTGAAAAAACAATTTTGTTGATGGAGTCAAACGCCTGAGCAAATTCGATATCTTCTTCTGTCTCTCCGGCAGGGTTCTTTGCAATATCAGGCCAATAAGGAACCATCAATTGATAGGTTTTCCGCCCGTAGACGGCCAGGCCAGCATCTCGCGTGAGGCGCGTAAAATACTCAAACGTTTCTTCATCGGGACTCATTTTGTTATGGTCGCAGCAGCCATCAATGGTAAGGTTAATTGGGTAGATTAAATTTCTCATTTTTCATTATATTTATGTATAACCGATCTGATTCCGGTAAAAGTCGACCATTTATCTGGTCGTGCGGTATACAAAAAGGATTTTTTTGTACCATTTATCAAAGAAACGAAAATGGACGAAGTTGTAACAGAATTTAGCATGGAGAAGCTCATGACAATGCCCAAAGGAGCATGGCGTGAGTTCGATTCTCCTTTGAAAGACCGGACCGGTCGTATGAAGATCGCCCTTACCGATGCGTTTTGTATCTGGGAAAGCACCATGGTATCGGATTCGGATTCAGCCCCCTGGATGCATTACAACGATACAAGCTTCGTCGAAATGAATTTCATGTTGGAGGGACACGTCTTACAAACCCATGAAGGGTTGCTGGACCGGTACCACTATCGAAAAGGCCATCACAATATCCTGTTCAACCCGTACTCGATGGAAACGAATCAATCGCTTAGTACAGGGACGCATCGTATATTTTCAGTATATGTTTTACCGGAGAAAATGATGGAGCTGTTCGCTGGGTACCTGGAGGAAATGGCCCCGTTTGCCGAAAAGTTGGCTAAAGGGGAACCCTTCGTGCTCCATGCTCCGGTGCAAGGCCTGACCAATGAGTTAAAATATTTTTTCGACAGTTTCTGGGCGAGGACCCTGCCCTTAAATGTCGGGCGCCTGTATTTCGAGTCACGGATCATGGAATTGCTGGCCAATCAATGTCACCTTTTACTGGAAGCGCCTGTACGGCAACCGGTTATCGGGAAGGCCGATCTGGAAAAAATTTACCATACCAGGGATATTATCCTCCGGAACCTCTGCAGCCCGCACTCGCTCGCGGAGTTATCCGGACAGGTATGCCTGAACGAATTCAAGCTGAAAAAATATTTCAGGCAGGTGTTTGGGCTGAGCGTGTTTGCGCTCGTTCAGGAAGAAAGGCTGAAACGGGCTAAACAACTCATCTTTGAAGGCGAGAAAAACATCTCTGCCATCGCCTATGAATTGGGGTATGCCCACCCCCAGCATTTTCAGCGGGCGTTCAAGCAGCGATTTGGCGTCACGCCTGGAAGCTTATTGAAATAGGAAGGGCAGCAAGGCGTTGCCAGGATCAAGGGAGTTGAGGTTCTTTGGGTCCATTTTTCGTGGTCGCTGATGCTCGTAACCGCACAATACCTGTCCGCTTTCAGTACACAGCTCATTTCGCCGAATATATATATAATTGAAATTCAATCTATTTACAGTTGGCATAATAATTACTATTGATTAGTAATTGAATCACTTGCTAGCGCAGGTAAACGCGGATTCTGTATTCCAAAAAATGGACGCTATTTTTAAGAAGTATGTCTACACCAAAGGGCCCGGCGGCTGCATTGACACAGTTTACTGGCTTTGCCATTTCCACGCTGATCCAGAAGGGGAAAATATCCTTGACAGATGACATCCGGAAATACCCGGGTAAATCGATTAAAAAAGCAGTTCAGACCATTGAATTAAACGGTGCCTGGAAAATAAATTTTTATGGATAGCGCGACAAATGATTTGTTTAAAAGCCCTTTAAGGAGGCCGGAAACAGGCCTGAAAATAGTTCGGATAGCTATTGGGCTTATTATCGGCGTACATGCAGTTCACGGCTTAGTTAACCCTGCAGCCACTAATGGCTTTGGAGGATATCTTAGTTCACTTGGATTTCCGTTTGGGGTGGCCTTGGCCTGGTTAATTCAATCAGTGCAGTTTTGCAGTTGCATAGGACTGATTTTTGGCCGGCTGGTAGTACCATCATGTATTTGTCACCTCGTTATATTAATAGTTGGGATAGGGCTGGTTCACTTTAGTAGCGGTTGGTTTGTAGTTGGTGTGGGAAGAAATGGCATGGAATATAGCATTACACTAATAACGTGCCTTACCGCAATTTTATGGGCTTATTGGCCTTCCAGGCGTTAGTGATAGGGAATAAAATGGAAAGATCGAATGGTTCTTTGTCAACCCGTGTCTGGATTCCCCTTGGAGCTGCGCTTTTTCTTGTAGCCCTGGCGATTTCAGCGATTGTAGTTCCGCAGCTACGGCTTCTTCACCTCCTCCAGTCAGTTATTTACATTGCCATCGTTAGTCTTGCGCGCCGCAATAGTGCATGGGGGTTTGGCGCGGGCGTTACGATCGGTGTCGCCTGGAATAGTCTTAATCTCTTCGTGACCCATCTCATGCAGGCGGGAACGGTTGTATTCTGGTCTTTTGTGCAAACCGGGCACGTACAACGGCTTGCCTGGCTGCGCTCTTCAATCAGCCGAAGGATAATAAAAAATGGTGGAAGTTCGCTGGCGGAGCTGTTTTGACCATCGCATATATGGCCCTGATTATTCTTATCGCCCGGCCGCGCTAGGGTTCGAAGCCGCTGGAACCAATGCCCGGTTTATCTGACTTAAGCTTTACTCGCTCCTCAAACTCTCCAAAAAAGCCATCGTATCGCAACTGACTGACATTAAAAAAGTTACAGCCTTTGAGTTCGTCCTGTCTTCCCCGACCATCAAACTTGATTTTACGAAACCCGCTCCCAGCGCGGCTTTTTTGGGTTCGACAATAAAGGTATCAAACCCGGGACTATTTTCAGGAAACAGATCCAAATTCTACATAACTTAGTACAAACATAATTGCAATATGGAAAAATCAATCAAAACCTGTTCTACAGTGGGTATTGTAATTTTATGTTTCCTCTGTTCAGCTGGTTGCAGTAAAATCAGCGTCTCGAAGCCGGAAGCCGGGTATGGTAATGTAGTAAATAGTCAACCCGGCCCTCAATACGCAGTAACCACCGTTGTCGATCATATCCCTTCGCCACAAGGGTTGACGGTAGACGGGGAGGGCAATCTCTATATTACTTCATCGGGCAACGCTGCGATATTGAAAATATCACCCTCAGGGTCGATGTCCACCTTATCCATCGATAGATCATTCGGAGCTTCCGTGATCGGGGCCCCGGCAGGGATAATCAATGACGCGCAGGGAAATCTATATTTTACCGATGTTTCAAATGATGTCATTGGCAGGATTGCTCCATCGGGGCTGATGAATACGATTGCCGGGGATAATGCCACCGGGAATGCAGATGGGGTAGGAGGATCTGCGCAGTTCAATGACCCGTATGGGATCACGATTGACAGGCAGGGTAATCTGTATGTAACGGACGCCGGTAATGCCGCCATCCGGAAAATTACCGCTGCAGGATCGGTAACGACCCTTGTCGCAACTTCACCCGGCAACAATCCGGGAGGTAAAATAATTTCCCCCGGTTTAGGCCGGCCTCAGGGAATAACGATCGATGACCAGGGAAACCTTTATGTGACTGATGTGGATCATGCAGCCATACTGAAGATTACGAGTTCAGGAATAATTACGACAATTGCCGGCGGTCAGGTTGTCGGATACGCGGATGGGACGGGCATGTCCGCACAATTTAATAAACCAATGGGAATAACGATTGACGGGCAAGGCAATTTGTTTGTGGCAGATGCAGCCAATGCCGCCATCCGCGAAATTACTCCTTCCGGACTGGTGACGACAATTGCAGGCGGAAAGACTATCGGCCTGGCCGACGGGATCGGTGTGGCCGCGGAATTTGATTCTCCCGAAGGCATTGCAATCGATTCGCAAGGCAATCTTTATGTCAGCGACGGCTGTTACGGAGCCATCCGGAAAATTACCCTGCAATGATATGAAGTGTTTCCTTATACTCCAAATTGTCTCAAATGATGGTCACCATGCTTATAAATAAATTGCCCTAATTGTTCTTTTGTTATTTCTCCGAAAAACCAATGTTTAAATCTTTCACTCCTAAAGGTTTCGTATTTCTCAATTAAATGTTTCCAATTGGCTTTTTCTGTTTCCAAATCCAAATTGATTTCACTTACTCTGAATGGTGATGGTGACGGAGCGTTTTTTTTAAGACCGCTTGCATCGTTTTTCAAAATGCCGTTAATCGCAGTTTTCCCAAATAGTCTTCCAAGAAAAGAACGCTTTACCTGTATGTTGCCATAGTAGTATTCCTCGCACAACGTACAATGTCTAACCATTTGAGCTACGGTCATTTTTCCCCATTGAGCTTTGCTGGCTTCCTTTAGCGAATTAATTCTGATGATTACTTCATCTCTCGTGTCTTTGGAAAATATCGATTTCATAGGTTAAGGATTTGTTTGTGCTAATGAAAACCAATTCCCGGAGTCGTCAATGAATAAAGCCTCAAATCCATAAAATTCCTTTGTTGGGAGCTTTTTAAAAACCACCTCTTTTGATTTTAATTCTTCATAAGTAGCAAGCAGATCTTTGCAGGTAAAAACAGCTGCACCAAAAGTTCCTTTCTTTATTAAAGTCGTCATTGTTTGGACAGTTTCTTTGTCGAACATACCTCCTTCAGCAACAAGGAAAAGTGTAATTTCCAATTCAGGTTGTTGTGGTGGCGTTACAGTAAGCCACCTTGCACCTTCGCCCATTGGTGCGTCTGTATGAACCTTAAATCCAAGTTTGTTCACGTAAAAATCGTACGCACTGTCCTGGTTAAGGACGTAAATGCAAGTATGAGTAATTTTTGTTATCATTATTAAGCTTTTTACAAAGATGCGAATTTGATTCTTTTGTCACCTCTCCAAAATTGCTATTTTGTCCAGCCGTGAGTTTCCGCAAAGCAATTAGGAACAAAAAGTAAAGGGTTTGACTGCATTGCATTTCTTTTGAAATCCTGTTCTCTTTGAAATGTTGATGGTGTTTGTCCTGAAATTTTTTTAAACATTCCTGTAAACGAAGTTGGGCTGTCAAAACCTATCATATTACTTGTTTCTAATACTGAATGTCCTTTCGCCAATAAAATTTTGGCTTTGTCCATTCTGACTTTTATTAGATAATTATTTGGTGTGCTCCCGTAGATTGATTTAAACAGTCTGATAAAGTGAAATTTGGAAAAGTGTGCCTGGTCGGAAATATTATCAAGGTCAATATTGTCGGAATAATGGTCATCAATAAATAGTTTTGCTCTAACTATTCGCTTGTATAAGTATATTTTTTCGTATTGTTCCATTTTGATTTTATCCTGCGCCCAGCGTGTATATCAGCCGGGCGTCACGCCATCTGCTGAACCCATTGACTTCGCCAGGCCGGCGCCTCGAAGGGATCTGCGAAATATTGTGTCTCGTGCACGACCTTACCGTTGCGGAACTCCATAATGCTCACGGTGTATGCCGGTCGCCCCTGGTAGGTGATGGTATATTCCGTGATCCAAAGATCGCCTTTTCCGAGAATTCGCTTGACAATGAAGCCTGACGGCTTACCTGGGTGATGACTCCGCAAGGCCTGCAAATTGCTTCGCCCGAGGATTCGCTCGCCTGACTGGGGATAATCACAGATGGCATCGTCATCGTAAATAGCATGTTCCGCGTTTGCATCGCCGATTGCCGACGCGTGCCAGTGCGCATTCAGGGCTTCACGTATTTGTTCTTCTTCCATTGTCGCTTCCATGATCTATTTTAATGGCAAATTTCGCATACCCGATAAAGATAAAAAATATTTCGCAAATTTAAGGGGGAGTGGCCGCTGGAAGGCCAGGTAGTCACTTTCAGCGTGCGGTGGTCTCTATTTCCACCCGGTCAATAGGCTTGGGAATAATTTTAATAAAAGGCCTGATCCCCAGCAGGACGGTCGACTTCACGGGTATGAGCGGATCCAATCTCTCCGGCGTCAATAGAAGGACTAATAGGATCAGGAGCGGGAAGAGCGAATACACAACGGTGGGGGCCCAGATATGCAAGGGGATATTCCATCCGGCTGTCGGCCCTGAAGTGACCAGCCAGGCGAGATCATAGCTCACGAAAGGGCCGATAAAAATGGTAAACAAAAGAAGAAAAAACTGATTTCTGCTTAATGTCAGCCGGTTCCTGCGGGCCAGCAGAAAGATGGTTTCTTCTTCTATTTCACGCAATTCCTGGCGGTAAAAGGCGCTGATCGTTGCTTCGTAACATTGGTCAAAGTCCTCCTCTTTTTCCAGCTTCTGTTCGATAATAACGCAGATATGATCGAGCAAATCGTATTGAAGGCTTTCCAGCCTGACGCCGCGCGCATTTATATCGCTGAGAATAAAATCGAGCTGCTGTTCGCTGAGGGAATACATCAGGTCATTTTTGGTTTAATGTCTAACAGCGCAATCATCGTATCCATAAAACTCGCAAATTCCTTCACTTTTTCCCTGGCTTGTGCTTTTCCGGTTGGACTTAAGCTATAATACTTTCGGATTCGTTTACCGATATACTCGGTTTCGGTCGTTACCAATTTATCGGCTTCCAGGGCATGCAAAGTGGGATATAGGGCTCCTTCGGTTATTTGAATCCGGTCACGCGTCAATTCTTTAACCTTCTGGGTGATCTCATACCCATACATCTTCTTATTATCCGCCAAAAGCTTCAAAATAATGGTTTTCAAGGTGCCTTTTATTAATTCTGTCGAATAATTCATTATGATTGGTTAAAGCCTGCTAACAAATATACATAAGATCAGGATGCGGCGTACAAACCCCAATAGGCGAATAACGACAGCAATATCGCGTAGCTGACCGTATTCAGGATGAGCAGGGATCGGTGATAGTTGTTCCGGGATTGCCGGTAGTATAGCACTGAAACAAATGTTATCGGAATGAAAAGAACCAGCAGTCCAACAGGGAAATAAGAAGAGAGATTTAGCAGCGACCTGCCCTTCTCCCAATATGGCGCGCTGAAATAGAAAATCGCTTTGTTGGACAGAAGATTAAATGCATAGTAGGCAAGCCCCAGGTTCATGGCGAGCAGAACCAACCAAATAAAACGAACCTTCCGGGTATTATATTCGCTGGCTTTTCGTTTGAATCCCCGCAGGTAAATCACCAAAAAACAGGGCAGCGAAACCCAAAAGAACAGACTGACCGCGCCAAGAGCCGTAAGTACACCAATACTGTTGAATGGCGTTTTAAACCGGGTGAACCGGATGTATTCGGGATTGGAGGGGAACAGGCTTGAGATAAGGATGCTGTGATCCCCTTTTGCGAGTTCCCGTTGCAGATCGAAGCTGACGCAATGCCGGTAGTCATGATAAAAATAGAGGTAAATC
>Ga0302325_10009817_pt1 | contig 20834 bp, 17 predicted proteins | sample Palsa_T0_2_FD_201948 | JGI IMG/M metagenome (GOLD analysis project Ga0302325, IMG submission 201948) | Peat permafrost microbial communities from Stordalen Mire near Abisko, Sweden - Palsa_T0_2 | ecosystem: Environmental > Terrestrial > Soil > Palsa > Peat permafrost | place: Sweden: Abisko...
ACCCGCAGTCAGTCCCCGCCGCCGGCACGATCGTATACCTGCGCTCCACCGCCAACCTGTCCACCGGCGGTACCGCGACGGACGTCACCGATGTCATCCATCCGGACAATCGCGAGATGGCCGAGCGCGCCGTGCGTGCCATCGGTCTTGATGTGGGCGGTGTCGACTTCCTGTCGAAGAACATCACCGAAAGCTACCGCAAGATCGGCGGTGGCATCTGCGAGGTGAATGCGGCGCCGGGCTTTCGCATGCACGTGGCGCCGAGCGAGGGGACGGCGCGCGACGTCGCAGCTCCGGTGATCGACATGCTGTTCCCGGCAGGGGCCGCGACGCGTGTGCCGATCGCCGCGATCACCGGCACCAACGGCAAGACCACCACCGCGCGCATGCTGGCGCACCTCACCAAGATGGCCGGCTACACCCCCGGGCTCACGACCACCGACGGGGTGTATATCGACGGCCAGCGCACCGTGCAGGGTGACATGACCGGCCCGGTGTCCGCACGCATGGTGCTCGCCGACCCGCAGATCGACATCGCGGTGCTCGAGACCGCGCGCGGCGGGCTGCTGCGCGCGGGCATGGGGGTGAACGAGGTCAACGTCGGGGCGGTGCTCAACGTGCAGCCCGATCACCTGGGGCTCAAGGGCATCGACACGCTCGAGCAGCTCGCGGAGGTGAAGCGCATCGTGGTCGAGGTCGCCACCGACTGCGCGGTGCTCAATGCCGACGATCCGCTGGTGCTGAGGATGTCCGGCTACACCGAGGCGAAGAACATCTGTTACGTGACCATGAATCCCGAGCACAAGCTGGTGCGCGAGCACATCCGCGCCGGGGGACGGGCCTGCGCGCTCGAGGCAGGCGTTAACGGGCAGATGATCACCCTCTACGACAAGAGCGGACACATCCCGCTCTTGTGGACACATCTGATACCAGCGACGCTCGAGGGACGCGCCACGCACAACGTGCAGAACGCCATGTTCGCAGCCGCCGTGGCCTTCTCGCTCGGCATCAAGCTGGACGCCATCCGCCAGGGTCTGCGCACCTTCGACTCGACCTTCTTCCAGGCTCCCGGGCGCATGAACGTGTTCAACGAGCATCCCTTCAAGGTGCTGTTCGACTACGGACACAACGCGCACGCGGTCGCAGCCGTGGCCGATCTTGCCCAGCGCCTCGACGTCACGGGACGACGTATCGTGGTGCTCGCAGGTCCCGGTGACCGTCGCGACGAGGACCTCATCGCCATCGCGCGCGCGGTCGCCGGGCGTTTTGATCACTACATCTGCCGGCGCGACGACAGCCTGCGCGAGCGCGCCCCCGATGAGGTGCCGCGCATCCAGGCGGCCGCGCTTGCCTCGGCGGGCGTGCCGCACAGCGCGATTTCGATCATTCCCGACGAGCAGGAGGCAATCAACGCGGCGCTCAACATGGGAGCGCCGGGGGATCTGGTCCTGATCTTCGCCGACGCGCTGGTGCGCTCCTGGAAGCAGATCACGAAGTTCAAGCCCGCCGGCGCAGCTGCGCCCGCAAGAGCCCCATCGCCAGCGCCGCTGCCGCTGTCTGAGCCGGCGGGCGAGGGCGCGCGCGCTGCCGAAGCCGGGGTGCAGCCGTTCAGCCTCGAGGGGCTGATCCGCGATGAGCGCGGCATTCGGTTCGCCCCGGAGGCCGAGGACTAAGGGGCGCAGGATCGTGTTGCCATTCGAGGCGTCACGGCGCCTGATCGGCGCCAACCTGTTCTTCCCGGGCTGCGGCGCGCAGCTGGAGACCTGCGGGATCACCCCCGATGAGGCGTTGATCGGGGGCTGGCGCTCGCGCGTCGAGCGTGCCCGCGCGGTGCTCGGCTGGGGGCCGGGCGCAGTGGTGGCACGCGTGCATGCGCGCGGCGCCTCGCTCGCGCTCAGCGCCCCGCCGGATGCGCTGTTCGTGGCGACCGAGATCAACGAGTGGGCGCTGTGCGCGACGCTGTTGGCGCATGACCCGCAGCAGTGGTCCGATCTGGAGGCGGCGCTCGTGCAGGAGGCGTTGGAGGAGGGGACGGATTCCGATCCGCTGCTCGTCCCGCAGCTCGAGGAAGCCGCCGCGCTGCAGCGCCTGAGGCAGCTGGCGCAGCGCGAGGCACGTCCGCAGCTGGTAGCGCTGCTGAGCGCAGCCGGGAGGCGCGCGCTGCCGCACGTGCAGGACGAGGACAGCCTGACACTGGGAGGCGGCAGCGGCGGGCGCGACTTTCTCCTCGCCTCGCTCCCCGCCGTGGACGATGTGCCATGGCAAGAGCTGCACGACGTCCCGACCGCGCTCGTGACCGGCTCGAACGGCAAAACCACAACGGTGCGACTGCTCGCCGCCTGCGCGCAGCAGCACGGATGGCTCCCGGCCTATTGCTGCACCGATGGGATTTTTCTCGGCGCGCAGGAGCTTGCCGGCGGGGACTACTCCGGGCCCGAGGGCGCGCGGCGCGTGATGCGCGCGCGCGCTGCGGCGGCGGCCATTGTGGAGACTGCCCGCGGCGGGATCCTGCGCCGCGGCATCGCGCTCTCGCAGGCACAGGTGGCACTCGTCACCAACGTGAGCCCCGATCACTTCGGCGAGTACGGCATCGACACGCTGGAGGCACTTGCCGACGTGAAGCTCTCGGTGGCCGCTCTCGTCCCGCCGGCCGGGCTGCTGGTACTGAACGCCGACGATGCGCAGCTTGTCGCCAAGGCGCCGGGCTTGGCGCGGCGCTTCGGCCGCGCGCCGCCCCTGGGGTGGTTTGCCCTCGACGCCGATCACGCCGCGCTCAGCGAGCACCGCGCGCGCGGCGGACCGACCTGCGGTATGCGCGCGGGACGGCTGGTCCTGGAGCACGAAGGGACGCAGCACGACCTCGGCGCGATCGCCGTGATGCCGCTCACCGTGGAGGGCAGTGCGATTTACAACATTGCCAACCTGGCCGGTGCCGCGCTCGCAGCCACAGCCCTCGGCGTGCCGGCGGCGAGCGTCGCGGCGGTGTTCGCGCGCTTCGGCTCGAGCGCTCGGGACAATTTCGGGCGCATGATGCGCTTCGAGCGCGCTGGCGTGCGCATCCTGATGGACTACGCGCACAACGCGGACGGACTGCGGGGACTGTTGAGGGTGGCGCGGCATCTGCGCAGCAGCGGCCGCCTCGGCCTGCTGCTCGGTCACGCCGGCAACCGCCAGGATGCGGAGATCGAGGCTCTGGCGCAGGTGGCCGCCGAGTTTCATCCGGCGCTGGTGGTCGTAAAGGAGAACGAGGCGCACCTGCGCGGCCGTCCGCCAGGGGAGATTCCGCGTGTGATCCTGGCGGCCCTGCGGCGCGCCGGGGTAGCGGAGTCCGCGCTGCTGGTACGCATGAGCGAGCTCGAGGCGGTGCGCTGCGCGCTTGAATGGGCGCGGCCCGGGGACGTGCTGGTGCTGCCGGTGCATTCGAGCGCGGCGCGCGAGGCGGTGTTGGCGCTGCTGAGCGCGCCCTGAAGCGAAGCGCCGTGCCGCCGCGGTGAAACAGCGCACGTGCGCCTCGGGGGGCGACTTCAGTGCACCGGGACCAGCGTGCTGTAGCCGCTCCAGACGATCTCGATCCCGATGCACATCAGGATGAACGCCGACAGGCGCACCAACACCTCCAGACCCGTGGCCCCGAGGAGCTTCCCGATGTACTCGGCGAAGCGGTAGGCGACGTAGATGGAGAGCCCGATGGCGATCAGCCCCAGCAGCGCGCCGCTCGCATGCTCGGCGAGCTGCGACAGGCGCGGCACGCCTTCGGGCTTGCGGCTGCCGATGGTGATCGCCACCGACATCGAGCCAGGTCCCACCGTCATGGGCATGGTGAGCGGGTAGAAGCTGCCGGGCTTTTTCTCGGGCGCGGCCTGCGCGCCGCTCGCGTCGGCGTGGTCCGACCACTGCTCCTGGGTCAAGAGCTTCCAGCCGAGCGCAGTGACCACCAGGCCCCCGGCAATGCGCACCACGGGCAGCTGGATGCCGAAGAACACCAGCAGCCACGGACCGAGCGCCATGGAGCCGAGCAGCAGTGCGAAGCCGTTAATCGCCACCTTGCGCGACAACACCCGCCGTTCGGCGCTCGACAGGTATGCCGTCATGCCGAGGAAGAACGGCGCCCCTTCGAGTGGATTGACGATGGGGAAGAGCCCGGCGAAGGTGAGCAGGAAGGCGCTGACGACATCGTTCACGAGGCAGCTACCGCCAGTCGCTCACCGGTGGCAGCTTCCGCCGCCATGGCGCGCGCAATTGAACTTAAGCAGCACCACCTTGAGCTCAGCGAGCATCTGCGGGCCAAAGCTGTGCCACCGCCCGGCCGAGCCGCGCGAGCCGTGCGCCGCGCCGGATCGCTTGCATGTACCATCCTCCCGGAGGCATCTTTTTTCGTATGAATTTCAGTATGAACGGCAGACTTTACCTTGTCACCGGGAAGGCGCAGGCATGAGCCGCGCGTTCGTGCGTGAGTCGGACCAGGACGCGCAAGAGCTGCCGGAGCGCCCCGTGAGTACGCATCCGAACTTCGTGACGCCGCGGGGACTGGGGATCATCGAGGTGCGCGTGCGCGAGCTCGAGAGCGAGCGCCAGGCGGCGCGCGCCGCCGGTGATGACTCCCTGCGCGCGCGCATCGAGCGCGACCTGCGCTACTGGAGCGCACGGCGCGCGAGCGCGCGCCTCATCGAGCAGAGCGCCTCGGATCGCGTGCGCTTTGGCGCCCGCGTGACCCTACGCCTGCACTCGGGCGCCACCCAGGTATTTCGCCTCGTCGGGGAGGATGAAGCGGATGCCGCACAGGGACTGTTGAGCTGGGCGGCGCCATTGGCGCAGTCCCTGCTTGGCCGCGAGGTGGGCGATACCGTGAGCTATCAGGGTGCGGAAGCGGAGGTCGTCGGTATCGAGCCGTGAAACAGACGCGCCGGAGCGCGGCTGACGATGCGCTCGGTGCGCTCCGGCGAAGGCTCGAGCAACCCCGCCGTAGTCGGTATACGCCCCGCCGCACCCGGCTCGATCCGCCGGTGCGCCCGATACAGCCGCGTGCGGACGGTCGTCTCGTGCAGACCCAGGCAGGCGGCGGTCTCGATGCCGCTGACCCCCTCGAGGAGTCGCAGCACGTATACGGTACGGAAGGCTTCCGGCAGGCGGCCGATCGCGCCCTGCAGATCGCGCCGCTCGGCGCCGGCTGCATCCGGTGCGGCCTGCGTCATGGGCCCCGTGCCCGGGGCAGCATCCCGCCCCGCGCGCGCCGGATCGCGTAGCGCGCGTGCCTGGTTGTAGGTCAGCCGCGTCAGCCACGCGGCGAACTTTCCGGTGAGCTCGTAGCGGCTCAGGTCACCGAAGGCGGCGAGACAGCCTTCCAGCACCGCGGCCTCCGCGCGCTCCTCGTCCATGAGAACGCTCCAGGCGACGCGGAACAGGCGGCGGATGTAGCGCCGGATGAGCGCCTCGACGGCGCGCTCATCTCCGGCGCGCGCGCGCTCGATGAGCAGCAGGTCCGGCAGTGCGGCAGATTCCGCCCCCGGTGCGCTCGCGCAGCGCGCGCTGCCATTGCCGACAGGGTTGCGGGATTGAGCTGCGGGATCCAGCATTTGCATCAACCTCTGCTATGAATCGTTGGACCACAATTAAAAGAAGACCGGCCGGACGGGCAGCCTATTGCGCCGCATGCGTCCTGCTCTCGCCTGCGATGGCCGCAGCCGCCGGGGTGCCCCATGCGAGCGCCCTCGCGCATCCGCAACTCTGGCCGCCTCTTACCCCAGCCGTGGTGCGCGATACGCAGCTCGAGGCACGCATCGATGCGCTGCTCAGTCGCATGACGCCCGAGCAGAAGGTCGGCCAGCTGATCCAGGCCGATATCGGCAGCATTACTGCGCAGGACTTGCGACACTATCCCCTCGGGTCGGTGCTCAATGGCGGTGACTCCGCGCCGCGCGGCGACGAACTCGTCGTACCCAGTGAGTGGCTCGCACTCGCTGACCAGTTCTATGAGGCCTCGATGAGCCAGCCGGCTTCCGCGGGGGTCCCCTTGCTTTGGGGCACGGATGCGGTGCACGGCCACAACGACGTCAAAGGCGCCACAATATTTCCTCACAATATCGGGCTGGGCGCCGCGCGCGACCCGGAGCTCGTGCGCCGAATCGGCGCAGTCACCGCCCTTGAGGTGCGTGTCACGGGTCTGGACTGGGTGTATGCGCCCACGGTTGCGGTGGCGCGCGATGCGCGCTGGGGCCGCACCTACGAGAGCTATTCCGAAAACCCTCAGCTGGTGCGCGCGTACGCCGCGGCCATGGTCACCGGGCTGCAGGGCACCCCCGGCACCCCGCAGTTTCTGGACGCCGCGCACGTGCTGGCGACCCCGAAGCATTTCCTGGGCGACGGGGCAACACTAGACGGTAAGGACGAGGGAGACAGCCGGGTGAGCGAGCGCGCGCTGCGCGATGTCGATGCCGCCGGATACCTGGGCGCGCTCGGCGCCGGGGCCCAGACCGTCATGGCCTCCTACTCGAGCTGGCAGGGCCTGAAGATGCACGGTAACCGCTCCCTCCTGACCGAGGTCCTCAAGGGGCGCATGCGCTTTGATGGTCTGGTGATCGGGGACTGGAACGGGCATGCCCAGCTTCCCGGGTGCAGCCCCGGCAGCTGTGCCGCCGCGCTCAATGCCGGCCTCGACGTGCTCATGGCCCCGGACGCATGGCGTGAACTATTCGCCAATACGCTCGCGCAGGTGAGAAGCGGCGTGATCCCCGCGGCGCGCCTCGAGGATGCCGTGCGCCGCGTGCTGCGCGTGAAGCTGCGCGCGCGACTCGACCGCGAAGGTCGGCCCTCCACGCGTGCGTACGCCGGTCACTATGAGCTGCTTGGCGCTGCGCAGCACCGCGCGCTGGCGCGACAGGCGGTGCGCGAATCGCTCGTGCTGCTGAAGAACCGCGCTCACCTGCTGCCCCTCGCCCCGCGCGCACGGGTGCTCGTGGCAGGGGATGCCGCCGACAGCATCGCCCGCCAGAGTGGCGGCTGGAGCCTGGGCTGGCAGGGTGGTCGGCCCAACCAGGCATTTCCCCAGGGCGAGTCGATCTACGCGGGCATCGAGCGCTGCGTGAGGGCCGCGGGCGGGGTGGCCACCTTGAGTACCGGGGGGCAGTTCGCATCGCGCCCGGACGTGGCAATCGTGGTGTTCGGCGAGCCGCCGTACGCGGAGTACCGGGGCGATCTCGCCACCCTCGAGTACAGCCCGGGTGACAAGGGCGATCTCGCCCTGCTGCGGCGGCTGAGCGCTGAAGCCATACCGGTGGTCGCCGTGTTCCTCTCAGGCAGGCCCCTGTGGGTGAACGCCGAGCTCAACGCCGCCGCGAGCTTCGTCGTCGCCTGGCTCCCGGGACCCGAAGGCGGCGGCATCGCGGACGTGTTGTTCCGCGCGCCCGATGGCACGGTGCGGTACGACTTTCGCGGGCGGCTGCCCTTCTCCTGGCCGCGCTCACCGCGCCCCCCGGCGCTTGAGGGGCGCGCCGGGGAGGCGCCGCTGTTTCCCTTCGGCTATGGCCTCAGTTACCGCGACCGGGGTGATCTGCCGCTCCTGCCAGAGGGCGCGAGCGCGGGGCAGGCGGGGGCATCCTCCGGAGGCTGAGTGCGCGGGGCGCTACTCCGCGGAGCCCGCGCCGATGGCCACCCAGGCGAGCTCGGAGTTCGATACCGAGCTGAGACTGAAATTGCGGGCGGCGGCCGCCATGCGCGTCAGCGCCTGGCCAAGCGGCATTGGCGGGGTGCTGTCGCCTTTCTTGGTCTTGTGGAAGCGCACCGGGTTGATGCGCGCGACCACGTAGTTGCGCAGGTACGGCGACTTGAAGCCGCGCGCCTGCAGGGCCGCGATGAGGGTCTTGACGCGCGCGTCGATCTCGCTCAGGCGCGCGGCGTAGTCCTCGCGCTGGCTGAGGCTGGAGGCGAGCGCTCGCTCGCTGAAACGGTCCACCTTCTTAAGAAAGGCACTGTAGGCACCGCCGGCGAAGCGGGCGGATCTTTCGTAGACGATGCCAAGCGTCAAGAGCTCGGCCGACTCGAACTGCGTGGCGAAGGTGCTCTCGGGCTCGCGTCCGCGCTGCTTGGCGAGATTGCGTGCCATGCGGATGACTTCCAGGCTGCGGTCCTTGAGGTTGTGGGCCTTCTCGGTGTTGAGCGCGAGGATGCGGTAGGCGAGGGATTCATCCGGTGAGATCAGCGCGGTGATCTGCTTCAGTCCCAGCACTTTGCCGGCCGCGAGGCGATGGCGACCGTTGGGCGTCCACAGGCGCCCGTCCTCCCCGCGCACCACGATCAGCGGATCGAGAAATGCCGCGGTCTCGTCGATCTTCGCTGCGAGGCGCTTGGCGTGCGTCGGGGACAGGTCGCGCTGGAAGGGCGTCGGCTGCACCGCCCCGAGCGGCACACTCGCAAGCAGCAGCGCGCGCCCGCCGAGAGGCTCGTGGTAGGCGCCGATGGGCGCGCCCCCGACGCCCTTCACCAGCGCGACGAGCTCGGCGATCGCAGGATCGTCCATGGCGATCGCGACCTCGGAGGCCTCCAGCCCGCGGGCCGTCTTGCCCGGTGCGAGGCGTCCGCGGCGCCGTGCGCTGTCGCGCGTGCGCTTGGCGCTGCGGTTACTGCGTGTTGCCATGGCAGTGCATCTCTCTAGAGGGAGGGTGTGCGAAAATGGTCGATTGCGCAGGATGTTGCCATGGATTTCATTACGCAGACAGCGGGCGCGGCGGCCGCATTGCCGGCGCAGCGCATCGACCCCGCCGGGCATGCGCACGTGGATCAGCGTGCGGTGCTGGCCCTCGCCCTGCCGCTCATGGCCAACAGCGCGGTGCAGATCGTCCTCAATCTCACCGACATGTGGTTCATGGGTCGCATCTCCACCAAGGCGCTCGCGGCGGTGGGCGCGGTGCAGTGGCTCATCGTGGCGGTCGTGCTGGTGCTCGGTGGCGCGGGGATGGCGGTGCAGACGCTGGTGGCGCAGTACACCGGCTCGCGCCGTTACTGGCGCGCCGGCCAGGCGGTATGGACCGCACTGTGGGCCATGGCGTGCGCGGCGCCACTGTTCGTGTTGGTGGGCGCCGCACGCCATTTCATTCTCGCGCCCTTCGGCTTCGATCCCGGGATCGAGAGCCTCGCGGCCGCGTTCTGGTTTCCGCGCATGGGCGGTGCTTTTGTCGGCGCCGCGGTGTGGGCGATGTTCGGATTCTTCAACGGCATCAGCCGTCCCCTGGTCACGCTCTTCATTACGCTCATCACCACGGTGGCGAACGCGATACTGAACCAGGTGTTCATCTTCGGGCTCGGCTGGGGGATCGCAGGCTCTGCGTGGGCAACGAATGCCGCGCAGGTTCTGGGCCTGTTGCTCGCACTGGCGCTGTTCCTGCGCGCACCCTACCGGCGGCAGTTCCGTGTGCACCTGACCTGGCGCCCGCACGGCCGGCGTCTGTTGCAGCAGCTGCGCCTCGGGGTGCCGATGGGTCTGTCGCCGGCTGCGGACTTGCTCGGCTTTGCGATCTTCCAGATGATGCAGACCCGCCTCGGGACCGCCGGCGGCGCCGCCACGCAGATGGTCGTGATTCTGACCTCCCTCGCCTACATGCCGGGATTCGGCATCGCCTCGGCGGGCACCACTCTCGTCGGCCAGTCGATCGGCGCAGGCGCACGCGGCTGGGCGCAGCGGGTCGGCAATCGCGTGATCCTGCTCGCGGCGCTCTACATGGGCGGCATCGGCGTCATCATCGCCCTGGCAGGGCCGTGGCTGCTGCCGTTCTTCACCGGTGCGCGCGATGCGGATTCGGTGGCGGCGGTTGTCCTCGGAGTGCGGCTGCTGTGGTTCGCCGCGGGCTACCAGTTCTTCGACGGGCTCAATCTCGGCAGCAGCCTGTGCCTGCGCGGGGCGGGGGATGTGCGCGTGCCCGCCGTGCTCGTGCTGTCAATTTCACTGCTGGGGCTGGTACCCCTGGCGCACGCACTCACCTTCGCGCCCGGCCAGGGATGGGTGAATTTTCTGCCGCAGTTCGGCTGGGGCGCGGTCGGTGGCTGGATCGCCGTGCTTATCTACGTCATGGTACTCGGCAGCACGCTGTTCCTGCGCTGGCGCTCGCGCGCCTGGCAGGCCATCCGCATCTGATCGTGATCCGCCAGCGCGCATGTTCATCTCGCTGAAGGCCCTGCTGCATACTCTGCTCCTCCCGCCCGCAGGTCCGCTGCTCCTGGCTACGCTTGCTGCCTGCCTGATCGCGGGCGGCGTCGCGGTGCGCCGCGCCGGCTGGATGCTGCTCATCGTAAGCCTCGCCTCGCTGTGGCTGCTCTCGATGCCGGCGATCGCGAGCCAGCTGACACGGCTGGCACAGCGCTACCCGGCGCTCGATCTCACCCGGCCGGTCGAGGCGCAGGCGATCGTCATTCTGGCCGGCGGCGCGCCGACTGTGCGTGCGCCCGAGTACGGCGGCGCGCCCGCACCGGGGGGTGTATTGCTCGAACGGCTTGCCTACGGCGCCTACGTCGCACGTCAAACCGCACTGCCGGTGCTGGTCTCGGGCAACCGCGGCGAGGCGCTCTCAATGCAGGCATCACTGGCGCGCGACTTTCACACCGACACACGCTGGGTGGAGAACCACTCGCACGACACGTTTCAGAACGCCGCGTTCTCGGCGCTCATACTTAAAGCGGCGGGCGTCACAGGCATCATCCTCGTCACCGACGGCGATCACGAATGGCGCGCGGCACACGAGTTTGCGAGTGCCGGACTTACGGTCGTGCCCGCGCCGAGTGGGCTGTGGACGGACTCCGGCGGCGGCTACATGAGCTACGTACCGAATTCGGTCGCCCTCGACCGCTCCAGCCATGCGCTGTACGAGATAATCGGAGATCTGGCGCGGCGGACGATGGCCGCACTCGGTGTGCGCCGGCAGGCGCCCTGAAGGCGCACCCGGCGCCGGTGCCAGCGTGTACGCCCCGGACCTGACCACCGTATTTCGCTGCGCGCGCCGGCGCCCCTGCGAGGAGCGGCTGCTGGTGCTGACGGCGGTCGGCATCGAGGGCGTGCTCGTGCGCGCGGAGGGTGAGTTTCTGCTGCAGGTGGCCGGTGCGGATGCCGGAGCTGCCGTGCGAGAGCTGCTGCAGTACGAGGCGGAGAATCGCGCGCCGCCACCGCCCCCGCCGCCCCCGCAACCCTACCCGTACGCCTGGGCCGGATGTCTCATCTACGCGCTGGTACTCCTCGGGGTCGCCGGGGCGGTGTCGAGCGGATTCGTGCGGCTCGATGCGTTCGAGCAGGGCGAGCTCGATGCGGCGCGCGTGCAGGCCGGGCAATGGTGGCGGGCGTGGACGGCGCTCACGCTGCACCTGGATGGCCCGCACCTGGCAGCTAACCTGGCAGCCGGCGTGTGGTTCGGCTACCTCGCCGGGCGGCAGATGGGCAGCGGTACCGCCTGGTTCCTCACCGTGACGGGGGCGGCGATTGCGAACCTCCTCGAGGGCCTGTTCGGCCCGCCGGCGCACCGTGCGGTGGGCGCATCGACCGCGGTGTTCAGCGCCCTCGGGGCGATGGCCGCCTTCTCGTGGCGCGAGCGCTTCGCCTTGCCGCAGCGCTGGGCACGGCGCTGGGGGCCGCTGGTGGCCGGGGTCATTCTGCTCGGCTGGACCGGCTCCGGAGAGCAGACCGATACCGTGGCGCACGTGGCGGGATTTCTGGTGGGCGCGCTGCTGGGCGCCACGGCCGCCCTGCCGCGCGTGCAACGGCAGCTGCGGCGCTTGCCGCAGTGGGTGGGCGGCGCCGCCGCGCTGGCATCCCTCGCGCTCGCCTGGGGCTGCGCGCTGGGCAACTGAGGCAGCGCCCCTCAGGGACCGGTGACGCTGTAGCCGCGCGCCTTGAGAGCCGCGAGCGCGCCGTTCTCGCCCAGCAGCCGATCCATCGACTGCACCGCGAGCGTGCCGCGGTTGCGCGCGAGACTGTCCTGTACGGCGATCAGCCAGTCATTCTGGGCGCGCTCGATGAGGCTGCGCACCCGCTCGGACGTGGAGACCGCGGCGACGCACGCGGTGCGGTCGTCGGCGTGCGGCAGGCGGCGCAGCGTGTCCACATCGCCCAGCGCCCAGGCGCGGGCGCGTGCCTGCATGGGCGCAAGATCCGTCTCGAGCAGCGTTACCACCGAGTCCAGGCAGGCGACCTCGCGGGCGAGCGGGGTGGCGCTGACATCCTTCAGTACGTCAACGGGGTCTTCGATCTTGAGTTTGTCCTGGTGCACGCGCGCGCCCTGACGGCGGGCGAGTCTGAGCACCTCTTCCTGCACCTCGTTATGCAGGGCAAGCCCGGAGGCGTCGAACACGCGCGTGAGCAGCTCGCGTGCCGCGAGCATGGGGCGCATCTGCTCGAGCTTCCTGTCATTGGGCGCGTAGCGCGCCTCGAGCGCTGTCACGCGCGCATACAGCTCCGGCGGCAGTGCCTGGCGCAGCGCCATGTGGTCGGGGGGTTTCTGCAGGCGCCGCCACTCGATAAACACGCGCAGCGCGGTGAAGGGATTGGCACCGATGCCGTAGGCCGGCCAGGCCGGAACGACCTCCTGCGTCTCCTTCAGGACTTCCTCAACCGCGTCCGGCTGCCACACCATCTTCTTCGGCAGCGGGGAGATGGTGCCGAGGATCCACAGCGTATGATCGCCCTTGCGCACGATCCACATGCGCGGCCCCTGGTGCTGACCCTCGACCACGACTTCCTGGATGGGAGCGGGCGCTTCCGCTGAGGTGCCGGCGCTCTGCTGCGCCGAGCCGCTCGCAGCAAGCCCCGACAGCAGTGCGCTCAGTGTCACGGCGTGCGAGGCGCGCATGATTTCAGTCGGTGTTGGGCGTCACCCGCGGCGCGCTGTCGTGCGTCGGTGTATAGACGCGCATCAGCGTGACCCCGGACAATTCCGCCGAGCTGATATGGAGCTTCTCCACCAGCTGCCCGCCATCGGGCGACAGGCTGTATTGCTCGGTGACCGTGGAACCGTACTGCTCCTTGACCACGATCGTATACGAACGCCCGTCCCATCCCGAGGTCTGATCCCCGACGCCGCCCTCGGCGGAGACCACGCTGTGCCCTCCGGGAGTAAAGCTGCGCCGCGTGCTGCCGTAGTCCAGCACGAAGTCACCGGGCCCCTGGCGTATGGTCAGGAACTCCCCGCGCTCCACGGCCGTCATGATGGTGTGCGCCATGGGGGAGCGCTGCAGCGGATCCGGGCGCTGCCCGCCGGGCCCGGGCGCCAGCAGATAGTCTTGATCGTTGGACTGGCTGACCTGGTCCTGCGTATTGCCGCGACGCGCGCCGGGCGGCGGGCCGTAACTGGGCGTCGGTCCGCGACTGATGATCTTGTAGGCCTCCTCACGCATGCGGTCGAGGATCTTCTGCGGGTCGTCGCTGGCAGCCGGATCGAGCTTCCAGGCCCCGGCCAGGCTGAAACCTGGCGGCGGCTCGACCGCCATGCTCGTGGCACACCCGCCGAGGGTCGCGCCGGCGATGCACAGCACCGACAGCCCCGCGGCGCGAGCGATGTGCATATTAGGTATCCTCACGCGCTGCTACCTTAACCGCAGCATCGCAGTTCGCCACGCTCCCACGCAAATCATGCGACGACGCCAGACTCACTCGCTCGAGCGCCTGCGGCGGCGGATCACCCGCCTCGACACCGCCAGCATCGATGAGCTCTACGGACTGGAGCCGGTGTGGGAACCGGCAGCGGGGCGGCGCTTAAGCCCGGAGGAGTTTGTGGCGGTGCGCTGCCCATACTGCGGCGAGCGGTTGGAAACACGCGTCGATCTGACCGCGGAGGAGCCTGCGTACGTCGAGGATTGCGAGGTGTGTTGTCGGCCGATCGAGTTTCATATCGAACGCGCTGCGGGCGGTGCGCTCGCCGCGCTCGAGGTGCGGCGGCTGGATTGAAGAGGGGTCGTAGCGTGAAAGATGAGAAGAGAATGCTGACGCGCGGCTCGCTCGCCGCGCTCACGCTGCTGATCGCTGCCTGCAGCGGACCGCCTCCCACTGCGCCTCCGCAGGCTGCGCCGTCGCAGGCCGCTGCGCATGATGGCTGGCCGGACTTTGCGGCCGCCTTCATCGAGAGCTATTTCAAGGCCAACCCGTTCTTCGCCGTGCAGGCGGGGCGGCACGAGTTCGACGGTCAGATGGCGGACTGGAGCGCCGGCGGGATCGCCGCCGAGGTCGCCCGGCTGCAGGGGCTGCGCGCCCAAGCGCAGGCGTTCGACCCGGCAGCACTCGCCCCCGCAGAGCGCTTCGAGCGCGAATATCTCTTCAGCGTGATCGATGATCAGCTGTACTGGCTCGATCGCGCGCGCTTCCCGTTCACCAACCCGGCCTGGTACATCGGGCAGCTGGACCCGGACGTCTATCTGAACCGCGATTATGCGCCGCTGGCCAAGCGTCTCAGCGGCTACATCGGCTACCTGCGCTCGATTCCGAAGATCGCCGCCGACATACGCGCCAACCTGAGCGCCCCGCTGCCGCCGACCTTCGTACAGCGCGGCATCGCTGGCTTCGGCGGGTTCGCGGAATTCTTCCGTAACGATGCGCTGAAGGTGTTCGCCTCCGTCGCCGACCCGGCCGCGCAGAAGGATCTGGCCGAGGCGACCCGCGAGGCCGTCGCCGCGATGCAATCACTCGACTCCTGGCTCAAGGGCCAGCCGAAGGGCGGCGGTAGCTTCGCACTCGGGGAGCCGCTGTTTCTGGAAATGCTGAAGGCGACCGAGCGCGTCGACTTGCCGCTGGCACAGCTGCTCGCCGTCGGCCGCGCCGACCTCGAGCGTAACACCGCGGCGCTGAAAGAGGCCTGTGCGCAGTTCCTGCCCAAAGGCAACTTGCAGGCCTGCGTGCAGAAGATGCGTGCCGATAAGCCCCAGGGCGGCGCCGTCGTGGCTGCGCGTGAGCAGCTCACGGCTCTGCGGGCCTTCATCCTCGCGAAGAATGTGGTCACGATCCCAAGCGACGAAGTGCCGCAGGTCGCGCAAGCGCCCCCATACAACCGCGCGAACTTCGCGTACATCAACATTCCCGGTCCGTACGAGAAGGGCGTCGCTTACGTGTTCAACATCGCCCCACCCGATCCGTCCTGGACCCCTAAGGAGCGCGCCGCGTACATCCCCGGGCGGCCGCGGCTGCTCTACACGAGCGTGCACGAGGTGTGGCCCGGGCACTTCCTGCAGTTCCAGCACTCGAACCGCAATCCCTCCAAGATCGCCGCTCTCTGGGTCGGTTACGCGTACGCCGAGGGCTGGGCGCACTACTGCGAGGAGATGATGTGGGAGGAGGGGCTCGGCAACGGCGACCCCGAGCAGCACATCGGCCAGATCACCGATGCCCTGCTGCGCGATGTGCGCTTCCTGTCCTCGATCGGACTGCATACCGGCGGGATGTCGGTCGCCGAGTCGGAGCGGCTGTTCCGCGAGAGTGCTTACCAGGATCCGGGGAATGCGCGCCAGCAGGCCGCGCGCGGCACCTACGATCCGGGGTATCTCAAGTACACCTTAGGCAAGCTCATGATCCGCAAACTGCGCACCGACTGGGTGGCGCAGCAACCCGGCGCAGCGGGCGCCGATCCGCGCCAGGACTGGCACGCCTTCCACGACCGGTTCCTGTCCTACGGCGGACCGCCGATTCCGCTGGTGCGCAAGGCGATGGTGGGCGCGGGCGGCTCGCTCTTCTAGGGCCTCACACACCGACCGCCGGCTCGAGGAACCGCAGACGCGCCGCGTCGGCGTCGAGCCGCACGCGCACCCCGAGGGGTACTGGCTCGTTAACATCCCCGTGGCCGATCGGGAAACCCGCCGCGCACGGTAGCCCGGTCGACTGCGCCAGCTCGCGCAGCACGTCGGCGCTGCTGTAGGAGGCGCCCGGCTCCTCGCAGCCGGTAAAAGTGCCGAGCGCGATGCCGCGCACGCGTGCGAACACCCCGGCGATTCTCAGGTGCGTCCACATGCGATCCAGCCGATACGGTCGTTCACCCTGGTCCTCGAGCAGCAGCACGGCGCCCTCAAGTGCCGGCATGAACGGCGTGCCGAGCATGCGCGAGAACACCGACAGATTGCCCCCGATGAGTGAACCCTCGGCCGTCCCGCCGACGTAGGTGGTGCTGCCGCAGAGCGCCGCGGCGGGCGATGAGGATTCCAGGAGCGCGAACAAGCGCTCGCAGGTGGGTGCCGGCAGCCGGCCGAGCTGCGTGAGCACCGGGCCATGAATGCTGATACGGCCGTGCGCCTGCAGCCACAGATGCAGCGCCGTGATGTCCGAGAAGCCGACCAGGAGCTTCGGCTCCCCGGGAGGCACCACGCTTTCGAGCTGCGCCAGCAGGCGCGTCGCGCCATAGCCGCCGCGCGCGCAGAACACCGCTCGCAGCTCGGGGTCCGCGAGCGCACCGGTGAGCTCGCTCAGCCGCCGCGCATCGCTGCCGGCAAGATAGCGATGACGCTCGAATACTCCGGGCCCGAACACCGCACGGTAGCGCGCGCCGATCAGCGCGACGCCGCTTTCGAAGGAGGCGCGATCGAAGCCGCTCGCGGGGGCGATGACCGCCACGCAGTCACCGGGATGCAACGCGGGAGCAGGACGAAAAGCTGCGACCAACGCCGGGCCCCTTCTGAACGTACCGCGATATAATGAACCGCGGCGCACTCTAGGCACGCCGCAAAAGGCGCGTCAAATGCTCACTTTCCTGCTGTGGCTGCTGCTTTTGGTGCTGTGCTGGCCGCTCGCACTGGCAGCGTTGCTGCTGTACCCGATCGTGTGGCTGCTGCTCTTGCCGCTGCGCCTGGCGGGACTCGTCCTCAACGGGGTCTTCGAGCTGCTGCGGGCAGTGATCCTGCTGCCGGCGCGGCTGCTCGGCGGGCATCGCTGAGGCAGGCGGGCTTTCAGCCGAAGCACCGCTTCAGTCTGAGAGCGCCTTCAGGTCACGCCTGAGGGCTGCGCGACCGCGGTCGAGCTCATCGAGCCGCTGTGCGGCGGCGCGCAGCTCGTCGAGGTTCTGCACCGGGGCCTGATGCAGGCGCCGGTAGGCGTTGCGTGCCGTCACCCACAGGCGGTTGATCCGGGCATAGCGGGCCGCGAATTCGCGGCGCAGGGTGATGAGGTCCAGGGCGATCTGTCGCATCGGGCGTATCACGCTTGAAAGCGCGCCCCGGAAAAAGTGCAGCCGTCACAATTCGCGTCGCGTTTTCTCACGCGGCACTCACACAGCCGGCGCTAAGGTCGGCCGCTGCGTGCGTTTCTTCGCAATGGTGCCCGGTGGACGTCATTTTCATCCTCGCGCTGGCTGCGCTCTACGCTGCGACCTGCTGGCTGATCGTCGGCGTGGCGCGACTTAAGGGCCGACCGTGAGTGTCCTGTACGCACTAAGCGGCGTGCTGACGCTCGCGCTCTTCGTCTACCTGCTGTACGCGCTCTTCAAGCCGGAAGATTTCTGATGCCCGGCCCGGAGCTCACGCTCGTCGTGCTGTTCCTGCTGGTGCTGCTCGCCTGCGTGAAGCCGCTCGGGCTGTACATGGCGGGGATCTTCGAGGGGCGCCCGCTGTGGCCGTTGCGCCTCGGGGCAGCTCTCGAGCGGCGCCTCTACCGCCTGTGCGGCATCGATCCGGCGGCGGAGATGGACTGGAAGCAGTACACGATCGCGCTGCTTACGTTCAACGCGCTCGGCGCGCTCGTGCTCTACGCTCTGCAGCGCTGCCAGGGGTTCCTGCCGCTCAATCCGCAGGGATTCCCCAGTCTGCCGCCGGACCTGGCGTTCAACACCGCGGTGAGCTTCGTCACCAATACCAACTGGCAGAACTATTCCGGTGAGTCGGCGATGAGCTATCTCACGCAGATGGCCGGCCTCACGGTGCAGAACTTCCTGTCAGCCGCGAGCGGCATCGTGATCGCCGTGGCGCTGATCCGCGGACTTGCGCGCCACAGCAGTGCGACCATCGGTAACGCCTGGGTGGATGTGACGCGCTCCACACTTTATATCCTCCTGCCGCTGTCGTTCCTGCTGGCCCTCACGCTCATCTCCCAGGGCGTGATCCAGAATCTGGCTTCCTACCGCGAGGTGGCAACCCTTGAGCCGCTCGTCTACGAGGCACCGCGCACGGATGCCGCGGGCGTCGCCCTCACCGATGCCGCCGGCAAGCCGGTGATGCAGAGCCTGACCACCCGCACGCAGATCCTGCCGATGGGTCCGGTCGCCTCCCAGGAGAGCATCAAGGAGCTCGGCACCAACGGCGGGGGCTTCTTCAACGCCAACTCCGCGCATCCGTACGAGAACCCGAGCGCGCTTACCAACCTGCTGGAGATGCTGGCGATCCTGGTCATTCCCGCCGCGCTCACCTACACCTTCGGCCGTATGATCGGCGACACGCGCCAGGGGTGGGCGGTACTTGCCGCCATGCTGATTCTGTTCGTGGCGCTGCTCAGCGTCACACTGCACGCGGAGAACTCGGGAAATCCGCTCATCGCCCGCCTCGGGGTGGATCAGACCCCGGGCCTCACCCAGTCCGGTGGCAACATGGAAGGCAAGGAGACGCGCTTCGGCAGCGCCGCCTCGGCGCTGTTCGCCGCCGTCACCACCGCGACCTCCTGCGGGGCGGTCAACAGCATGCACGATTCGTTCACCCCGCTCGGGGGTTTCGTGCCGCTGTTCCAGATGCAGCTCGGGGAGGTGGTGTTCGGCGGCGTCGGCACCGGGCTTTACTCGATGCTGATCTTCGCGATCATCGGGGTATTCATCGCCGGCCTCATGATCGGCCGCACCCCCGAGTACCTCGGCAAGAAGATCGAGGCGTTCGAGATGAAAATGAGCTCGATCGCGATCCTGGTGATGCCGTTCATCGTGCTCACCGGGACCGCGGTGGCCGTCAGCGTCGATGCCGGGCGCTCCGCGGTCGGCAATCCCGGCGCGCACGGCTTCTCCGAGATCCTCTACGCGTTCTCCTCTGCCGGCAACAACAACGGCAGCGCGTTCGCCGGTATTTCCGCCGACACTGCGTTCTACAACGTCGCGCTCGCGCTCACCATGTGGCTGGGACGCTTCTGGCCGATCGTCGCGGTGCTCGCGGTCGCCGGCTCCCTCGCCGCCAAGAAGCGCATTCCCCCGGGCGAAGGCACCATGCCCACGCACGGCATCACCTTCGTGGTGCTGCTCATCGGTACGGTGCTGCTCGTAGGCGCGCTCACTTTCGTGCCGGCGCTCGCTCTGGGTCCGATCGTTGAGCACCTCATGCTCTGGCACGCAGGCCCGGGATGACACGCCCCGGCGCCACGCTGTTCGAGCGGGCGCTCCTGAAGGGGGCGCTCATCGATTCGCTCGCCAAGCTCTCCCCGCGCGTGCAATGGCGCAACCCCGTCATGTTCGTGGTCTACATCGGGAGCCTTCTGACCACGGGCCTGTGGCTGCAGGCGCTCCTCGGGCCAGGGGAGGCGCCGGCGTGGTTCATCTTCAACGTGGCGCTGTGGCTATGGTTCACGGTGCTGTTCGCAAATCTCGCCGAGAGCCTCGCCGAGGGGCGCAGCAAGGCACAGGCCGCAGCGCTCAGGGGACTCAAGCAGACGGTGCTGGCCAAGAAGCTTCCCGACCCGACCCAGCGCACGCGCATCACCAGCGTGCCTGCCGAGGCGCTGCGCCGCGGGGATGTGGTACTGATCGAGGCGGGCGACTACGTGCCCGCGGACGGGGAAGTGATCACGGGAGCGGCTTCCGTGGATGAGAGCGCCATCACCGGGGAGTCCGCGCCGGTCATCCGCGAGTCGGGCGGGGACTTCTCGGCGGTCACCGGTGGCACACGCGTGCTCTCGGACTGGATCATCGTGCGCGTCAGCGTCAATCCGGGAGAGACCTTTCTCGACCGCATGATCGCCATGGTGGAGAGCGCGCAGCGCCAGAAGACTCCCAACGAGATCGCGCTCACGATCCTCTTGGTGGCGCTCACGCTGGTATTTCTGTTCGCGACCGCAACCCTGCTGCCGTATTCGCTCTACAGCGTCGCGGTGACGAAGGCCGGAAGTCCCATCAGCATCACCGCGCTCATCGCGCTCTTGGTGTGCCTGATCCCCACCACCATCGGAGCGCTCCTGTCGGCCATCGGCGTTGCGGGCATGAGCCGCATGCTGCAGGCGAACGTCATCGCAACTTCCGGGCGCGCGATCGAGGCAGCGGGCGATGTCGACGTGCTGCTGCTTGACAAGACCGGCACCATCACCCTCGGCAACCGTCAGGCGGCGAACTTCGTCCCGGCGAGTGCGGTGAGCGAGGAGCAGCTTGCGCAGGCCGCGCAGCTGGCATCGCTGGCGGATGAAACCCCCGAGGGTCGCAGCATCGTCGTGCTCGCCAAGCAGCGCTTTCAGCTGCGCGAGCACGACCTGGCCGCGCTCGGCGCCGCATTCGTGCATTTCTCGGCCCATACACGCATGAGCGGGGTGAACATCGGCGAGCGCCAGATCCGCAAGGGCGCCGCCGATGCCATACAGCGCCACGTTGAAGGCCTGGGGCAGGTGTTCCCCAAAGCGGTGCTGGAGCGCGTGGCCGACGTCGCGCGCCGCGGCAGCACGCCGCTCGTGGTGAGTGACGGCGGGCGCGTGCTCGGCATCATCGAGCTCAAGGACATCGTCAAGGGCGGCATCCGCGAGCGCTTCGGGGAGCTGCGCCGCATGGGCATCAAGACGGTGATGATCACCGGCGACAACGCGCTGACCGCCGCCGCCATCGCCGCCGAGGCCGGAGTCGACGGCTTTCTCGCCGAGGCCACCCCGGAGGCCAAGCTCAAACTCATCCGCGAGCACCAGGCACAGGGTCGCCTGGTGGCGATGACCGGGGACGGCACCAACG
>Ga0302325_10009819_pt1 | contig 20833 bp, 19 predicted proteins | sample Palsa_T0_2_FD_201948 | JGI IMG/M metagenome (GOLD analysis project Ga0302325, IMG submission 201948) | Peat permafrost microbial communities from Stordalen Mire near Abisko, Sweden - Palsa_T0_2 | ecosystem: Environmental > Terrestrial > Soil > Palsa > Peat permafrost | place: Sweden: Abisko...
CGCGCCTGCTCGAGGAGGGACGGATCGAGATCGACCCCTACGACCCGGGGCTCCTCCAGCCCTCGAGCGTCGATGTGCGCGTCGACCACTACTTCCGCGTCTTCCGCAACAACCTCTATCCCTACATCGACGTCAAGCAGGCCCAGGAGGACCTCACCGAGCTCGTCGAGGTCGGCGAGCAGCCTTTCATCCTCCACCCCGGGGAGTTCGTGCTCGGATCGACGCTCGAGCGCGTCCGCCTACCCGACGATCTCGTGGCGCGGCTCGAGGGCAAGAGCTCGCTCGGACGGCTCGGCCTGCTCATCCACTCGACGGCGGGCTTCATCGACCCCGGTTTCGACGGGCACGTGACGCTCGAGCTCTCGAACGTCGCCAACCTGCCGATCACGATCTACGCCGAGATGAAGATCGGTCAGCTCTCGTTCGTCACGCTCTCGGAGCCGGCCGCGGCGCCCTACGGCGCCACTGCGCTCGGTTCGAAGTACCAGGGCCAGAAGGGGCCGACGCCGAGTCGCTACTGGCAGAACTTCGCGACGGCCGACGAGGACGAGCTCGGCCCGGGCGGCCCCTGAAGCGGAAAGGGGCCGCTCTCGCGGCCCCTTTCCCGGTAACTAGCTGGATTTCGTAGGGGCGCTTCCGACCGACTGCTCGGCGGCGCGCTTGCGCGAAATCCCCCACGCTGGCTAGACGATTCCCCTTCAGGTCCCGGGGACACGCCCCTACGAGCTAGTACCTCCACTGCCCGTACTGGAAATCTCCATCTACCGGACCACCTCCTTTCCGCGGTTATCCAGAGTGTAGCCAGACGCTCAAGACGGACGTCAACTGAACGGCGCTCCCATCCACCACCGCCGTCGTCGAGACCGCTTGGTCAAGGCCAGTGTCGGCGAGACCGCGGATCGGCGCGCCGCTCGCCGAGTCGCGTTCGAGCGTCTCGGCCTGCAAAGAAGCGTGGTCGGCCGCGAGGATCCGCGCGCCCTCGGCAGGGGAAAGCCGCGGCTGCTCGGCGCGACCAGAGGGACCACAGGCGGCGACGCGCCGGCGTTCAGATGGCCGTCGCCCTCGGCGTTCAGGCGCGCAGGCTCGCCCGCGCGCGGGTCCGGCGTCACGCGCGCCGCTCCCGCTCGACGTCCTCGCGCACCGGGCAGCCGGCGAGATGGTCGTTGACGACCCCACAGGCCTGCATCGCCGCGTAGAGCGTGGTCGGACCGACGAACCGGAACCCCGCGCGCCGCAGACGCCGGGCTAGGAGCGTCGAGTCGGGCGTCGAGGAAGGCCAGTCGCTCGCGCTGCGCGGCACCGGCGCGGCGGGGGAGGGGGCGTGGGCCCACAGAAGCGTCTGCAGGGGCGTGCCGGCCTCGCGCAGGGCGAGGGTCACGCGTGCATTCGCGATCGCCGCCTCGATCTTTCCGCGGTGGCGCACGATCCCGGCGTCGCCGAGGAGCCGCTCGACGTCCGCTGCGCCGAAGGCGGCGACCGCCTCGGGGTCGAACCCCTGGAAGGCGCTCCGGAACGCCGGGCGCTTGCGAAGGATCGTGAGCCACGAAAGCCCCGACTGGAATCCTTCGAGACAGAGCCGCTCGTAGATGCCGCGCTCGTCGCGGACCGGCCGGCCCCACTCCTCGTCGTGGTAGACGAGGTAGAGCGGGTCGGCCGCCCCGAAGCACGGGCCTGGCTCAGCCAACCTCGATCAGGACGACGCCGTCCTCGATCCGGACGGGGAACGTGCGCGCGGGCAGGTACGCGGGAAGGGAGAGCGCCCGGCCGGAGATCAGGTCGAAGTTCGCGCCGTGCCGCGGGCAGGCGATCGTGCACTCCTCGGGGTCCCAGACGCCGAGGCAGAGCGGACCGTCGTCGTGGGTGCAGCGATCCTCGATTGCGTGGAGCTCTCCGTCGCAGTTGAAGACACCGATCCTGAGCGGCCCGTCCTCGACGAGCTTCATCCTGCCGGGCGGCAGCTCCTCCAGGGGAGCGGCGACGATCTCAGTCAATGTCGAGGCCTTGCCATTCCTCGGGAAGCGGGGTCCCCTTCGAGCGGTTGAGCGCGACCTTGACAACGCCGAGGCCGAGGATGGCGCACTTGAGGCGCACCGGGGTGAGCGGGATGCCGATCTCGCCGAGCAGCTCCTCCTTGGGGAGAACGGCGACCTCGGCAGCGGTCTTCCCCTTGACGATGTCGGTCAACATCGAGGTCGCGGCCTGCGAAATCGCGCAGCCGCGACCCTCGAAGCCGATCTCCTGAATCGTCTCACCGTCGACGCCGAAGCGCAGCGAAACCGTGACCTCGTCACCGCAGAGCGGATTCTGGCCCTCGGCCTGGGCGTCGGGCTTGGCGAGCAACCCGTAGTTGTGCGGGTTCTTGTAGTGGTCGAGGATGACCTCGCGGTAGAACTCGTCGAACTCGCTCACACGCCCCTCCGCCGGCCGCGGCTCAAGCGAACGTCTCCTGCGCCCGGCGGACCGAGTCGGCGAGCCGGTCGACCTCAGCGCGCTCGTTGTAGAGGTAGAAGCTCGCGCGGTTCGTGGCGAGCACGCCGAGCCTGCGCATCAGCGGCTGGCAGCAGTGGTGGCCCGCGCGGATCGCGATCGCGTCGAGGTCGAGGATCTGGGCGACGTCGTGGGGGTGGATCGGGGCGCCCGACGCGGTGGCGACGTTGAAGCTCACGATGCCGGCGCGGCTGTCGGCAGGCGGCCCGTAGACCGTGACGCCGGGGATCTCGCCGAGCTGCTCGAGGGCGTGGGAGACCAGCATGTGCTCGTGCGCCTCGATCGCGTCGAGTCCCACCTCGTTCAGGTAGTCGATCGCAGCACCCAGCCCGACCGCTTCCGCCATTGGCGAGGTACCCGCCTCGAACTTGGCGGGGAGCTCGCCCCAGGTCGTCTCCTGATCGCCGACATGGCGAATCATGTGCCCCCCATAGAGAAAGGGCGACATCGAGTGCAGGAGCTCGCTGTTTCCCCAGAGGAAGCCGATGCCGCTCGGGCCGCACATCTTGTGGCCTGAGACGGCGACGAAGTCGGCGCAGAGTGTCTGAACGTCGATCCTCCTGTGGGGGGCGGCCTGCGCCGCGTCGACGACGACGATCGCCCCGCGCGCGTGGGCCCACTCGGCAAGCCGGGCGACGTCGTTGACCGTCCCGAGCGCGTTGGAAACGAGCCCGACCGCGACGACCTTGACGCTGCGCCCCTCGAAGCGCTCGAGGCTGTCGAGAGCCAGCTCGCCGCCATCGTCAACGGGGATGAACGCGAAGTCGGCGCCTGTCCGGCGCGCGATCGCCTGCCAGGGAACGAAGTTCGAATGGTGCTCGAGCTCGGTGGCGAGGACGAGGTCGCCCGGGCCGAGGTTGTCGAGCCCGAAGGAGTAGGCGACGAGGTTGAGCGCCTCGGTGGCGTTGCGGACGAAGATGATCTCGCGCGCCTTGGGGGCGTTGACGAACGCGCGCACCTTCTCGCGCGCGCCCTCGAGAGCCTCGGTCGCACGCTCGCCGAGTTCGTAGACGCCGCGGTGGACGTTCGCGTAGGAGGTCTCGTAGAAGTGGGTCATCGCGTCGAGCACCTGGCGCGGTTTCTGCGCGCTCGCCGCCGAGTCGAGGTAGACGAGCGGCTTGCCGTGAAAGCGCTGCTCGAAGATCGGGAAGTCCCTCCGGAGACTGAACGGATCGAGCGCGCGGCGAAGCTTGACTGCCATCCACCCACTGTACCGAGCCGCCCGCGGCGGGGGTCTCGGCGGTGCGGGAGGCTGGCTCTCCCGACGAGCCCCGGGGCGCCATCAGCGAGCGCCGAGCCCCCGGGCTCGCGCGATCGGCGGCCTCGGCGACGCCGGCGCGCGGGCCGGCGACTATGGTGGGTCGGATGGGTGACTACGTCTACTCGATGTACAGGGCCGAGAAGTTCTACGCCACCGACCGGCAGGTGCTCGCGAACATCTCGCTCTCCTTCCTTCACGGCGCGAAGATCGGCGTCCTCGGGCCCAACGGCGCCGGCAAGTCGACGCTGCTGCGAATCATGGCCGGCCGCGAGGAGACCTCGAGTGGCGAGGCGCAGCTGGCACCCGGCGCGAGCGTCGGGCTGCTGGAGCAGGAGCCCGAGCTCGACCCCGCCAAGGACGTCCGCGGGAACGTCGAGGATGGCGTGGGCGAGCTGCGCGACCTGCTCGACCGTTTCAACACGATCGCGGCCGGGTTCGCCGAGCCGGACGCCGACTACGATGCGCTGCTCGCCGCACAGGCGACGGTCCAGGACGAGATCGACCGCCGCGATGCGTGGTCGCTCGAGGCGACGCTCGACCACGCGATGGACGCGCTGCGGCTGCCCGAGGGCGACCGCGATGTGACGACGCTTTCGGGCGGCGAGCGGCGGCGGGTTGCGCTCTGCAGGCTGCTTCTCTCGGCCCCGGACCTCCTGCTCCTCGACGAGCCGACCAACCACCTCGACGCAGAATCCGTCTCCTGGCTGGAGCGGTTCCTTGCCGACTACAAGGGCGCGGTGATCGCCGTCACCCACGACCGCTACTTCCTCGACAACGTGGCAGGCTGGATCCTCGAGCTCGACCGCGGCCGCGGGATCCCGTTCGAGGGCAACTACTCCTCCTGGCTGGAGCAGAAACAGGCACGACTCGCCGTCGAGGAAAAGCAAGAGTCAGCTCGGCGCCGGACGCTTACGCGCGAGCTCGAATGGGTACGAATGAGCCCGCGCGCCCGCCAGGCGAAGTCGAAGGCGCGCCTGGGCGCCTACGAGCAGCTGCTCGCCGAGGAGGAGCGCGTCAAGCTCGACCGGGTCGAGATCCACATCCCGCCCGGTCCACGGCTCGGCGAGCTCGTGATCGAGGCGAGCGGGCTCACGAAGGGTTTCGGCGACAGGCTCCTGTTCGAGGACCTCTCCTTCTCGCTCCCCCCGGCCGGGATCGTCGGGGTCATCGGCCCTAACGGCGCCGGAAAGACGACGCTCTTCCGGCTGATCGCGGGCGCCGAGGAGCCCGATGCCGGCTCGATCCGCCTGGGTGACACGGTGAAGCTCGCCTACGTCGACCAGTCGCGCGCCGATCTCGACCCGAAGAAGACCGTCTGGCAGGAGATCAGCGGCGGCAACGAGACGATCGAGCTCGGGCGACGAGAGGTCAACTCGCGCCAGTATGTGAGCTGGTTCAACCTCCGCGGCGGCGACCAGCAGAAGCCTGTCGGGCAGCTCTCGGGCGGCGAGCGCAATCGCGTCCACCTTGCGAAGCTGCTGCGAAGCGGCGGAAACGTGCTGCTCCTCGACGAGCCGACCAACGACCTCGACGTCGACACGCTACGGGCGCTCGAGGAGGCGCTGCTCGAGTTCGCCGGCTGCGCTGTCGTGATCACCCACGATCGCTGGTTTCTCGACCGCGTCGCGACCCATATCCTCGCCTTCGAGGGTGACTCGCAGGTGACATGGTTCGAAGGCGGTTTCAGCGGCTACGTCGACTGGGTCAGCGACACGAGAGGGGCCGAGGCGCTCGAGCCGCACCGAATCAAGTACAGGCCGCTCGTCCGCTCCTAGAAGCGCAACCCCGATCCCGCTTCGAGGCGCGCCCCTGCGGACCTCGAGCGTCCCTCCGCGCCTCGGAGCTCCGGGACGCGCCCACCGCGTTCTAGGCCTGCGGGATCCGCGCCTCGAGCGCGGCGCCGAGCGCGTCGCGCACCGGTTCGAGATCAATCCGGTCGAGCACGTCCTGGAAGAACCCCCGCACGATCAGCCGCTCGGCCTCGCCGCGGGAGAGCCCGCGCGCCATGAGGTAGAAGAGCTCGTCGCGGTTGATCCTGCCGATCGTCGCACCATGCGTGCAGCGCACGTCGTTGGCCATGATCTCGAGGCCCGGGATCGAGTCGGCGTGGGCCGAGGGAGAGAGCAGCAGGTTGCGGTTCTCCTGGTAGGCGTTGGTCTTCTGCGCCTCCTCCTCGACGCGGATCATCCCGCGCCAGACGGCGCGCGCCGACCCGCGGAGCGCCCCCTTGAAGGCGAAATCGGACTCGGTCGAGGGCGCCATGTGCTCCTGGAAAGTGTCGTAGTCGAGGTGCTGGTGGCCGTCGGCGAAGTAGGCGCCGGTCACCCGCGAGGTCGCTCCGGGGCCGCTCAGATCGTTCTGGATCCTGATCTTGCCGTTCTTGGAGCCGAAGCCGCCCGCGACCCAGTCGAGCTCGGCGTCGCGCTCGACCCGCGCATGGTGAGTGGCGAAGTGCCAGGTCTCCTGGGAGAGGTTCTGAATCGAGACGTACTCGAGCTTCGCGGCCTGGCCGACAAACAGCTCGGCCACCGCGTTGGAGTAGGCGGCGATGTCGGGCCGGGCGGAGGCGTACTCCTCGATGAGTGCGAACCGCGAACGCTCCTCGGCAATGACGAGCAGCCGCCAGAAGAGTGCGCTCCCGGGGACCGAGCTCTCGATCCGCACGTAGAGCGGCTTGTCGAGAACGACGCCCGGAGCCACGTGCACGAGCAACCCGTGCCGCCAGCGAGCCGCATTATGGGCGGCGAACTTCTCGTTCCAGCCGACGAGCGAGTAGAGACGCGGGTCGTCCTCGGTAAGCGCCTCGAAGCGGACACCCTCCGGCGCGTTCTCGATCTCGATCCCCGTCTCGGAGACGAGCGCCGCGCCCGCGACGTCGAGATCGAGGAGCCGTGGCGCTTCGGAGACCGGCGCAGAGTCCTCGAGCACCGCGAACGCCGTCGGGTCGAAGCCGGCCAGATCGGTGAATCGCCAGGACTCCTCGGTTGTCGTGGGAACCGGCAGCTCGGCGAACCGGGCAGCCGCCGAGGCGTTAGCCAAGCCGACCGGCGGCCGCCGAGGCAGCGGCCAGGGCACCGACGGGAGTTCCCGCAGAGCTAGCCAACGGATCCCTCCATCTGGATCTGGATGAGGCGGTTCATCTCGATCGCGTACTCGAGCGGGAGCTCTTTGACGATCGGTTCGACGAAGCCGGAGACGACCATCGCCGATGCTTGGGCCTGCGAGAGTCCCCGCGACATCAGGTAGAAGAGCTGCTCCTCGCCGATCTTCGAGACGGTCGCCTCGTGACCGATATCGACCTCGTCCTCGTCGATCTGGATGTAGGGGTAGGTGTCGGAGCGTGAGTCCTCGTCGAGGATGAGCGCGTCGCAGACCACCTTCGAGCGTGCGTTCGTCGCTCCTTTGGCGACCTGGAGCAGGCCGCGGTAGCCGGCCCGGCCGCCGTTCTTGGAGATCGACTTCGACGTGATCAGGGAGGTCGTGTTCGGCGCGACATGAACGATCTTCCCGCCGGCGTCCTGGTGCTGGCCGGCCCCCGCAAACGCGATCGAGAGCACCTCGCCGTGCGCGCGCTCCCCCAGCAGCCAGATCGCGGGGTACTTCATCGTCAGCTTCGAGCCGAGGTTCCCGTCCACCCACTCCATCGTCGCGTCCTCGTAGGCGACCGCCCGCTTGGTCACAAGGTTATAGACGTTGTTCGACCAGTTCTGGATCGTCGTGTAACGGCACCGGGCACCCTTCATCACGACGATCTCAACCACCGCCGAATGAAGCGAATCGCTCGAGTAGATCGGCGCCGTGCAGCCCTCGACGTAGTGGACGTAGGCGCCCTCATCCACCAGGATCATCGTACGCTCGAACTGGCCCATGTTCTCCGCGTTGATCCGGAAGTACGCCTGCAGCGGCAGCTCGATCCTCACACCCGGCGGCACATAAATGAACGACCCGCCCGACCAGACCGCCGTGTTCAACGCTGCGAACTTGTTGTCGTTCGAAGGGATGATCGTCCCGAAGTAGCGCCTGACAAGCTCCTCATGCTCACGCAGACCAGAGTCCATATCAAGGAAAAGCACACCCTGCTCGCTCAGCTTCTCCTGCAGATGGTGGTAGACCACCTCCGACTCGTACTGCGCCCCAACCCCCGCGAGATACTTCTTCTCCGCCTCCGGGATCCCCAGCTTATCCCACGTGTCCTTGATATCAGCCGGCAGATCCTCCCACGAATCCGCCTGCTTCTCCGTCGGCCTGATGTAGTAGTAAATATTGTCGAAATCGATCCCCGACACATCACCGCCCCAACCCGGAAGCGGCCGCGACAAAAAATAGTCGAGCGCCTGATGACGCACCTTCCGCATCCAACCCGGCTCGCCCTTATGCTCCGAGATCGCCTCAACCAACTCATGCGAAAGCCCACGACCCGACTTGAAAAAATAGTCAGCCGGAGAATCCGACGTATGAAACCCATACTTCGCCCCATAATCCGAACCGATCCCCTGAACGATCTCAGTCTCGGTCCGCTCCTCGCCGGTCTCGCTCCACGCAGGCGCCCTGTCCTCAATCTGTGCCATGACTCGCTCCGCTCCCGTTTCCGCTCTCGTCCCCGTTCCGGGGTGCTTCCCATTCCTCGTATCCGAACTCCTCCAGCTTATCTGCAAGCTCCGGCCCACCGGACTGCACGATCGTTCCGTCGACGAACACGTGGACGTGATCGGGCTTGACATAGTTGAGGATCCGCTTGTAGTGGGTGATCACCAGTGCGCCCATGCTCGGGCTCACGAGCTCGCGCACGCCCTCGGCGACGACCTTGAGCGCATCGATGTCGAGCCCGGAATCGGTCTCGTCGAGAACGGCCATGCGCGGCTTCAGCATCGCCATCTGGAGTATCTCGACTCGCTTCTTCTCGCCACCCGAGAACCCGTCGTTCAGGTACCGCGAGGCGAGCTCACGGGAGACCTTGAGCCGGTCCATCTGCTTGAAGAGCTCCTCGCGAAACTCACGGATCGGCACCGGGTCCTCCACCCCGCCGGCCTTCGACCGGCGGATGGCGTTGATCGCGGTGCGCAGGAAATCGGTGACGCGAACCCCGGGGATCGCCTGGGGGTACTGGAAAGCGAGGAAAAGCCCCTGCTGAGCGCGCTCGTCGGCACCCGCGTTGGTGATGTCGCGCCCGTCGAGAAGCACCCGGCCGGCGGTGATCCGGTAGGCGGGGTGGCCGGCGATCGCGTAGGAGAGCGTCGACTTGCCCGAGCCGTTCGGGCCCATGATCGCGTGCACCTCGTTCGAGTCGACAGCAAGATCGACGCCCTTGACGATCTCGGTCCCGTCCTCGAGCGCGACGTGCAGGTTGTCCAGTTCGAGCAGTGCCACGTCTAAAGGGTCTCCCTCCGGTCGGCGCTCCGCGGTCTGGCCACCGACACCGTTAGCGAACTCCCAGATCGTACCCGGGTCACCGTCAAGCCGCAGCCCTGTGCCCCGGCGGAAGGGTCCCGGCCGCGCAAGTGCCCGGGCTGCCCCGAACTCGAGGGTCGTCTGGTAGGATCGAGCGCGATGGGTGCATCGTTCTTTTCAGGTCCTCACCTCCTTATCCTGCTCGTCGTGATCCTCCTGCTCTTCGGGGCGAAGCGGCTGCCCGAGATCGGGCGATCCCTCGGCACCGGCATGCGTGAGTTCAAGGATTCGGTGACTGCCCCGGGCGACAACAAGGTGGAGACACGTTCAGAGCTCCCGCCTCCGGTCGCCACCCCCCCGGTCGCCACCCCTCCGGCCGCCGCCGCCGCGGTTGCGACCCCTCCGGTCGCCACTGCGCCCGCGCCTGCCGCATCCGTCGCTCCGCCGGCGGCGGCAGCTCCGGCGACGGCTGATCCGGAGCGGGAAGCCGAGCCCGTCTCGTAGGTCGAGATGCCAAGGGTGCCGCGGCCAAGGCTTCCGCGCCGCCTGGACCACGGCGAGGAGGCTTCGCTCGTCGAGCATCTCGATGAACTTCGCACGCGGCTCTTCGTCTGCATCGGCGCCATCGTCGTCGGCGCGGTGGTCGGTTTCGTCCTCCACCATCGCCTGATCAACTGGCTCGAGCTCGCGCTGCCCAAGAGGCTGCGGGGCCACCTGATCGTCCTGAGCCCCGCGGAGGCGTTCACGACGACGATGTGGCTCTCCATCTACTTCGGAGTCGCGGTCGCGTTGCCCGTCATCATCTGGCAGGCGTGGGCGTTTTTCATCCCCGCGGTCGACCGCGGCCACGCCCAGCTCATGCGCTGGTTCACGCTCCTTGCATCGCTCCTCGCTGCCTGCGGCCTGCTCTTCGGCTACTTCGTCGTCCTGCCCGCGGCCGAGCGCTTCCTCACGGGATACGACAGCTCGCAGCTGCACTACGCCCCTCAGGCCAAGCCCTTCCTCGCCTTCTGCATCAATGTGCTGCTGGCGATGACGATCGTCTTCGAGCTGCCGCTGTTTGTGATCGGGCTCACGCGGCTGCGCATCCTGACCACGGCCAAGCTGCGGCGGAACCGGCGTATCGGCTACTTCATCTGCATCGTGATCGGTCTGGCACTGCCGGGCGTCGACCCGGTGACGACCTTCTTCCAGACAGCCCCGCTGATCGTCCTCTTCGAGATGTCGATCTGGCTCTCGGTGCTGCTCGACCGGCGCTCGGAACGACTGCGCACAGCAGCCCTCGAGACGTGAGGAGCGCGCTGTCGGCCGACTGGGTGCTTCCGGTCGACGGCCCCCCGCTCAGAGACGGCTTCGTCGCCTGGGAGGACGGGTGGATCGTGGAGGTCGGGCCCGGCCGGGTCGAGCGCCACCATCCGGGCGCCGTGATCCTCCCCGGGATCGTCAACGCCCACTCCCACCTGGAGTACGCGGTCTACGGCGGCTTCGCCGACGGCCGGCCTTTCGGCGACTGGCTGGCAACCCATATCGCACGAAAACGCAGGCTCGTCCCCGACGAGGTGCTGGCGATCGCTCGCCGGGGCGTCGCCGACTCGCTCGCGGCAGGCATCACGACAAGCGCCGACTTCAGCTTCTCGGGAGCCGCCGCGACGGCGGCAGCCGAGTTCGGCCTGCGGGCGATCGTCTACCTGGAGGTGTTCGGGTCCGAGCCGCGGTTGGCCGAAGAACGATTCGCCGCGCTGCGCGTCGGGCTCGTCGAGAGCGAGCTCGTACGGATCGGGGTCGCGCCCCACGCGCCCTACACCTGCTCGGCGGAGGTCTACCGCTGGTGCCTCTCGCTGGGGATCCCGGTCGGGACCCACCTCGCCGAAAGCGCGGCCGAGAACGAGTGGCTCGAGCACGGCAGCGGCCCGCTCGCCGCGCAGCGCGCGTTCCTCGTCGAGCCCACCGGTGCAGGCGCGGTCGCGACGCTCGCGGATGTCCTGTGCCCCGAGCTCATCTGCGCCCACTGCGTCGTGCTCGACGCGGGCGAGATCGCGCTCCTTGCGCGCCGCGATGTCCCGGTCGTCCACTGCCCGCGCTCGAATGCACTCCTCGGATGCGGGGTCGCACCGGTCGGAGAGCTGCGCGACGCCGGAATCCGGGTGGGTCTGGGCACCGACTCTCCCGCATCCACCCCCTCGCTCGACCCCTGGGAGGAGATGCGCGGCGCCCTCCTCGCGGCGCGCGCCGGCGCCCGCAGGCCCGACGCACTGAGCGCGCAGGACGCCCTTCGGCTCGCGACGCTCGACGCAGCGCGCGCACTCGGGCTCGATTCCGAGCTTGGATCTCTCACACCCGGCAAACGAGCCGATGTGACGGTCGTCTCACTCGCCGGCAGCCCGTACGATCCCGTAGAGGACCCGTCGGTCGCCACGGTGTTCGGCGGCTCGGCGGCGGGTGTGCTCGAGACGATCGTGAACGGCCAGACCCGCTACCGTCAAGGAGAGACCGCGTGGCAAGAGGTACACAGCACCGCAAGCGCCGCCCGCGCACGGATGCTCGGCTAGCGCCGGCACCTGCGCGGGCGCCCCGTCCCAAACGGGCAAGCTGGGAGGACCAGCTCTTCTTCGGCCGCCTGCGCGCACACGCGAAGTGGGTGTTCGTTCTCCTCGCCCTGGCCTTCGCGGTGAGCTTCGTGATCCTCGGCGTGGGCTCGGGTTCGACCGGGATCAGCGACATCCTCGGCAACTTCTTCAGCGGCAGCTCGGCCACCGGCGCGTCGCTTTCCTCACTCAAGAAGAAGACGGTCGAGCAGCCCAAGAGCGCCGTGGCCTGGTCCAACTACGCCAACAAGCTGGAGGAGGACCACCAGGACGATAACGCGATCGCGGCCCTAACCCAGTACACCAAACTGGAGCCGAAGGACCAGAATGCGCTCCTCGAACTGGCCGGTCTCTACCTGAATCGCGCCACGGACTGGAACACCCTCTACACCGACTCCCAGGCGCTGACCGAGGCGCTGAGCCCGAGCGCGCCTCTCAGCCCGAAGCCGAGCTCCACCCTCGGCAAGGCGCTCGCCTCGGTCCCGAGTCCGTTCGCGAGCGCCGTCTCGAGCCAGTACACGACCGCGACCGACAACGACTACGAGATGGTGGTCACCTACCTGTCAGACCGCGTCACCGTCTATCAGAAGCTCGCCAAGCTCAGCCCCGACGACGCCGTCACCCAGTACTCCCTGGGCGAAGCGGCCGTCGACGCCGGCAACTCGGCGGTTGCGATCAAGGCCTACCAGACATTCCTGAAGCTCGCGCCGGACGACTCGCTCGCGCCCACCGCGAGGCAGGAGATCAAGAGTCTGAAGACGTCGGGCGGGTAGACGCCTACCGGCGCGTCGCGATCGACGGGCGGCTAGACTCACACCTTCCGACGCGGCCTCGAGACGTAGACGACATGAACCTCGATTCCCTGACGAACGACGCGCTCTCCCCGCTCGCTCCGGGGAGTCTCTCGCCCTCTCGCCGTGCGGACGCGGCCCGGGCGGCGATCCCGTCCAGGCGGCGACGCGCATGAGGCGCTGGTTCGCGCTCCTCGTTCTCGGGCTCACCGCGGCCGGCTGCGGCGCTGTCCACCACATGTCCGCGACCTCCGGGAATCCGACCCTCGGCAAGCAGTACTTCATGAGCGCGAACGGCACCAACCCCTCCTGCGCGGACTGTCACACCCTCGCCGCAGCGGGAGCAACGGGAACGATCGGACCGAACCTCGACTACGCGTTCGGCCCGGATCGCTGCCAGGGATTCCAGGTGTCGACGATTCGCGACGTCGTCCGCGGGCAGATCGCCTACGCCGACGAGGATCCCAACGTCGACTGGCCGCCGAACAGCTCGAACGCCGTCCAGGGCATGCCCGCGAACCTCGTCAGGGGCCAGAAGGCCAAGGACATCGCGGCCTATGTCGCCTCGGTTGCGGGTATCACCCACGGGCCCGGGCAGCACTGGGACTGCACGACCGGCGCCTACGCGATGCCCACGACCTGACCGGCGTCGCGACGAGACGTACCTGACTGACGACTCCCGCGGAGCGCCGAGCCGGGACGACGCCCCTCCGAGACGGTTGACCCCCGGCCCCCTCGAGCGAGCGGCCGGCGCGCGGCCGAGCGAGCTCCACTCGTCCGTCCGTGGAGGCGAGCCGTCAGAGGAAGGCCGGGAGCCCCTGCGGGCTCGCTACGCGCAGCCCGTGCGGCGGCGCGGCATCCACGCCCAGCTCAGGGCGACCCCTCGGCATCGGCCGCGCTCGCTGCCGGCGCGACCACCGCGGCGGAGGCCTCGAGATCGACCACCACGTGCCGCACCGGAAGGGCAAAGCGTTCCCTGGCGTTCGTGACGACGTCTCGCTCCAGCCAGTGGGAGCGGCCCTCCGGATGCGTGGAGATCACGAGTTCGTCAGGCGCGAACGTGCGCAGCGCATCCGCGATCGCCTGCAGCGGGTCGCCGTCGCCGATCTCGCCGCTGGCGACGATCCCGGCCGCCCGCATCGCGGCCAGTGACGCCTCGAGCCGCTCGCTCGCACTCACACGCGCCCCGTCCTCGTCGGAGACCCAGTGCCGGAGCGGCGAGTTGAGCGCCGGGCAGACGACGAGCACCCGCGTCGGGACGCCCTCGGCCAGCCGCCGCAGCTCGGCGAGGAGCTCCGGGCCTGCAACCGTCTCGTTGGCAACGACGAGCAGCCGGCGCTCCCCGGCGGAGTGCAGCGCCGGCGCCTGCTTGACCGGCGCCTGGGTGTCGCCGCGGCGAGTGAACCACAGGGCGATGAGCGCGGTCTCGACGACGAAGACGGCGAGGCCGAGCCAGCGGTCGATCGCGGCGCCGACGACGATCAGCGCGAAGTAGCCGATCGTCAGCCAGACGAACCGGAATGCCGCCTGTTCGCTGCGGAACGGGTTCTGCATCGGCCCGCCGACAGTCTTGCAGAACGCGACGGGCTAGAGCACGTAAACCGTCACATACACGACGATCCACATGACGTCGACGAAGTGCCAGTAGATGCCGCCAATCTCGAGCCCGTGGTGTTTCTCGGGGCTGAAGTGCCCCCTGAATGCCCGGATCGTCATGGCGAGCAGAATCGTCAGGCCGATGAAGACGTGGCAGGCGTGAAGGCCCGTGAGGCCGAAGAACGTTGCGGCGAACGCCGTGTTGGACGTGTTGATGCCGATCCGGTGGTACTCGACGACCTGGGTGAGAAGGAACGTCGTCCCGAGAAGCAGCGTGAGCACCATCCCCGAGCACAGCCCGGCGCGGTTTCCGCGCTTGGCCGAGGTCGTCGCCCAGTGCATCGTGAAGCTCGAGGTGACGAGGATGCAGGTGTTGACGAGCGCGAGGAACCAGGGGCGTTCGTACTGGGTGTGCGTCCCCGGAATGTAGGGCGGCCAGGGTGATCCGCCGTGCACGTGGCTCGTGACGACCCGGTCGAAGAAGTAGACCGTGAAGAACGAGCCGAAGAGCATCACCTCCGAGCCGAGGAAGAGGAAGATCCCGATGATGCCCGGATTGATGCGCGAGCTGTAGTGGATCGGGGGCGGGTGCTCGTTCGCACTGCCGCGGTGGGGCTGGGGGTGCGAGGGATGCGCCTCGGCGTGCGCGCTCATTCCGACACCACGTGGTCGACGGCGAGCCCGGTCTCGCGCCGAAGGCGCTCGATCAGATCGCGCTGCAACCAGCCCGAGCGCTCGCGCGGAAAGGTCGACACGATGATCTCGTCCACGCGCTCGTCGTAGATCGCCTCGAGCGCGGCGGTGAACGGATCGGGGTGGACGACCTGGCCGTGGGCGTCAATTCCCTCCGAGCGAAGGTCCGAGAGCGCCCGGCGCAGACGCCGGTCGGCCTCCGGACGGGCGAGGGCGTCGCTTTGGGGTGCCACGATCAGGAAGCTCGCCGGCCCCTGCGCGGCACGGGCGCGGATGCGATCGAGGAGCGCGCTCGAGAGAACCGTCTCGTTGGCGAGAACGAGCACGTTCTTCTCGGCGACCGCGGTCTCTCCGGCGGCCATCACGTGCCTGACCGGTATCCCGCCGGCCACGCGGCCGATCTCGGTGATGACGTCGCGCCGCAGCCAGCTCGAGCGCTGCATGCCGTGGGTCGAGACGATGATCTCGTCGGGTGTCGGCTCGAGCTGGGCGAGGGCGTCCTTCACCGCCTGGACCGGGCTCGTATCGACGACGAAACCATGCGCCGGAATCGACGAACGGCGCAGGAGACCGAGCGTCCTATCGAGTCTGCGGCCCGCGGTCGCCCGTCGGGTGTCCTCGTAGACGACGTAGCCGTGGCGCGGCTCGCTGACGGGCGCGATCACGGTCACACGCGCACCCCCCGAGGCGCGCTCGAGGAGCGCCTCGAGCAGCGCGGGAGATGCCGCGGTTTCGTTCGCGATCACGAGGACGTGCACCAAGCCACTATTCGTCGACCGAAACCGGGACGGGGGCCGGGGAGTCGAGAATCGCGTGACGGGCGCCGGGAACGCCGTACTCGTAGGGACCGCCCACGACCTGGGGAATGTCGTCGAAGTTGAAGATCGGCGGCGGTGAGGTGACCTGCCACTCGAGCGTGAGCGCGTGCCACGGGTTCGCCTCGGCAACCTCGCCGTGCTTCCATGACCAGACCATGTTGTAGACGAAGATCAGCGTCGAGGCGCCGAGGCCGAACGACGCGATCGAGATGAACAGGTTGAGGTCTGCAAAGCGGCCCGCGTAGTCGGCAACGCGGCGCGGCATGCCCTGCAGTCCGAGGTAGTGCATCGGGAAGAAGGTGAGGTTGAACGTGATGAACGTCAGCCAGAAGTGGAGCTTCCCGAGCCGCTCGTTGTACATGCGGCCGCTCATCTTCGGGTACCAGTAGTAGACGCCCGTGAAGACGGTGAAGATCGAGCCGCCGAAGAGGACGTAGTGGATGTGGGCGACGATGAAGTAGGTCTGGTTGGCCATGATGTCGATCGGCACCGAGCCGAGATAGACGCCCGTCAGGCCGCCGATCGTGAACATCGAGATGAATCCGACCGCCCAGAGCATCGGGACGGTGAAGTGGATCCGTCCGTTCCACATCGTTGCGAGCCAGGAGAAGACCTTGATCCCGGTCGGTATCGCAATCAGGAGCGTCGTGACCATGATCGGCACACGCAGCCAGGGCGCCATTCCCGAGACGAACATGTGGTGCGCCCAGACCGAGAAGCCCAGGATCAGGATCCCGAGCAACGAGAGCGCCATGAGGCGGTAGCCGAAGATCGGTTTCCGACTCATCACCGAGACGACCTCCGAGATGATCCCGAACCCGGGCAAGATCATGATGTACACCGCCGGGTGGGAGTAGAACCAGAAGATGTGCTGGTAGCCCAGCACGTAGCCGCCGTTCGCCGTCTCGAAGTAGTTCGTGTGCAGCACGCGGTCGAAGAGCACGAAGAATTGCGATCCCGCGATGAACGGCGTCGCCAGCACGACGAGCGTCGAGGTCGCGAAGTTCGCCCACACAAGCAGCGGCATCCGCCAGAACGTCATACCCGGCGCACGCATCGTGATGATCGTGACCAGGAAGTTAAGCGCCGTCAGGATCGAGCTCGCGCCCGCCCACTGCACACCCATGTTGTAGAACAGCTGACCCATCGGCTGGTGAGAGCAGAGCGGCGCGTAGCACGTCCATCCCGATGAGGGGCCGCCGCCCGGCGCGAACATCCCGCTCAGCATCACGACACCGCCGATCGGCAGCAGCCAAAACGAGAGCGCGTTCAGGCGCGGGAACGCCATGTCCCCCGCGCCGATCATGAGCGGGATCACGAAGTTCCCGAGCCCCGCGAAGACCGGCACGACCACCGCGAAGATCATCAACGCCGCGTGCTCCGAGATGAGCACGTTGAAGGTCTGCGGATTGAAGTACTGGTCGCCCGGGCGAGCGAGCTCGGCACGGGCCAGCAGCGCGAGCAGACCCCCGATGAGGAAGAAGATCCCCGTCGCGACGAGGTACTGCAAGCCGATCACCTTGTGGTCGGTGTTGGGCCGGAAGTAATCGCGCCAACTGCGCGCGCCGTGACCTGAGTGGTCCTCGGGCAGCGTCGGGCGGCCGGAGAAGTAGTAGGCCCAGTAGTCGAACACACCGATCCCGATCAAGAACCCGATCGGCAACGAGACCGTCCCGATCGTCACCAGCGGAACGCTCTTCCAGACCGGATTCCAGTGCGCGGCCCACCGCACCATGCAGCCAAACCCGATCCAGAAGAAGCCGAACGCCGGCGTCGTCCACAACGCCCTCAGCCAGCCCGGGGCGGTGAAACGGTGCCAGCCGGTCGGCCGCGGCGGCGGGCCGTGATGGGCGCCCGCTCCGTGCGTGTCGGCGGGTTGGTGGCTGGTGTCAGTCATGTCGCCTCCGCGCCTCAGCCTCAGTGGGTGTGCGCGGCTAGATACTGCACGAGGTTGTCGAGCTGCGCCTTCGGGATCGACGTGCCGAACGTGGCGGGCATGACACCTGCCGCGTAGCCGGGCGGAATGTACTTGTAGGGAGTCACGATCGCCTGGTGGATGAACGTCGCGAGCGGCTCGTGGTTGGCTGCCGCTGAGACCGAGAGATTACCGAGGTTGGGACCGATCTTGCCGTTCGCGCCGGGGATCGCCGAGAAGGTGTGGCAGGCGACGCACCCGTTCGAGGTGAACGTGTGGATCGCCGCGGCAGCTCCGCCCGAGGCAGAGATCGGCGGCGGGGAGGCGCCCTTGTACCAGGTCGCGTAGTTCGTGTCGCTCATGACGATCGCCTCGCTTCGCATCAGCGAGTGGCCGAGGCCGCACAGCTCGACGCAGATGACCGGGAAGGTACCGAGGCGGTCGGGCGTGATCACGAGGTCGGTGTTGAGCCCGGGCACCGCATCCTCCTTCTGGTCGAACTGCGGCACCCAGAAGGAGTGGATCACATCCTTGGAGGTGATATCGAGCATCACGTGCCGGTCGATCGGCAGGTGCAGGGTCGGGTAGATCTGTCCGTTCGGGTACTCGAAGGTCCACGCGAACTGCTGGCCGATCACCGTGATCTTGAGCGGATTGGTACCCGCGTTGCCGTCCTTGCTCAGCACGATCGCGCTGACAACTGCGATGGCCAAGACGAGCAGGAACGGGACGGTGGTCCAGATCACCTCGAGGCGCGTGTTCCCGTGAATCGGTGGCCCGTCCGTTGAGAAGTCGTGTTCGTCGACCCGGAAGCGGATGAAGGCGTACACGAGCACGGCCGTGACGAACGAGAAAACGACGATCGAGATGACGGTTGCAAACCAGAAGGTGAAGTTGATGCGGCCAGCCTCGCGGGTCGCCGCGATCGGCAACCACGGGATGAGGACCGCAACAGCTGTCGAGACCACTGCGGCCGCCAAACCGATCATCACCATGTGAAGAATGGAGCCCCGACGCACCGCGGCCAAGCCTACTTGAAGGCCGCAAACACGGCCCGTAGAACCGTCGAGCGCCAGGCTTTCGTCGGCTCGAGGGGCACCCGCGGTGTGCGCGCACCGGCTTCGAGCCTCTCTCGAGCTCCCGCTGGTCCCGGCGCGCCGCGATCGCTCCTTCCATCGTTCTCTCCGGGGCGCGGCCCTTCGGGGCGACGGAGCAAAGGCCGCGGGCCGACAACCCCGTGGACCGCGGGCAGTAGGATCGGCGGCCGTGCGTCGGCCTGCGCGGCGGGATCTGCTGGTCTTCCTCGGCTTCGCGGCGATCTCGTTCGGGTACTTCGGCTGGCGTGTCCTGCCTCATCCCGGGCGGGCGCTCATCGGGACAGGCGCCGACCCGCTGATCTTCGTCTGGTCGTTTGCCTGGTGGCCACACGCGATCCTGCACGGGACAAACCCGTTTGTCACCCACGCGCTCTACGCCCCCGCTGGGGCCAATCTCGTCTGGACGACCTCGGTGCCGGCGCTCGCGCTCGCGTTCGCCCCGGTCACGCTGCTGGTGGGGCCGGTGGCCTCCTACGACCTCGCCGCCGTGCTGCTTCCGGCACTCGCGGCCTGGACGGCCTACCGCTTTTGCCACTATCTCACCCGCTCGCTCTGGGCGTCGCTTGTCGGCGGCTACCTCTTCGGGTTCTCGAGCCTCGTCCTCGCCCAGCAGCTCCAGGGCCACCTCAACCTGACGGGCGTGTTCGTGCTCCCCCTCCTCGCCCTCAATCTCGCCCGCTTCGTCCGCGGGGAACTCTCCGGCCGGGGGCTCGCGCTGCGCCTCGGCGTGCTCCTCGCACTCCAGTTCGGCATCTCGACCGAGATCACCCTCACCTTCACCCTCGTCCTCGCGCTCGCGCTCCTGCTCGCGTCCGTCCTCGTCTCCGAGGCCCGCCCCCGGCTTCGCGCCCTGCTCGGTCCGCTCGCGGCCGGCTATGGCCTCGCCGTGGTGATCTCCGCCCCGCTCGTCGTCTACGCGGTGCTCGGGTTCCCGCCTCAGGGCTACAGCGGCGCCCAGGAGTCGGGCACCGACCTGCTCAATCTTCTCGTCCCGACCCAGGTGAACGCGATTGCCGGTTCGTCGTTCCCGTCGGTGACGAGCCACTTCAACGAGCACGAGTCCGCCATCTTTCTCGGACTGCCGACGCTCGTTATCGTTGCTCTCTACGGCTGGCGGGCTCGTGGCTCGCCATGGGGCAGGGTCCTCGTCGGGAGCCTTCTCGTGTCGGTGCTCCTTGCGATCGGAGCCGTCCTGCGCGTCAACGGGCGCCGCGTCGTCTCGTTGCCGTGGGCGCTGACCAAGCAGGTTCCCGGACTCGACAACGTCCACACGACCCGCTTTGGCGTCTACGTCGCGCTCGCCTCGGCACTCATCGTCGCACTCTGGACCTCCCAGGCGAGGGGACGGATCTACCGGCGGCCCTACGCGCTCCCGCTGCTCGCGGTCGTGGCGCTCGTGCCTGCGGTCTGGCATCCGCTCTATCTCTCGAGACCGGCGGCCACCCCGGCGTTCTTCTCCGACGATCTCTACAGAACCTGCGTCAGCGCAGATGAGACGCTCGAGGTCTTTCCCTTCGGCCTGGGAGGCGACTCGATGCTCTGGCAGGCCCAGGCCGGCTTTCGATTCCGGCTCGCCGAGGGGTACCTCTCACCGGTGGTCTTCGGCGCCCGACCCCTGCTCGCCTTCGATACCGATCCGCTCGTCCACACACTCGACTTCCTCGGCTACGAGGCCCGTCCGACCATGACCGCGCTGCTCGGCTTCGCCGCGACACACGGGGTCGGGCGGATCGTGTCGGTGCTCGGCGACGGGTACCCGAGCGAGCGCCAGATGCGACGTTTTGGCCGGGTTGAGCGCATCGGCGGAACCTACGTCGCGCCGGCCTGCGGCCAGCCTCCGCTCACGACCCGCGCGCTGACCCCCGCCGTCCGCTCGCTGCTCGCCGAGCAGCATGCCCAGGTCGAGATCGGCTACTGCTTCCAGGGAAGCTACTACCTCCTTCCGGCCGGGACCTACCCGACCGGGGTCATCGAAGGTGCGAGGACCGCGAACCTCGTCGCCGGAAGCGGCCTCCAGTGCACCCACCCTCGCGGCTACACCCGAGACGGCTTCGCACCGAGCAGCCTCGGCGTCCCGGCTGCGACCTACCCCTATTACGTGCCCCGCGCCAAGGTCGTGCGGCCGGGGCGGCCGCGACCCTCGGTTCCCCGTGCGCGGCGATAGCTCACAGCTGCCGCCCCGGCTCCCGTCGTCCGCGGGGC
>Ga0302325_10009822_pt1 | contig 20825 bp, 19 predicted proteins | sample Palsa_T0_2_FD_201948 | JGI IMG/M metagenome (GOLD analysis project Ga0302325, IMG submission 201948) | Peat permafrost microbial communities from Stordalen Mire near Abisko, Sweden - Palsa_T0_2 | ecosystem: Environmental > Terrestrial > Soil > Palsa > Peat permafrost | place: Sweden: Abisko...
CCGGTCAACCGCATCGCCAACGGGATGGTGTAGGCCGCCGCCGGGCCCTCATATTTGTGCAGAAACCACAACCGCGCCTGCGCGAACGACAACGGCAACATCTCAGACATGGCCACCCCCAGAGCAGTTCGAGCAGTTGCGGGTTAGTGATGTAGTTGACGATGATCGGCGCCGAGACGTGCGGGATGTCTTTACCGGGCCCGTTTTTCGCCTGTTGCACCCCCGAACCGAATCGGTCTGCCGCGACGGTGGACCCGCGGATCGGCGTCTGCGGGGTGTGGAGGTAGGGCAGCCGCGGCAGCAGCGAATGTCGGCGCTGGCGATCCGGCAGGGCCTGCATGGCGTTGTCGAACCGCTGCAACTAGTCGCCGTAGTCGGCGATCCGCTGGATCGGGTGACCGGCGTCGATGAGGCAGTCGACGTATTCGTCGAGACCGATACCGTCGTCATTCGGGTTGGTCACGTGGTAGGTGCTTGTCGTCTTCGACCGCGGGCGCCTCGGGGGTGCGGGCGGCTTGGGTGGCGAACAACTCGGCGAGGGTGGCCTCGGGGATCGCGGTGGCGGTGTCGTTGCATTCGGTGAGCAGCCGGTGGCGTTCGGCCGGGTTGATGATCTCGATCGACTCGATGCGCCGGTGCGGGTCGGCGGTGACCGCTTCGAGGATGCGTAGGTAGTAAGCGGTGAATCGTTCGACGGTGGCGTGGTCGAACAGGTCGGTGGCGTATTCGATGGTCCCGGCCAGCGGTTGGGGCTGTCCGGGGGTCGGCGGCGGGTCTTCGAGGGCGATGGCCAGGTCGAACCGGGCGGTGCGGGTGGACACGGGCAGCAACTCGATGTGCAGTGCGGGCAACTCGAATTTGGGTGCGGGGTTGTTGTGCAGCGCCAACGCCACCTGAAACAGCGGGTGATGTGCGGCCGAGCGGGTGGGGTTGAGCAGTTCCACCAGCCGCTCGAACGGGACGTCCTGGTTGTCGTAGGCGCCCAGCGCCTTGCCGCGGATCTGCTCGAGCAGGCCGCTAAAAGACGGGTTGTGTGAGGTGTCGACTCGCAGTACCCAGGTGTTGGCGAAAAACCCGACCAGATCGGCCAGGGCCGCATCGGTGCGCCCGGCGATCGGCCCCCCGATCAAATGGTCATCGCCGGCGCCGAGTTTGCGCAGCAGCACCGCCACCCCCGCCTGCAGCACCATCGATAATGTGGCCCCGGTGGCCCGGGCTAGCTGCTCGAGGCGTTCGCGTAGCCGCGCGTCGATCGAAAATGACACCACCTCCCCGGTAAACGACTGCCGGGGTGGGCGGGGCCGGTCGAACGGCAACGTGATCTGCTCGGGCGCCCCGGCCAGCTCGGAGCGCCAATAATCGAACTGGCGGGACAACAGACTGTCGGGGTCATCGGCACTACCGAGGACCTCGCGCTGCCACGAGGTGTAGTCGCCGTATTGCACCGGCAGCGGCGCCCAATCCGGGGCCCGCCCGGCGCACCGGGCGGTGTAGGCGACCGACAGATCCCGGGCCAGCGCCACCAGCGAGGCCCCGTCCGCGGCGATGTGGTGGATCACCAGCACCAGCACCTGCTCGGTCGGCGACACTCGCAGCAGATCAGCGCGGATCGGGATCTCGGTGGCCAAATCGAACCGGTATGCCGCGGCCTCCTCGACCGCCGCGGCCACCCCCGCCCCGGCCACCTCGCTCACCGCCACCGGCACCGCCGCCTCAGCGGCCAGCACCCGCTGAAACGGCACCCCGTCGGTCTCAACGAACACCGTGCGCAGGCTCTCGTGACGGGTGACCACATCGCCGATGGCCGCATTCATCGCCGCCGCATCCAGCCGGCCGGTCAACCGCATCGCCAACGGGATGGTGTAGGCCGCCGCCGGGCCCTCATATTTGTGCAGAAACCACAACCGCGCCTGCGCGAACGACAACGGCAACCGCGCCGGCCGCGGCCGCGCCACCAGCCGCGCCCGCACCCGCCCGCGCGCACCGGCGGCAAGCCATGCAGCGAGTCCGGCCACCGTGGGGGTGTCGAACACCACCCGGATCGGGATGTCGCCGCCCAGCTCGGCGCGGATGCGGGCCACCAGCCGCGTCGCCGACAGCGAATGCCCACCCAGATCGAAGAACTCGTCATCGACACCGACCCGCGCCACCCCCAACACCTCGGCGAAGATCACGGCCAACACGGCCTCACGCTCATCACCGGGCGCCCGATAGACCACCGCACTAGTGAGCTGCGGGGCCGGCAACGCCCGCCGGTCCACCTTGCCGTTGACCGTCAACGGCAACGCCTCCATCACCACCACCACCGCGGGCACCATGTATCCCGGCAACCGAGCACTGACAAACCCCCGCAACTGGGCGGCCCACTCGGCGGGCTGTGTCGCCTCGGGCGCCTGCGCGGTGTGGGCATCGGCGCCGGTCTGTGCCTCGAGCACGACATAGCCGACGAGCTGTTTGACGCCGCTGCCGTCGATGCCACCCGGGGCGCGGTGGGCGATCACCACCGCCTGGCGCACCCAGGGGTGGGCGGTCAGGGTGGCTTCGATCTCGCCGGGCTCGATACGAAACCCACGAATCTTGACCTGCTCATCGGCGCGGCCGACGAACTCCAGCACCCCTTGGGCCGTCCAGCGCACCACATCCCCGCTGCGATACATCCGTGACCCGGCCGGCCCAAACGGACACGCCACGAATCGCTCCGCGGTCAACCCCGCCCGCCCCCGATACCCCCGGGCCACCCCCGCCCCGGCGATATACAACTCACCGGCCACCCCCACCGGCACCGGACACAACCCGCCGTCCAACACAAACACCCGCACATTGCCCAAGGGACCACCAATCGGTACCGACCCGCACGCACCCGCCATGGGGGCATCGAAGGTGTGATAGGTAGCGAAGGTCGTAGTCTCCGTCGGCCCGTAGCCGTTGATCACGACCAGTTGTGGATGCGCGGCCCGCAGCCTGGTAACGGCCCCGGGCGAAAGCGCATCGCCACCTACCCATAACTGGCGAACCGCGGTGAAGCTCTCGATTGGGCCGTCGACTACCAGATCGAGCAGCGCCGGGGTAAGGAATGCTGCGGTCACCTTGCGCGTGGTGATGAGCTGCGTTAAGGCGGTTACGTCGTAACTGGCGCCGGCAAGGATGACGAGCGCACCACCACGTAGCAGCGGCACCCACACCTCGTATGTTGAGGCATCAAACGCCAGGGGGGAGTGCACCAGGACTCGCCCTTGAGCGTCGCCCCAACAGTCATCCGAGGCCAGTTCCACGACACAGCGGTGGGTGATGGCGACGGCTTTAGGGTCTCCGGTGGATCCGGAGGTGTACATGATATAGGCCAGGTTATCCGGCCGCGCCCGCGGATTGTTGTGGCCGGGATCGGTGGTGGTGGGGTCGGGGGTTTCGGTGGTGTCGACCAGGAGCACCGCGATGTTGGCGGGGGGCAGGGTTTTGGCGGTGGCGGTGTCGGTGATCAGCAGGCGGGGGGCGGCGTCGGTGAGGATGGCGGTAGTGCGCTCGCTGGGGTAGGTCGGGTCGATGGGCAGATAGGCCGCGCCGGTTTTGGTGATCGCCACCAGCCCGGTAATCAGCTCGGCCGAGCGAGGCAGGGCCACCGCGATGATGGTTTCAGGCCCCGCCCCGTGGGCGTTGAGGCGATCGGCGAGATGGGTTGCCCGAGCGTCGAGTTGACGGTAGGTCAGTGTCTCGTTGTCGTCTTCGACGGCGACAGCGTCGGGGGTGCGGGCGACCTGCGCAGCGAACAATACCGGAATGGTCAACCGAGCGTTGGTTGCAGCTCCCGGTGACGCTGATGGTGACACCGCAGCCTCATCCGGCTTTATCATGCATCCACGGCAGACACGGGCGGTTGGAGTCAGACCAGAGTCCGTCCAGCAGCACCGTCGCGGCTGTGCCGACGATCATGATAGCGCCGTTGGCGACACCTCCTAACGGCACTCGACTGAGCTCTCTTTGGTCTTTCATCAATTTGCTTCGTTCGTCCTCGACGTGATTGGTGGCTCTGCGCTGTGCGTTACGCAGCGGGGCTCATCAACGTACGCCGTGAAGCTTGGGTTCGGCTGTCATGATTGTGCTTATCAACCTTGCCGACTCGAAGGTTGTTCACGACTCCGCTCGGGAGCTGCACTCTCAAATCAACTGCCCGTGGCGTCTCTGCACGACCGCCCCCAAACGCCCCGCCGACTACACTGCGTTTACCCGGATTGAATACGTCCGCGCCGCCCACCGGTATTTGAAACCGCCGCGCTCGATCGGGTATCGCTCATTTTGGCCTGCGCTCACCGCCGTCATCCCAGTTCGCGGCTACCTTCTTGCTAGGCTGCACCCGCGGTGGCTCGCCTGGCATCTCCGGAGTGCCGAACCGTTAAGCGTTGTTCTGACTAGGTAAAACACAGGTCGCACGGTGGCGTTGCAAGCCCTGTTATCGGGCGAATTCTCGCCCCACCGGCTGGTCCCAGAGCGCACACACGATGCGTCAGTACAAAGAGTCGGCTCCGGCTCGGAGCGTCGAGGACTTGCAATGGCTGACGTTCACTACGACCTGGATCCACGACGACTGCTTGCGCGCAGCTGAGGGCGGCGAGTGGGATGTCGCCACTTTCGTGCCGTCCCGGACACCTCGAGCCGGCCCGCACCCCGTCGCCGGTATCGCGCGCAACGTCGCGCGCCTCTCCGCCGACGATCCCGCCAAGGGCGGGAAGTACCAGATCAAGCGCGTGCTCATGGAGTGCGGCCCGGTCAACCTCCCCCGTTTCGCCGACGTCGGCCGCTTCGCCGTCCCTGACGCGGTGCGGCCCCAAGTCGAGGGGAACCGGGTGCTGCTCATCGATGACACGTGGACAACCGGAAACTCGCTGCAGTCCGCTGCCGCGGCGCTTAAGGCCGCGGGCGCTGCGGTCGTCACAGGCCTATGCGTCGCACGGTGGCTGAGCTGGAAGCGGGACTCTGAAGCCTCGTTGCTCAAGAGGGTCACCGTCGGCGCTTTCGATCCGTTCGTCTGCATCGCGGGCACGCACAAGTGCAGGCTCACTCCGTCCTAGTACTGACCGGCGGCGATCCGATTGCGCACTCGAAGCGGTTCTTTGACTTGCCAGACCCCCGACCCGTTCGCCCGCCGTCGCGTAGCGCCGAGCGACACACCGACCCAAATTCCATCGCTGTGATTCGCTGTCGGTGCCGGACCATAGGGTGACGGTGCACGGGACCGGAACCAGCTGAGGAGACCACGATGGCGGATCGATCGTCGATCGAATGGACCGAGGCCACCTGGAACCCGGTCACCGGCTGTGACCGCGTCTCTGCCGGCTGCGACCACTGCTACGCGATGACTTTGGCCAAGCGGCTTAAGGCCATGGGTTCCGAGAAGTATCAGGCGGACGGAGACCCTCGTACTTCCGGCCCAGGCTTCGGCGTAACAGTGCACCCGCGGGCGTTGGGCGAACCGCTGCGATGGAAAACACCGCGGGTCGTGTTCGTGAACTCAATGTCCGACCTCTTCCACGCCAAGGTGCCGCTCGACTTCATCCGCGATGTGTTTGACGTCTGCCGCGACACCCCGCGGCACACTTACCAGGTGCTGACGAAGCGGAGCCTGCGGGTGCGCCGCATCGCTGACAAGCTGGACTGGCCGGACAATGTTTGGATGGGCGTCTCCGTCGAGAGCGCAGATGTACTAAGCCGCGTCGACCACATCCGCGAGGTACCGGCCGCGGTGAGGTTCCTGTCATGCGAGCCGTTGCTAGGACCGCTCGACGGTATCGACCTCACGGGCATCGGGTGGGTGATCGCCGGCGGCGAGTCCGGCCCGCGCTACCGGCCGATGGAGCTGTCCTGGGCGCGTGGGATCCGAGACGCCTGCAACAATGCCGACGTCCCGTTCTTCTTCAAGCAGTGGGGTGGCCGCACACCGAAGGCGTTCGGCCGTGAGCTCGACGGTCAGCTGTGGGACGAGATGCCCACCGCGGCAACCGGTTAATTGCCGTCGTTCCACCAGTCGCGTGATGTCGGATCCCACGTCGGTTCTGGTGTCCAGAGGACTTGCCCGAGAATGTCGCTCGGTTCCACCCTGAGTTCGCCGACGTCGAACAAGCCAATCATTCCCGCCGCCTCTGCGTCCTTTTCCGCCTTGGCTACCTGCGCCTGCCGCATCATTTCGGGCTCACGCTGCGCCGCTTTGTTGTATAGGTGCCGCATGATCTTGTCGCCGGCGTCGTGGTCGGTCGCGAACACCATGTCGAAGATCGTCATCTTGTTGGTCGACATGGTCATCGGGATCCGGTGGGTGTAGTGGTAGCCGAGGACCGTTTCGAGCTGGAACCGCATGAGGTTGACCATCTCCTGCCGGTACCCCTCCGCCTTGATCTTGCGCGCGTCGAGGGCACGCAGGATGCGGAGCCAGTCGTTACCCCCGTACAGGTTCGACACCCGCTGACAGAACTCCTCGGACCGGCGTGCCTCCCGGGCGATCATCGTGGGCGACACCAGCATCCACAGCTCGGTCTTCCACCCGCCCTTGTTCTGGCGGAACCTCGTGACCTTCTCGATCGTGCTCCAGTGAATCTCAGCGGCCTGCTGATCGAGGAACGCAAACGTCGGTGCCCACCGCAGCGGTTGAAGTTCCCGGAGCACTTCGTCGATCGTCGCGTTGCAGTCACCCTTGATCACCTTGTACCGGTTGTCACCGGGGAACCGCTGAGCCAACGCTGCGGAGAGCTTGTCGGCTCTCGCTCCCAGCTCCCCGAACCGGAGGACGGTGAACCCAGGGTCCGCCTTCAACGCCACGGTCGGTGAGCCATCGAACTCGATGTCGGTGTGGCGCTCGACATTGTCGGGCTGGCCGGCCATCAGGTCGAGATATATCCGATGCTCAGCCTTCTTCTGACTCGCCGCGTTGAACGCCGGCAAATAGTCGGCCAAGATCTGCAGCTTGTTGCGCGTCCAGTAGGACCACTTGCGCGCCACCTTTACCCCACCCCGCTCGCGCACACAGGCTTCAGCGCCTGCGTCTTCCCATCGAGGCAGATTAGCCGTCCGGGCCGACGACGTCGCGGAGGTTGGCATTGGCGACCGACGTGGCGATCCTGGCGCCGGCAGTCACGTTCACCGCCGCGGGTCGGCGGGGGTGAATAGGGTCGAGATGTGCCCCTGCAGTTCGTCGACTTGCGCCGCGGACCGACGGACAAGTACTCCTGGCTGCCGCCGTTCGACTGGACCGCCGCCTGCGAGAACGAGCATGCCTGTGGAAGGGCCATACCGGCAACGACCTGAACACCGAATTAATTGATTGAACGTGCGCCGCATCGCGGGGCGCGAGATGCCGTCGTGTCCGGCTTCAGCAGCGGGCGTGATGGCTATTCGATTACGGGCGAATCAGGTTGCCGCCCTGGCGATTTAGGTGGCCATCCCAGTAGGGTTCCAAGAACCTCTAGGCGTCCTGGGGCCTCGGAGCTGGTGCGAGTCAGCTCTCTGCCACTTGAGTGTGGGCCAATGACACGACACTCCGCGCGACCAACTTTGGCGGATGAGTGCGGCAATATCTGTTTTGTTAGGTCGCGCCGCTGAAGGAATTCGATTGTCCGAACTGCGATTCAACGCGGGCGTCCGACAGTACAGTCCCGGATCATGAACACGGTTGGGTCTTTCGATGACGACTTAAAGATTTCCGTCTTCGGTTCCCCGCGCACGCAATCGCGTCGTGACCTCGTTGTGTTGAGGGTGCACGGTGTGTCAGGAACGCCCCCAGAGAAACTCCTGGACTACCCGCGTGAAGTTATCGACTGCGTCTCCGGCGACCACCGCGCCGGGTTCTACCGCCGTCGCGCTGAAACATCCGCTGGCCCAGATGACGACTGCGCGAGCGACGTCGGAGTGCCCGGTCGTCACACGGAAGCTTTCTGCTGGGGAGGGTTGACCTCGGGCCCCGCGACGCGCGCGCTCTGGCTACTTTTCCTACCGTTCATCTTTATTAATGTGGCTCACTGGATGATGCCGCCCACTGACCATAAGCGTTGGGCGTCATGGTCTTTCCGCCTGCTGCGTCTGCTCGGTCTGAGCTTCACGGTGACGCTCCTGCTGACCCTGATATCGGTGCTGGTCGACATCGTTGGCTGGCAATGTGCGGGTATGGCTCAGTGCGCTAACCGTCTGGGGCCGTTAGCGTTTCTGTTCAGCTGGACGCCGGGGGCCCGCTTGGCGGTCACCGCGGTTGTGGTCATGGCGGTGGCGGCCGTGCTCCAACTGATGCAAAAGGCGAACCCCCGCATCGGGACGCCCCCTCCCGCGGCGGCAGAGGCCGAACCGAGTCGGTCGCCGCTGAGCCAGCCGCACTTTTGGAACGGGGACCGATCGGTGAACCGGCTACGCGACTGTCATCTCACGGTATGGTTCGCCGTCCCAGCAGCGACGGTGATCGCCGCGTCGATCCCATCGTCCGGCGGGCCCGTGCCACTAGCATCGATCATTCTGCTCTTCCTGAACGTCGTCTTCATCCTCGTCAGCGTCGTGCTTACGTGCTGTGATCGTGTGACCGCACGCGGTGGTGCCGGGCTGGCCAAGGACATGACCGACCACCCTGCTCAATGGTCGCGGTGGATGTGGCTGTCGTCATTGGCCGTCGGCGTCGTATCGCTAGGGTGGGTGCTGGTGAACGGCCCATGTGCCTCGACAGCCCACATGCCAGGTCCACTGCCCTATCTAGCGATCGTGACTGAACCAGTGATCGGCGTGCAGATGGTGCTGCTCCTGCTGCTTGTACTGACGACGCTCTTGTCTGCACGATCATCCGGAGAATGGCAGCCAGGCTACGAGTTCACGCTGAAAGGGCTCACCGCGCCTTGCATGGCGGTCCTTGCGTGGTGCATCTCAGGCGAAGCATCAGTCGCTGTGAGCTTTTGGGTAGCGCGGCTACTCGGTCAACCGGTCGAGTCGGCTCGTGCAGCCGACGCGTTCACGCGTAGTCAGGCGGACAGATTGCAGGCCGCGGCCCAGGACGTCGTCGCGCTTGCCGGCAGCAGGCCGCACGGGAGCGGAGAGGGCTTGTCTCCGAAGACATTGGGCGACTTAGCGGCGGGGGCCCATGGAGTCGCGCCGCTGCAATTACTCGACGCCGACTTCATCGCCTCGGCGGTCAACCTTGTCGCTGTCGTCTTCGCTGCGCTCATCGCGCTATGGATCGGCCTGCGTACTTGGCGCCGCGGAAGCTCGCCGGGCGCGCTAGAGAAAGTATCGGCTGACTACGTCGACGCGCCCGCGCCGACCAAGGACGGCGCGGCCTTATCCGAGTTCATAGCACCTCTCACGCCGAAGCAGCACAAGGCGATAAACCTGATGGCCGAGACACGTCTGCGGGCGATCGCATCGGCACGGGCGTGGTCGACGCTGGCCGACTCGGCTGCCGCCATGGTGGCAGCCGTCGTCGTGATCGCCGTTGCGGTGGTGTTGGCGTTCGTCGCAGCCAGTCTGGTGGTCGTGGGGCTCAGGCACGGCCAGCTCGATCTCACGTCGTGGTTTAGCGACCACGCAACATGGACGTTCCTTCTCGCGGTGGGTCAGGCGATGAGCGCGTTCGTCGCTGCGGTCGGTCTCGGGCTCGCCTACCGAGCGTTCCGCAGCAGCGAAACGCGACGGCTCGTCGCGATCTTATGGGACGTCGCGACCTTCTGGCCGCACGCTGCGCATCCGCTTGGCCCGCCGTCCTACGGCGAAAGTGCCGTCCCCGACCTGCGAGACCGAGCATCGCTGCTAGCCAGACGGTCAGGTGTCGTGATCGCCGCCCACAGTCAGGGAACCGTGCTCGCCGCAGCGGCGCTGCTGATGGATTCGGGCTCCGCGTCTACTGTGGAATCCGGTCACGTCGTCTCGTCGGACGTCGCGCGGCATAGCGGCCAGACCTGGCCTCCCGGTTCGCTCGCACTTCTGACGTTCGGGTCACCCCTTCGGCGTCTGTACGCACGAAACTTCCCGGCCTACTTCGGATTTCCCTGTCTCGACGAGCTGCACACCCGATTGTCGGTCCCGGCAAATCTGGGCATGCGATGGCACAACCTCTGGGCGTTGACCGACCCGATCGGGGGATGGATTTTCCCCGACGATCATGCGGGTGTGGTAACCGACATGCCCGACGAAGAAATGGTCGATGAGCGCCTGCTCGACGCCCAGGGCTTGGTCCCCGTTGAAGGAGAGGGTCGGTATCCGCCGATCTGCGGGCATTCGGGATTTTGGACCAGGTCTGAGTATCGACAGTCCGTGGACGAGTTGGAGAGCCGGGTCGCTGCGCCGGTGCCGATGGGAATTCCTGTGTCGCCGGTAATCCCAGCCAACGTGCAGGCTGACATCCCCGCACCAGTCGACATCGCCGAGCTCATTCCGTTGCGACTTCCAGGACCCGGAGAGTAGAACAGTCGGGCGCCAAGTCCCCGAAGCGAGAGAGATCTGAATGCTCACAAATGTATAAGGGCATCTTTCAGAGTCATGTCACTCTGGCTGTTGAATGGCCGCTCAATGTGTTGTGGTGCAAAACTATCGGGCTTTTGACGTTGCTGCGGCTGCCCAGGAACCGTGGAGGCCGCGCCGTTCTAGCGACGCTAGGCCGCAAAGACATCAGTGCGGATAAGCTCAAGGATCTATTGCAGGTAAAGCCGAAATGCACTGCAACTAAGCATCTTCGTGACGCATGAAGATTATGGTAGCGAGCAGGCGTTCGCTTGCAGATCCTCGAGGGGTTCGCTCGTCTGCGGCCAACGTCCTTCCAATTCGTCGTTGGCCGCCTCGACGTCGTCTCAAGGCAGTGGTTCAGCGTGCCGCCGACTACAACGCAGACCCTGCGCACCTGTTGTGAGCCTTCATCTGCAAGCGCAGTCGCCCAGCGTGTCGCTCGGTCGCCGAAGTTACTGCAGGTGCATCGCGCGACGACCGTCAGGGCGCGTCATCGAACGCCCACATCAGGGCATCGGCCAGACGTTGCTCGTATTCCTCGCGTGCGGGTGTGGGTTGACGCACGATCCACGATGGATGCGGGGCGAAGATTAGATCGGGTTGCTGTGCGACCGGCGAGTCGCGGGTAGGAGGTACGAACGGCCACGACAGGATCCGGCCCGACGGGTATTCCGAAGTGACCGCGGCGCGGGCATCTTTTCCCAGTGCGACGACGAGACGCGGGGCGACGATGGCCAGTTCATTGTGCAGGTACGGCCGGCAGTTGATGATCTCGTGCGGCTGGGACGGGCGGTTCCCGGGTGGGTGACAGTGCACGACGTTGGTGAGAAAGATGTCGGTCTTGGCGAGCCCGGCGATCTGCAGGCTGCGGTCGAGCACGCGTCCGCTGCCGCCGGTGAATGGTATCTGGGAGGCCATGCAGGGCCCGCAGAGGCTTTGTCCGATGATGACCACCGGCGATGACAGAGATCCGAAGCCTGGCGCGGCCTGTGTCACCGTGGGGATGTTCATGCCCTCGCACGCCAGGCAGGCTCTGATTTGGGCGGCCAGCGTGTTCATTCGGCGACGTCGGTTCTGTACGGGGTTCATATTCTTGTCTCCCGATCGCTCGTCGCGGCCGGCGAAAGGGGCAATTTCGTCACCGTTTTTCTTTATTTCGTTGCCGCAGTGGCGATCTCGATTTGAGAGATCACAGCGGCCAGGGCGGCAGCATCGTGCACGTCCACCGTTGCTGGCACGATGATCTTGGTGCCGCGATCCCACTGCTCAACGAAGGTGTCGAATGAAATGCGTAGCGCGTCAAACAGTTCGAAGTCGGCGGCGTCTTCACCTGTGCGACCTCGCTGCCTGACGCGTGATAGAAGCTGCTCTGGGCTCATCTGCCGGTAGACCAGCACGTCGGGGATGACGAAGTGGCCCTCGATAATTGTTGTGGTCGCCCGCAACAACTCGGCTTCTCGTGTCGGAATTCGACCAAGTGCCTCAAGCGCGCGAAGATACGCGCCGGTGTGCTCGAACGGCGTTCGGTCTTCGACGATCGCAGGCCCCGCTGTGGCGAGCATCTTCTGCAGTCGGGCATGTCGACCCGCCGAACGGGTGAGGAAGTGTAGTTGGCTGTGGAATCCCCACCGGCTGAAATCGCGGTAGGCGTCGGCGAAAAACCGGTTGTGGTCCTCTACGCTGCTGTCGAGAAAGCCCTCCCACCCCAGGCGACCGATCAGGACATCGGCCAGAGTGGAGGCACCGGCGGCGACCGCGCCAGTGACGACAACGTAAGGACGCTGATGCGGGGAGGCGAAAGAGTTCGGGTTCAACTTGCGAGGCGGTCGCGCCGGCTTTGAACGACGGCGGCGAGGTGGCCGTGCAGCTGTGCGCGCAGATCGGTGTCGTCGTCGAATCGCAAGAGGTGACCGCCGTTTTCGGTGATCAGGCCGGCGGCGAATCTGGACACGGCTTCCTCGGCGCGGGCGATACCAACGATTGTCATCCCCGCACCTGCGGCTAATGCTAGCTCCGCCCCGACGCCGGTGCTCGGGATACCGACATGGGCGACGATGACATCAGCGGTATTGAGGGCAGCGAGGTCATGCCGATAAACGTCGGCGGCCTCGATGTGGCCGGCCCGCTCGGGGTCGGTGTGCATGTGCGGTAGATAGGGCTGCAGCCCGGCATCGAGTGCCGTGGAGGCGACTTTTTCGTAGAGCTCGCGGGCCGCAAGCAGGTCCGGGGATGCACCGAGTGGCCCAGAAATGTACACGCGCATGGTTTCTCCTGTCAGTGATGCGGTTAGTGGCTTCGGCTCGGCCCGACTCACGATGCGCGGCTGCGACGGCTCAACATCCGAGGCGCGCGGTGGGCTGTCGAGGTGAGTTTTCGGTGCAGGACGAACACGTTGGCACCGTGTTCGTCGCGGACCGGTCGGCCGTGGTAGACCGGTAATTCGGTCTGGTCGCGACGATCGGGGTACAGCGCGGTCATGACATTGGTAAGCCGCCGCGGGCGGACATCGACGGATCCGCCGGCGGTGGCCAGGCCGGCATCGAGAGCCATTCCGACGACATCGGGGTCCAAACGCCGCCGCGAGATGCCGCGGGGAATATAAGCATCGCGGGTGTTGCGGCAGTAGGACTCCTGGATGCGCCAGTTGGCGCCGTTGCGGTGGCCCTGCCAGGCCCACACCGTCAAGGCGGTGTCGGGGGTGATCTCGGCGATGCGCCGAAGCAGCGCGCGATGCGAGGTCAAGTAAAGGTCGTATAGCCGCAGGTAGTCGCGAAGTGAGGCCAATGGGTAGATCGTGAGATGGCGGGTCAGTTCCTCAGCGGGCATGAGCAATTCGCTAGCCGCCAGGTCGCAGAGTCTTTCGACTCGTTGATGGTTCGCCGCGCTGTGCAGGTCGTCGAGCCAGGAGCGGTTTGACGCCAACTTCTCGTACAGCAGGATGTGGCCAACCTCATGGGCTTCGGTGAATCGGACTCGGCGCCAGGGCAGATCAGTGCGCCGATAGATGGTCCACCCGGTGCGTGCCGCAGAGAGCCGGCCGTGTGCACCACGCGCCGCCGGCGCATCGGCACGGGTGGCCGAGAGGATCTCGAGCATCGGAGTGAGCGCGAAGGGGGCGACTTGCTGCTCGGTTCGCTGTCGAAGATCGGTGCAGGCCCTGCGCATCGCGGTTTCGGCATCGGCGCATTCCCATGCCGCGGCGAAGGCCGCCAGGGACGCAGGTAGCCGCTGTTCGGGTGCTCTGTGTCGTAGCGCAGGCGCTGCGTCCTCACTGGATGCCCGCAACGGGATTTCGAGCCCGTGGAGCTCTGCGCGGCACTCGCCGAACGGGAGAAAGGGCTGGAAATCATCGCCCGTCATCGGCTCATCATTCCTGCTGAGCACCGCGCAGCACAACAGAGAGTTCGGTCGGACTTGGGCAGCGCACACATCACTTTAATTGATCAAGGGCGGCGCGGATGGTTTCGACCGGGAAGGAAAACCGGTCATCGCGAGTGCCGTCAGCAGGACTCTCCGAGCGAGCGGCCATCGCGGCACCACCCTCGGTGAGGATGTCGACGAGCTTGGGAAAGTCGGCGACCGGTAAAGCCTCGACATTTTCGTGATAGCTCACGACGGCCTGCAGGGCAGCCTTGGCGGTGGCTTCGTATTCCGCCTCGGCGGCGGCCGCCGCGACCGAGCTGATTCTCGGCAGGTCTTCGGCGATGTCGAACATCGCCTCCTGGTCGCCCTCAGCCGCCGGGGCCGGCCCCAGGTCAGGCATTGCCCTGGCAATACTCGCGCGTGTAGGCGCGCGTAGGTACTCAGGCAGTTGATCGAACACCTCGGCGACAAGGTCGGGGAGCTCGCGCTTAGCCGCGCCCCACGCCAGCAACACATTAAACAAGCCGAGCCAGTAGCTGTTGAGCCGCTCAGCGGCATCGGCACGGACGCTATCGATGTCAGCGGCGTTGTGGGCGTGGCGCAGCTGAGCCTCCAGCCGAGCTAGTTCGGTTGTCTGACCAATCGCGGTTGCGAGGTCTTGTTCGCGCATGTCTCCTGCACGTTCGGCGGCCGCCAGCCGGGTCTGGTCCGTGCCTGGCATCGGTGGCATCTCGACCGAGACGCCCGGGCCGTCCTCGACGACCTGGCGGGTTGCGCCCATCTCACCGGTGTCGTAGACGTGCATGGATCCGGCAAAATGGACGTACTCGCCGAAGGGAAGATCGAGTGTGGCCGCGATCGTCTCGCCCAGTAAGGAGAATTCGAAGAAGTTGTACGTCAGCAGGCGGAACGCGTTGTTGGATCGCATGATCGCGCACATAACGAGCTGTTCACCGCGGATGTGAAACAGCATCCCGAAGGTGCACGGGATGTCCCGCGACTCGCGGACCGCGTCTTCGGCTGCCCAGACCACTGCCGCGGCCTGCCGAGTGTGGTGGTCCCGGCGCAACCTGCCAATAACGCCGTGAATCTGGTCGAGGCCCGGGGCTGGGTCGAACAATCGTCTCCCGTAGCTGGAGCCGGGCACCGTCAGGCCGTTGTCGGTGTAGTCGCGCACCTTACTTTCGTAGTAGAGGATGTCGTGGAGCCGGTTCGAACCGGCCACCATCCAGACGAACCGGGCGACCGCACCAACGACATTGAGAGGGCGGGCCGGGTGCGCCGCGATGCGGGCTCGCGGGTTGGTCATACCGGTGCGGTAATGCAGCACCTCGTAGGACGGTTCTTTGGGGGGCACTGCCTCGATCCGGCTCCCGTCGAGGGCATCCGAAATCGTCTGGAAGAGCGCTTCATCCACCGTTGACGGTGACTCGATCCGCCGCGACGCCATCTGCCGTTCTGCTCCATTCATCGCCAAACCACCCAGGGAATTTTACAGGCTTCCGGTTGCTCGCGAGTGCAGCTTTTCGGCGCGCCAGCACAGTTAGACGGGCATTGATCTCGACGGCGCGGGCGAGCCTTCCATCCCTGCGTCGAGCGGAAACTTGCGTCACACAACGGTTTCGCGGGCTACGACTGCGTTCGGCAGTGGACGTCGGTGACGGTTCCGTCCGCTGGCCAGGGCAGCCCCCGCGAGTATGGCGCGGCTGGGCGCACCCACCCGGGCGGACAGGAGCTGCAGGGCGGGTGCGCATCGTTCGTCGCACCGTGGGTTAGCGGCGCTGTGTTGGTGAGGCTGAATGTATGGCGTACACGGCAGTGGCGTCAACCGGGGCTTGTAGCAAACTCTCAGTGACCGTGGATCGGTTTGTCAGCGTGTTAGCGCGCAGGGATGAGAGTGGACTGTGTCTGCGCTGAGGGTCGGGTGTGTGGTTGGCGGCTAGACCGAGAATTTCCGGCGTGGCGGCGTGTGGTTACGGAACGGTCCCGGTCTTTAGGGTTGATTCTTAATTAGGCACGTGTAAATCTTGAGCATCGCTACATAGTGGGGTTAAGTTAGCGGCACTGGCTGAGATGCCAAGGGACAACATAGATCTGCGGTTCCCTGCCGTGCCTTCGATCTGGTCACCGATGATGACCACCTTCTGAGACTGCGCTGTGTGTGACCGCGTGCGAACAAGGGAGTTCGTATGGATGGGAGCAATCGAGATGATGACGGGCAGCTGTGGGCGCGCGACTGGCTGGCATCGGAGTTCGTGGTCGAGCAGGTGCCGGTGGCGTCGCTGGTACGGGGTGACTCACCGCGGTTAGAGGGTGAGAGCAAAGCCCACGCCGCGGGGATGGTCGACGCCGCTGACATCCCGCCGATCATCGTGCACCGAGCGACGATGCGGGTCATTGACGGCATGCACCGGTTGAGAGCGGCCAGCCTGGGCCAGCAGGACATGATCGCGGTCCGGTTCTTCGACGGCACCGCCGAGGAAGCGTTCGTCCTTGGGGTCGCCGCTAACATCACCCACGGACTGAAGCTGACCCGCAAGGACCGCAAAGCCGCCGCCGCCCGCATCCTGGGCATGTATCCGACGTGGTCGGATCGCACGATCGCCGCCACCGCGGGGCTGTCGCATCCCACGGTCGCTGTGATTCGCCGGCGGTGTTCAACTGGTAAAACTTTCCAGTTGAACACTCGCCTGGGCCACGACGGCAAGGCCCGGCCGCTGACCTCCAACAGCGGGCGCCAAGCCGCCGCGGAGCTGATCCTCGCCGATCACAGCACGCCGCTGCGTGAGGTGGCACGCCAAGCGCACGTCTCGGTAGGCACCGCCCACGACGTGCAGACCCGACTCAAACACGGGGTGGACCCGTCGGTGCCCACCACCCGTGGAGCGGGCCTCGACTTCTCCCTGGCCCGGGCTCTGGCGGCCGTCAAGAAGCTGCGCGCCGACCCCGCGGTGTGGTCGCACCAGGACGGCAAAGCCATGCTGCAGCTCCTCTCGCACAGCCTGCAGGTCGCCCACCAGGTCCGATCAACGATCAAAAACGCACCCCAGCACTGCCTAGACACCATCGCCGAGGTCGCCGCAGCACTCGGCGACTATTGGAGCCGGCTGGCCCGCGACCTGCACCTGCAGGCCCACACCGAGACCAGCACAACACCATTGGATGAAAAGACCGAACTGACATGAACCACGACGGCCGACCCCAACACCCCGGACAAACCGCCCACCAAACCGGCGCCGTGGCGACCGCGATCAAAACGAAAGACGGGTTGCGCTGGCAAGTACGCCGTCACCACGACGGCCTGACCCGCACCACCGCATGTTTGGCCCACACCAGCCACTGGAGGCCCTCGTGACGCTGTTTTATCCCGACTGCAGCAACAACAACTGGGCCACCACCCAAGACGCCATCAACTTCCTGCAACAGCTTGTCCCCGAAGGCTTTAGCGGCATCTGCCACAACGTGTCTGAGGGCAGCTACTACGAAGACCCCTACTGGCCCGCCATCCAACAATGGTGCGCCGCCAACTACCTTCCGCTGATCGGCTATCACTACGTCACCACCGACGACGCGGCCGCCCAGGCCCGGACCTGGCTGGCCAACAACGGCGGACCCTCAGCGATGCTGGACTGGGAAACCAACAGCGGCGACCTCACCAACCTGGTCGCCGTCGTCGACGCCTTCAACACCGCCGGCATCACCATCCAACTCGGCTACTACCCCCAGTGGTACTGGAACCAACAAGGCGGCGGAGACCTCTCCGACCTCGCCAACGCCCTGGTGTCCTCGAGCTACCCCGACGGAACCGGCTACGCCTGGACCATCTACACCAACTCCGGCGGCGACACCGGACAGGGATGGTCGCCCTACGGCAACACCACCCCCACCGCATGGCAATACACCGATCGCGCCGACGTGGCTGGCCTGAACGTTGACTGCAACGCCTACCTCGGCACCGACCTCACCGTCTTATTCGGCGTGACGCCAGCGATCACCCCGCCGCCTCCAAACTCAGCGTGAGTACGTCCGCGTTGATGCGATGTTGACAACCCCTCCCCTATTGGGACGCGGCACATCGCTTCGCTCCGCCGGGGGAGGCAAGCAGTCGTTTCCCGGTGAGCGAGACAAGAACTGATCGACCTCAGATCTCGAGAAGCGAGACAACTTGTGGGGCACTTCAACTTCCTCCGCGGCGAAAAGCCTACTAAGAAGGGCCTGCTGACTTTGCGGGCCGTCCTTGTGCTCTTCTGCGCTTTAATCATTGGCACTCTGGCCGGAGGGTGACTTATCTTGGGACCAGGGAACCCGCCAAAGCCGTCCTCGCTGGCGGTGCGGCCTTCGCCGGTGCGGTGATCTGGTTCGACAAAATCATTGCGGCCTGAATGCCGTTCGGGTTCTTCTTTGGATTTGACCGTGGTGCGCGGCGCTAGTCGCGTGTTGTTGACGCGCTGCCCGGGTCGGCGTTAAAAGCCGTCAGCGCATCTAGCAGGGCTTGGCCGTTCGGGCTTCCCAGACCGGTGCGAGGGTCCCATCCCGCGCCGCCAGTGTAGACGCCGTTGTTGCCGTTGGTGAGGTCGTGGAAGCCGGGGCTGCCGATCTGGTAGAAGGCCTGGTGCGGGTCTCCCAGTCGGTTGCCGAGCAGTTGGTTGAGTCGTGCCACGAGAGCGGCCCACAGTGGCGCGACCGCGCTGGTGCCGCCAAGCACCTCATCGACGGGCCACATCAGGCACCCCACGGCCGGCGACACCGTCGGGCGCGGAAGGCACCGCGGCGGTGGCTGCCTCGGGTACCAGGAACTCAGAGCTGATTCCGCCGCCGGTGGCGCCCGCGCCGAGCGCGGTGTCGTTCCACACCGTTTCGCTGCTGATGGTGTCGCCGCCGGCGGTGATCAGCGTGGTACCGCCGCATGCCAGCGCATACGGGCTGGACGCCGGGAAGTCAATGTGGGTGCCGCCGTCGGAGGACCCGTTGTCGCCGGCGGCCACGGTCACCGTGACTCCGAGCAGGGCGGCGTCCTCAAGCGCGGTGTGCATGGCGGTCAGCGCCTGGCTGCTCCAGGCGTTCTCTGGGCCGCCCCAGCTGATCGAGATGACCGTGGGCCTGTGCGTAGTGTGGTGGGCTGCTCGGGAAATAGCTTCTTAGAAGCCCTGGTCGGTGTTGGGCGCGAAATACACCACGATGTCAGCGGCGGGCGCCAGTGCGCCGAGCACCTCGATGTCGAGCATCACCTCGTCATCGGCCAGACTGCCGGGAAAGTTGATGCCGCCGGCCACCGACACCGCGGTCACCGACGGCATCGTCAGCCTAGTGAGGTGAAGTAGGTCTGCAGGTCGCTGGTCCGGTAGCCGCCGCCGAGCTCGATGACGGCCACCGTTTGGCCGTCATCGTCCGCGGGCGGGAAGGCGTACAGCCCGCCGAGCTGGATCGGTGTGTAGTTGCGGCTGGGTTGCGCGTGGGGTTTGCAGGCGGGCGATGGGGCGCCGATCCAGGCCGAGCACCGCGATGGCGCCGTCGGGCAGACTCTGCGCACCAGCACACCCCAGGAATACTGGACCGCCTGCGTCGGGCTGATAGCGGCTCAGCTGCAGCCGAACGCGCGCTGCAGCCCGGCCCCAGTCCCGCGCAGGTGCAGCACCCGGCGGTGTGGCTGGCACCCGATCTCCTGCAGGCCATGGGCGCGGGCGAAACCGCGGAAGCGGGTGATGTCGGTCGGGTCGGCGCCGCAACGGTCAGGAAATTTCGGTGACTGACTGCAGGCGGTTGCGCCCACCCCGGCGCGGCCGGCGCCCCGCCGCGACGACGCAACACCACCGTGACCTCGATGGGTTCCTCACCCTCGTGTGGGCCCATATAGCGGGTCCTCCCCGGCGCCGACCGATCCCGCGCAACACCAAAACCACCGTTCGTCATCATGTGTCCTTTACAGTCAAAAAAAGGGCCTGTCTACCTACGCTGAATATTATTTTTCTGATAGTCCTTCATACGCTCCGGCCTGTCAACAGAACCTTTAACCGGCATTGAAAAATTTAACGCGGAATCTTGACCGATTTTCAAAGTGGAGCGAACCTTGGGATATGACAACTCCAACAACATTCGCAGGCGCTCAAGATTTGTTCAACACCACTATTAACACGTCCGTCACGACCGCTCAAGCGGCGGTAAATCTCGCCGCACCGGGCGCCGTGCAATCCGGCATTGACTTCGACGCACTAGGAACCGCCAGTCTCGACTTCCTACAGGTCGGGGCCGACGCCATCCTCGTGTTCACCAACGTTTTTGAAGCCCCAATTGACGAAGCATTAAATGTCGGCATCCTCGTAACCGGGATTGTCGACGCTGCCTTGGCAGGGTCGAAGTGACCGTCAGCAGTGTCTTGGCGCAAGTGCAGACACAAGACGCCGCGAATCTGACCTTGGTGAACACCGTTTTCACGGATGCGAAAAACCAGCCGGACTCTAATGTTCCAGCCGGCTTTGAAGCCCAACTTCTCGGCGGGCAAATACTGTTTCAGCAAGACATCAGCGCCTTCTTGACTTCTCTTCCGGCAACCGTGTCGGACGCGAACGAGTCGAATGCGATTTTGATTGCCACGCTTCAGAATCTGCTTCTCATCGAACAGGATCTGAATAACACCCTGTCCCAGATCGACACCAATGACAACTATGAGCAATCTATTGCTCTGACCGCTCTCAACGTTGTAGTGGTGGCCGATGACGCGCTTATCCTCACCGATGTCGCCGTCGCCGCCGTTTTCTATGCGGCATTCGCGCTGGAAGGCCTTACAGGAGACCTCGTCACCGTCAGCACCCCCGGCGCCTACTCCGTCACTGTCCCGTCTGGCGCGACATTTGTGGACCTGGTCCTGATCGGCGGCGGCGGTGGCGGCGGCGGTTACAACACCGTTGGCTCCGGCACCGGAGGTGCCGGTGGAGCAACCACGGCAACCCCCACCGGGGGTTCCATGTTGACCGCCGCGGGCGGCACCGGCGGCGCCAACGCCGGCAATG
>Ga0302325_10009824_pt1 | contig 20822 bp, 21 predicted proteins | sample Palsa_T0_2_FD_201948 | JGI IMG/M metagenome (GOLD analysis project Ga0302325, IMG submission 201948) | Peat permafrost microbial communities from Stordalen Mire near Abisko, Sweden - Palsa_T0_2 | ecosystem: Environmental > Terrestrial > Soil > Palsa > Peat permafrost | place: Sweden: Abisko...
CGAAGGTAAAGCTCGGCTTGGCGGCCAATCCATCGAGGCAGAACAAGTTGATTGCAATCAGGAACCCAAGAACCACGAAGCGACGGTATCGTTGTATGACAGGAACCCTCTCCAGGGCAGCTTGATGCCCTGCCTCAGCGGTTAGACGCAGCCCAACCCGACCGGCTACGGTGTCTTGCAGGAATTTAAGGAGAATCCAGGATCGATGGCCGCTTCGATTAAATCATATCGCGCACAGGACAAATTGCAAGGCCAAATCCTCCTGGCCTTGCAATACGTCGTGGGAACGATCAGAAGGTGAAGCGGCTGCCGATGGTGGGAGCAAGGTTGTTGTCCGAGTTATAGGGAACGCCGGGACCGTGAGGAATGGCGATGTCCAGTCCGCCGGTCACCCAGGAATACGCAACTCCGGCAAACGAGTCGAAACGCTTGTTGAAGTGATGATCCACATAGAACGACCCTTCGTTGAGCGTGCCCGCGCAGGAGCTACGGAAACCGGCTGCAACCGAGCAGGTCTGCGGAACGCGGAAGTCGTTTTGCCGCTGTTGATACCAGGCGAAGGTGGCGTCGGTCTTCTTGCGGTAAGTGTATTTCGCGCCTGTCCACCAGATCTGCAAGAGCTTTTCGGAATCGAGATTGTTGTCTTCGACGCCGCTGATGAAATAACCGCCCTGATCGGAGGCTCCTACGCCAAGCGGGTTCTTGGGGTTGTTCTGCCAGATGTATTCGTAGCCGGCATAGAACTTGATCGGGTCCGTCGAATACTTGAGAGCGCCCATGATTGCGTTGTTGTCGGTCACGATGCCGTAGACGGTGTTGGTCGTCGGGATCAGATTGGTAATGGTGGTCCCGTTAACAATGGTCGGGGAGATGTAGACGGTATCGATGCTGTCGAAGGTCGATTGTTCCTGCGCCCCCACACTCTGGCTTTGAGGCCCCTGCAAGGGGTTCAATACGCTGATCGCCTGGTTGTAATGCTGGTAGACGAGGTCGCCAGAGAACTTGCTCACGTTTCCGCCGAGGTCGAATCCATAGGCGTTATTGTGCGCCTGCTCCGGAGTGCAGTTGGCCGCATTCCAGGAATTTCCAAGCGCTGCTGCAGCCGCGTAGCAGCCGGCAGAGCCATCGGCGAATTTATAGGCCGCGCCGAAGTGAGCCGGACCGAAGGTGAGGCGATACTTCAGGGTGTCGTCCCAACGGCTGTCTTCGGTGTCGCCGCCGCCGGCCATCGTGCCGTTATACCCAATGTAGGAAAAGGCATAGCCGCCGCCGGCCGGATCGTACAGGAGCATGGCATCGGTGCCGAGAGCGCGTTGACGGCCGAAGGTCAGCGTGCCGAAAAGCGTGGACGATACGCCGGCATAGTATTCGTCGTTGAAGGGCTGGCCGGCGCGCGCGCCGTCGATGGCTTCCGAATAGCTGGCCCTGGGAAGGCCGTTGTTGATGATGTCGGTCTTGGACGCGTCGGCCAGCAGGCCGGACTGTGGATTGATGCCGGTGGATGCGTTGAAGACAGCAGACCAGCCGCGCTTGAATTCAAACTTGCCCCGGACGCCAAGGCCCGTCTGCTGCAGGTTGTTGGGGGCGATCAGGAAGCGATGCTCGTAGCCGTTGCGGTTGACCAGCGATTCGCCTTCGTAGTTATAGCCGTTCTCCGGCAGGCCGTGGCTGACCCAGCCGACGCCGGCGTCATAGGTGCCGTAGGCGGTGATGCCGTGCCAGGTCAGTGTGCAATCGGTAGTGGAGAACTCGCGGGGGGTCGCGCAGGCGTCGTGGGCACTGCGCTGCATGGTGATGTCGGCCGCGGCGTCCTGGCCGTCCGTAAGGCTGATGCCCGTGCGCGTTTCCTCGGCGAACCCCGATTTTGCCGCAAGAATCGCATAGCGACCGGGATGCAAGGCCGCCTCGCGATAGCGCCCACTACCGTCGGTTGCGCTGGTGCGGGTTGCGCCTGAGTCGACGTTCCGGACTGTCACGGCGACATCGCGAAGGGGCGCGCCGGCCTGGTCTGTGACCGTGCCGGAAAGACTCGCTCCCGTTTGAGCCGACGCCGAAATGGCCCCCGCCGATGAAAAGCACAGCGCTACCGCTGCAAGGGCCCATGTTGCCTTGTTCATATTGCCTCCAAAAAATTTAGATCACTGCTCGTAATACGTATGATCCGATTCTAAACGATTTGGTTTCTCGCTTTAATACGGTATTGCTTTCCGCCCAACAAGGCGCTCCCTTGGGGTGGCGTTCCGGGTGTAACCTTGCAGCATCGCAGCGTGTCTTGCGCTCGATTCAAAGGTGACAATATGCCTCAGTCGGAATCTCTCTTGACTCCTCGTGAAGCGGCAGCGGAGATCGGCGTCAGCTACGCCACCGTCAAGCAATGGATACTTGCCGGAAAGCTGAAGAGCACGAAAACCCCCGGCGGCCATCATCGCGTGCCGCAGAGCGCATTGGCTCCGCTGCTTACCTCTACCTCGTCGAAGCCGAAGCTGGAGGCAAGGGTCGAGTCGCGGGAGCGCTTCCGCACGGTTAGCGGGCGCAATCAACTGGTGGGCAAGATTGTGGACGTGAAGTTCAGCGGGCTGCTGGCGCAGGTTGTGCTGGCCATCGGCGACCAGCAGATCACGTCGATCATCACGGCGGACGCGGCGCGCGAGATGCAGTTGCGCAAGGGGCAGACGGCGGCTGCGCTGATGAAGTCTACCGAGGTGATGATCGTGCGGGTGTGAGGCGCTCTGGTACACTCCGCCCATGCACTTTTTGAATCATTCCATTACGGCGATTGCGCTGGCACTGACGCTGCCCGCACTCGCGCAACCAACGCCTTCGCCTGAGCTGATTCTCTATCACGGGACAATCCTCACAGGCGAAGGGCTCGCGGATGGAAAGCCTAAGATCGTGTCGGCGATCGCCATATCCAAAGGCAGGGTTGTTGCCGTAGGCGGCGACGAACTCATCGAGAAATCTGTTGGGGCGAATCCTCGCCTGCGTGACCTCGGCGGCGCATTCGTGATGCCGGGGCTGAACGATGCTCATGTGCATCTGGGCGGCGCGGGGCAGACCAAGCTCAATGTGGATCTGACCGGCTCGCAATCGCTGGACGAGATGCTCAAGCGCATTGCAGCGAAGGCCAGCCAGAGCCCCGCGGGCCATTGGCTGACCGGCGGCGGATGGGATCATACGCTTTGGGCTTCCAAGACGCTGCCCACGCGGCAGGATCTGGACAAGGTCACGGGAGATCATCCAACGCTGCTGGAACGCATCGACGGACATATTGCCGTGGCCAATACGGCTGCGCTCAAAGCTGCCGGTGTGACTGGGAAGACAGTGGCGCCACGGGGTGGGGCGATCGATCTGGATGCCAACGGCGAGCCCACCGGCATTCTGCGCGATACGGAGATGGAGGCGTTCGAGAAGATCATTCCTCCGCCTACGATGGACGACCGGCGGCGCGGAGATGCGTTGGCCATTCAGGATGCGATCTCGCATGGGCTGACCAGCGTGCAGGATTACTCCGACTGGCAGGATTTTCTGGTCTATGAGGAGTTTGAAAAGGCTGGAAAGCTGCCGATTCGCATCAGCGAGTGGCTGAGTTTCAACGATTCTCTCGATCTTTTGAAGGAGCATCGCGCGCATCACGATCAGAACGATCCGATGCTGCATACCGGGATGTTGAAGGGCTTCATGGATGGCTCGCTAGGTTCGCGGACCGCAGCCTTGAAGGCTCCTTATGCGGATGAGCCGGGCAATTCCGGCCTGCCGCGCTACGATCAGGCGAAGCTGAACGCGATGGCTGTCGAGCGCGCCGAAGCGGACTTTCAAATGGGCTTTCACGCGATTGGGGACCGTGCGGCTTCGATGGCGCTGGAGGCTTTCGCGCAGCCGGTTAGCGACTTCCCAGGCAAGACCGTCGCCGAAGGCCATCGCGACCGCATCGAGCACGCGCAGGTGGTCGATCCCGCCGACATTCAGCGCTTCGCGAAGCTCGGCGTCATTGCCTCCATGCAGCCCAATCATCTGCTCACGGATATGAACTGGGCTGAGGACCGCTTAGGCCCGCAGCGTGCCGCGTATTCGTATGCATGGAAGGCCTTCCTGGACGCTGGTGTTGTTGTCGCCTTCGGCACCGACTATCCTGTCGAGCCGGTTACGCCGTTTCGCGGGCTCTATGCGGCAGTGACGCGCGCCAATGAAGCCGGGACGAAGACTTACTTCCCTGAAAACAAGCTCACCCGCGCGCAGGCGCTTTACGCCTACACGCAAGGCTCCGCGTATGCCGAGTTTGCCGAGACGCGCAAGGGCAAGCTTGCTCCTGGCTTTGAAGCCGACTACATTGTCCTCGACCGCAACCTGCTCACTTGTCCCGCGCCGGAGATTCTGGGGACGAAGGTGCTGGAGACGGTGGTCGGTGGCAAGACCGTTTACAAGACCCAATGAGCGTTCAAGTTGCAGTATGCACAAAACGTGCATACACTCAAGAGAGGGACGATGGCGTTCGAATGGGACCCGCTGAAAGCTGCGGCCAATTTCAGAAAACACGGCATCCGCTTCTCCGATTCGCTACCTGTGTTTCAGGATGGCTACGCGGTTACGCTTATCGATGACGAGTCCGATCCCTTGGAGCAACGATTCGTAGCGATTGGTTTGGGCGTAAAGAATCGAGTTCTAACAATTGTCTACTGCTATCGAGAAGCAAACATTCGTATCATTTCAGCTCGGTTGGCCAACCGCGGCGAACGCGAACAATACGAGGGTGATCGATGAAAGAACATTACGATTTCAGCAAGGGCAAGCGGGGCCGAATTCTACCCCCAGAGCCAGAGCCCTCAGGCAAAGTCAGGATCACTATCCGCATCGATGAGGACATAGTCGATGCTTTCCTCAAGGAAGCAGACGAGGCGGGTGGGGCGATTGGCTACCAGACGCTGATCAACAACGCACTGCGGCAGCATATCGAAGGCAAAGCTCCGAAACTCGAAGAGACTCTCCGGCGCATTCTTCGCGAAGAGATTCGAGCTGCCAGCTGATGAAGCTGCGCGCTTATCTGCTCATGCTTTTCACCGTCGCTGTCTGGGGCACCACGTTTGTCGTCGTCAAGGACGCGCTGGCTAACGCGACGCCGCTGGTCTTCAACCTGGCGCGCATGACGCTGGCCTTTCTGGTGCTGGCCGTGGCCTATCGCAGCCACTGGCGCGAGGTGAACCGGCATCAGCTCATCGCCGGCGCCGTAGTTGGATTCTTTCTGGCCATGGGTTACCAGTTCCAGACTGCCGGCCTCGCAAAGACGACGGCTTCGAAATCTGCATTCATTACTGGGCTTGTCGTGGTGCTGGTGCCGCTGTTTTCGGCGGTGAAGTGGCTGCGTCCGCCGGGCGCGCGGATGCCGCGCTGGAACGCGTTTATCGGCGCGATTCTGGCCTTTAGCGGCATTCTGCTGCTCACGCTGCCCGCCACGGCGAAAGGTCTGCTTCCGGACTTCTCCAGCATGAACATCGGCGACCTGCTCAGCCTGGGCTGCGCCATCGGATTCGCCTTCCACTGCCTGGCGCTGGGTCATGCTTCGCCGCGCGTGCATTTCAAGCCGCTGGCGCTCTTGCAGGTGGGATTCTGCGCACTGTTCATGGGGATTTCGATGCCGCTTGCGCAGTTGTGGGGCGACCAGCCGCACATCCACCTGACACTGCGGCTGGGCATTGCGCTCGCTGTAGCGGCGGTGCTGGCCACGGCGGCTGCGTTCTCCATCCAAAGCTGGGCGCAGTCGATTTTGCCTGCGACGCATACGGCGCTGATCATGACACTGGAGCCGGTCTTCGCGTGGATTACTTCGTTTGTCTTCCTCGGTGAACGGCTCGGCCTGCGCCCGGCCTCAGGCGCATTGCTGATTCTGGCCGGGATTGCGCTTACCGAGCTGATGCCGCAGCCTCATGTACCCACAGCGCATGAGGCGTAAAGCCGCCTTGTAAAATTGAGAGATGTCGGCAAACTCCAGAGCAACCGACGGGAGACGATGAGCGAAGAGCATTCAGAGAGTTCCAGTCGTGCATGGGCAAGGGTCGAGCAAGCGCGCCATCCGCAGCGGCCCACGCCGATGGACTTTGTCGCAGGCGTCTTTCGCGATTTCAGCGAGATCCACGGCGAGCGCGCCTTTGGCGACGATGAAGCCGTAGCCTGCGGCATGGCGCGGCTGGATGCGGACGAAGTGATGGTCATTGCCATCCGCAAAGGCGGCACGCTCAAGCAGCGCATCAAGCGCAACTTTGGCATGCCCAGCCCGGAGGGTTATCGCAAGGCGCTGCGCTGTATGCGCATCGCCGAAAAATTCAGCCGTCCAATCGTATGCCTCGTAGACCTGATCGGCGCGTATCCCGGTCCCAGCGGCGAAGAGCGCGGCCAGGGCGAAGCGATTGCCCGCAACATTCTGGAAATGGCTCGGCTGCGTACTCCGACTATCTCCATCATCACCGGCGAAGGCGGATCGGGCGGCGCGCTGGCTCTGGCCGTGGCCGACCGCGTGCTGATGCTCGAAAACGCAGTCTACTTCGTCGCACCGCCAGAGTTCTGCGCAAGCCTCACCTGGCGCGATACCAGCAAGAAGCAGCTAGCCGCCGAAGCCCTGCGCGTGACTGCGGAACAGGTCGCCGAGGTGGGCTGCATCGACGCCATTGTCCCTGAGCCGGCAGGCGGCGCGCACACCGACGCCAAGGCTGCAATCGAACTGCTGGGCGTGTCGCTCAGGCAACACCTGAGCGAACTGCGATCTAAACCAATCCAGACCCTTCTGGCGAACCGCCAGGAAAAATTCAGGAAAATCGGGCAGTTCTACGCGGAAAGCTGACGCCGCTCGGGGAGATTCAGGGGATGACGAACGCGCTGGGGATTTTCGCGTCGAGGGTAGCAAGCACCGCGCCATGCGCCTGGGCGAGTTGGATCAGGTGCCCGTCGGTGGTTTGATCGCTGACTTTCACCCATTGTGGAAGCTGCGTGGCATCCTGATCGTCAGGAAGGAACTGCGTCGGGAACCGGGTCTCCGCCTTCATGAAGGAAAGCAGCGACGAAGCTGGAAAGACGGCCAGGAAAATGGTCAACCCTCCCAGCGGATCATCACCGCGGCGCGGGCTCTGCCGAGTCCGCCAGCGCGTAAGCCAGCACGGTCATCACCGCAGCATTCTCGGCCAGTTCGCGCGGATTCACCTTGTCGAAAGTGTCCGCCGGCGTGTGGTGATAGTTGAAGTAGAAGCGGCTGTCTTGCGCGGGAGCAAAGCTGGGCACGCCTTTTTCGGTCAGGCCGGCGATGTCTTCGCCCGTCTCCGGAGAGCTTTGAAAGGTCTGCGCGTGGATGGGATCGAGAGCCTCCGCGACGGGTTGCAGCCATTCGCCGAGCGCCGGTTTGCCCGCCCACATCACGCCGTCCGGGTGGCCTGCTCCCAGGTCGGACTCGATAGCGCCGATGTGGTTGGCCGCGTCTTTGCCATATTCCTGCATGTACGTGGCCGCGCCCTGCGAGCCTTCTTCCTCGCTCATCCAGGCGACAAAGCGCACGGTGCGTTTGGGATGGATGCCGAGCTTCGCGAGCAGATGAATGGCCTGCATGGAAACGACCACGCCCGCGCCGTCGTCGATCGCGCCGGTCGCCAGATCCCAGGAGTCGAGATGGCCGGAGACGATGACCACCTGCTCGGGGTGTTCAGTTCCCTTCCAGTCGGCGATGACGTTGTAGCTGGGCGCATCGGGCAGCGTCTGCGGCGTGAGCGTGAGGTGCATCTTCACAGCGCCCTGGCTGGCGAGATCGGCGAGCAGGTCGGCGTCCTCGGCGGTGACGGCTGCCGCAGGGATTTTTGTAACGCCCTCCGCGTACTGCGTCTGGCCGGTGTGAGGAATGCGGTAATCCGCGCCGCCGACCGAGCGCACCAGCACAGCCACGGCGCCAACCGAGCCGCCGACGATGGGAGCGGCCGCGCGATAGCCCACGCCATCTCCGTAAGCGTAGATGCCGCCCTGCTGCGCGGCCAGTTGCTTGTCGAAGGGATGGTTGAAGAGCAGAATCTTGCTCTTCACCGAGGCTGGATCGAGCGCCTTCAGTTCCGCCCAGTTGTTGACGACAACTACTTCAGCGGTGAGACCCTCGGCCGGCGTGGCCACGCTGCTGCCGAGCGCGGTGAGGACGATCTTCTGCGTCGTGCCCGGCGCCATGCCCTTCCACTCGACCAGCGAGCCGGTCTCTTCGCCGCGCACCCAGTGCGGAACGGATGTCTTTTCGAGCGTGACTTCCGCTCCAATCGCTTTCATCTCCGCAGCCACGTATTCAACCGCCTTCTGCGCCTGGGGCGAGCCGCTGAGCCGAGGGCCAATGTTGCCGGTCAGGTGGCGCAACTGGTCCAGCGCGTAGGGGTCGGCAATGGCCGCGTCGCGCAGCTTGCCCATGGTGGCAACCTGCGCCGGCGTCCAGGCGCTCTGGCCGGTGCCGAGGATTCGGCCCATCAGGCGGTCGCGCAAGCTCGGTTGGGGAGTGGCGGCGGGCGTTTGCGCCAGAGTCGCTGCGGAGGTGAGAGACAAGGCAAGAGCGGCGAGAAAATGGACGCGGAGAGCAGAAAACATGCCAGATGGTAGCACGATGAAATCGCCCCTTCGCATTCTTTGCGTAACTCGGGCCACGGTCTGCGTCTAAATAATTGGGGGCCTGCACCATCCCCTGCAACCGGGACGGCGCGGTCTCCGCCGACTCGCTATACTAAGGAATGGCCCGGCGCAGGACGCCCGACCGTCGATGATTTTTTCTGCACCTCTACCGTCCCCGAACGGCGCCCGGCGCAAGCGGGACCAAGGAAAGAACCCGAGGTTGAACGACTTCATGTCATCCGATACGCGATCTCTTCCGCAATCTTCGATAGCCCGGTTGCGCACCCGCCGTTTAGCCACCACATTCGCCGCGCTGATCGCCGTTTCGCTGGCCATCGTAGGCGGCTCCTATGCCGCGCACGGGGTCCACGGGCAGGACAAGGCCGACAACAGCTCCGACGCCACGCCGCTCAAGATTCCCACCGGGTCCGTAGCGCCGAACCAGTTCGCGCAGATTGCCAAGCAGGTAGGCCCTGCGGTGGTGAATATCAACACCCGCACCCTGCCCAAGCAGAGCGCCAACCCACGCATGCGTATCAATCCCCACCGCGGCGTCCCGGTACCGCAGCAGCCGGACGGCGACGACCAGGACGGCGGCGATGGCTCGGGTTCGGGGCAGGCTGTGCCGCAGGGACCGGATAGCCCCGGCTTCCAGGATTTTTTCAACCGCTTCTTCGGCGGACAGGGCGGACAGGGCGGCCAGGGTGACGGCGACGACGCAAACGCCGAACGCGATTCCCTCGGTTCGGGCTTCATCGTCGATCCCAAGGGCTACATCATCACCAACAATCACGTTGTCGAGAAAGCCGATGAAATCTACGTCAAGCTTTCGACCGATCCCGACACCACCGACCTGGGCCGCAAGGCGCGGGTGATCGGCGTGGACAAGGCCACCGATCTGGCAGTAATCAAGATCGACACCGACAAGCCGCTGCCAACCGTAAAGCTGGGCAACAGCGACTCGACCGCGGTGGGCGACTGGGTCATCGCCATCGGCAGCCCGTTCTCACTCTCGCAGACGGTGACGGCGGGCATTATCTCCGCCAAGAACCGCACCATCGAGCAGGGCGTGGCCGGGCAATTTCAGCACTTCCTGCAGACGGACGCGGCCATCAATCCGGGCAACTCCGGCGGACCGCTGCTGAACATGAACAGCGAAGTGATTGGCGTCAACACCGCCATCTTCACGCAATCCTCCGGCTACCAGGGCATCGGATTTGCCATGCCGTCGAACACCGTGATCGGAGTCTACAACGACCTCATCTCGCCCAGCCACAAGGTCACTCGCGGGGCCATCGGCATCAGCTTCCGCGAAGGGCTTTCCGGCGCGGTCGGACGCGTCTACGGCTTCAAGAACGGCGTGCTCGTCCAGACCGTTACTTCGGGCGGCCCCAGCGACAAGGCCGGCCTCAAGCCGCGCGACATCATCATCTCGATCGACGGCCGCCCCATTAAAGACGGCAACGATCTGGTCGAAGAGATCGCCAGCCGACATCCCGGAACGACGGTGCGCATCGGCTACCTGCGCGACGGCAAGCAGGCCGATACCGTGGTCACCGTTGGCGACCGCGACAAAGTGACCGTCGAAACGGCGGAAAACGACCAGGAACCGCCCGCCGACAAGGGCGACTCCAGCATGAACAAGCTGGGTCTCGCGGTGCGCGAAGTGACTCCGGCCACCGCGACCAAGATCGGCACCGGCGGCGTGGTCGTGGTCAATGTGCGCCCCGGCAGCTTTGCCGATCAGCAGGGCCTGGAACCCGGCCTGGTGATCACCCGCATCAACAAGCAGCCCACCGCAACCAAAGACCAGTTCGACAAGGTGGTGGAGGGGCTCAAGTCCGGCCAGGATGTAGTCTTTGAAATCGTGAATCCCAAACGGCCTGGCGACGGCATCAGCTTCCCCGGCGGCACGCTCCCGTAGCCGGAATCCCCGCCCAACTCTCCAAGGAGGGAGCCGGAACGTCATTCGATTCCGGTTCCCTTTTGGACAATTCCACAAAAGTTTAAAAAATACGTTACTTTTTCTTGTCGAACTTGGTTCGTTGCCATAGACTCAAACCAGAAAGCCCAGACAAACTGATCAAGAGGTACAAATCCGCGTGAATCTTGGCCGAGCCTTTGCTTTCATGTTGGCCGCAGGCATTGCGGCAACTCCCGTTTTGGCTTCGCGTGTCCACCGTGCCCCTACCAGCGGACATGCGCACGTAAAGCACCACACCCCGACCACGGCGCCCTCGCATAAACTGCACGGTCAGCAGGCCATCGCTCCGGAGCGGGTGACGGCCATCCAGCAGGCGCTGATCAAGGCTCACTACCTGAATGGCGCGCCGTCCGCCAAGTGGGACACAGACACCCAGTCCGCCATGGTCAAGTTCCAGGCCGATCAAGGCTGGCAGACGAAGCTGACCCCCGACTCCCGCGCGCTCATCAAACTCGGCCTTGGCCCCGACCACTCGGAAGCCATCAACGCCAGCGACAGCGCCAAGTTCAACGTGCTGAATACGCCAGTCAATCTTCCTCCCACGCAAGCGCAAGGCTTCCTCGCCGGCTCCGGCGCCAGCCACTAGGCTCGGCTTCTGGCATGCGCCAAAAAGCCCGATAGCTTCGCGCAGTCGGGCTTTTTTGGCGGGTGGCGCAGGTCCGATTCCAAAATTCGGGAGCCCCGGTCTCGCTTCTGAGACTTGGGTCCCGGCAGCAGAAGCAGTCCTCTTCGCGTCTGAAACGCGCAGCCAGCAGCGGCGAGAAGCCCTTCCCATAATTCGGCAATTCCCGCTGTGGCGAAGAGGGTACAGACAAGAGCGGGAGCGCCGCCGGCTTTTGTGGTCTCCCACATCTCAAAATCGAGATGCGGGGCACCCACATTTGCTAGTTTTCAGAGCTACGCTACAGACAATCGACATGCCGGAGAAATGGAATGGGATTCTGCTCATCTACTGCCGCGGCCATATCGAAGGCCGCCAAAATCAAACGAGCAATCCAGACCATACTTAGCTGCTCGCACCGCCGTACCTTGGAATTCATACAGTCCTTTCCCTGAAAACTTCAATAGTCGAAGGCTGCTGTTTCGCCAGGTGACTTCATGACCACATTTATCTCCTTCGCAAGGCGGCCAAACCACGATGCGTCGATCGATTCGATCTGCACGAGGTGCTACCAGACGATTGCCAACGCCGACAGTCCAGGCGACCTCGATGTCCACGAGCAGGCCCATCGGTGCGATCCGAACGGAGAATACAATCTGCAGCACGAGAATTCCCTCGAAGGAGCGGATTAGAAGTCTCGCAAGCTCGCAAAGCCGATATCCAACGTGCCGCGAATCCGCCGTGGGAAAATGGGGAGCTAAAGAGCTAACGGCGTTCGGCTACCATACGGATGAGGTCAACCTTACTGATGAAGAAATCTGCTGCCTGCATCCTTCTGGCATTTGCCGTCTCTGCGTTCTCCGCCGCGCTTGCTCAGAATCCCGCCGGCCATGTTGAAACCGGCAAGCTCGGCGACGCGCCATATCGCATCGACATGCCGGAGAAGTGGAATGGGATTCTGCTCATCTACTACCACGGCTATTCGGAAGATCCAGTCACCTATGACAAAAACAAGCCGAACGCCATGGGTGAAGGGTTTGCCGCTGGCGGTTTTGCCGTGGCGCAGTCCGGCTATTCCGTCGCCGGCTTTGCGCTGGAGCAGGCTATTCCGGAGACTGAGGCGCTGCGCGAATACACGATTGCCAAGTACGGCAAGCCGAAGGAAACCTACGTGCTGGGCCACTCCATGGGCGGCGAGTTGACCATGATGTCGATGGAGATGTTTCCCAGCCGCTATGACGGCGCTCTGCCGCTCTGCGGCCTGCTGGAGCCGGCCACCTGGGCTATCGGAAATGCGGCGGCCATGCGCGCCGCATTCGATTTTTATTACCCTGGACTGCTCCCTGGCCCGGTCGGCATTCCGGCCGATGTGGCTTTCGACGAGGCGCTGGTGAAGAAGGTGTTCAACGCGCTGCCTGCCAATCCCAAAGGCATGGAGGAACTGATGGCGCTGGGCCACTTGAAGACGCAGGAGGATCTGGCCAGCGGCATGGTCTTCGGAACCTTTGTCCTGCGGGATATCGAACAGAAGCTCGGCGCCTCCATCGTGGACAATCACAACTTCCTCTACGCCGGCGGGCCGGACGACAATGCGCTCAATGACGGGGTCAAGCGCTATACCGCATCCGACGCAACGCTGGCCTGGCTGAAGACCTGGTACACGCCGACCGGCGTGCTGCTCAAGCCGACGCTGGCCGTTCACACCATCTACGACCCGATCATTCCCGCTGAGAGCGTGCGTCTGTACGCCGACCAGGTGCAGCGCGCAGGGAGCAGCGCTAATTTTGTGCAGCAGTATGTGAAGCACGACGGCCACTGCCACATCAGCGGCCCCGAGACGGCGAAGGCCCTCGAAGAACTGATCCAGTGGAAGCACTCCGGCGAGAAGCCGAAGAGCGGATTGCTGGACGCGCCCGAACCCGCGAAGTAGCCGGCATCACGGATTGCGCAGCGTGCGACACGGATTGCGAAGCGTCGCACAACGATTGCGCAGTGACAAGGGCTATTTCTTCTCGTTGCTCAGCCAGAATTCGTACCGGGTGCGGTTTTCGTCGGGACGCGAGGTGATCGGCGCGTCCAGATGCAGCACCGGATCGCCTTCGCCGTATTTTGGCCAGTTGGGCAAACCGGGACCGTTCGGGTCGCCTGTTTTGGCGAAATTGGTCCAGTAATCCATCATTTCGTCGCTCAATTTGCGGTCTTCCGGCCGCCATTCCGAGCCCGGACGCGTGTCCAACGTACCGAAAACGTACTCGATATCGTCGGAATGGAAGGCATAGGAGCCGGGGTGAAACTTGCTCGGAGGCGAAGCTAAGTCCAATTTATAGCGATAGATATCGGGGTCGCCGGTTTTGCGGTCGATCTCGATCCACTTCCAGGTGCCGAAGGCGATAAAGGCGTCGCCGCCAAAATCCATGGCCGAGCGCTGCGCCTCGGCATCGGTCTCGCCGGAGTAGAGTTTGAGAAACGCGTCGGTGTTCTCTGGATAGCGCTGCGCGGCCATGGCCTTCCACTTTTCAGCGGTCATACCGTTGCCGGCCTGTGCGCCCTCGTCGCGATTAAAACCTGCCAATAGAGGAATATGCGCCTGTTTCCCGGCCAGATAAATGTCCTCCACAGGCTCTGTAAGAAACTTGCCGTCAATGACCGGACCGACGTGAGCCGCGCCCGGTTCATGCAGCGCCGCAATCAGCTTGCTTGCCGGAACGGCACGCATTTCCGCCAGAGTATGCGCGCCCAGGGTATTCAGCCACGTCTCATTTTTTGCGCCGGCTTCGGTCAGCGAGCTTGCACCCCGACCGCCGTGGGTGAGCGCGCCGCCGCTTTCGCCAATCGCTTTCTGGAAGAGTCCCTGCGCGGAGGGAGCGGCCATCAACGTACTGACGGCAAACGAGCCGGCGGATTCGCCGAAGATGGTGACGTTGCCGGGATCGCCGCCGAATTTGCCGATATTCTGCTTGACCCACTGGAGCGCGGCGACCATGTCCATCATGCCGTAGTTGCCGCTGCTGCCGCCCTGCTCGGTGGCCAGTTCCGGCAGGGCCATGAAGCCGAAGACGCCGAGGCGGTAGTTGATGGTGACGAGGATTACGCCTTTGAGCGGCAGAAAGTCGCCATTATGGCGCGGCTCAGAGGCGCTGCCGCCCGAGTAGCCGCCGCCGTGAATCCAGAACATGACGGGCAGTTTGGCATCGGATTTGGCGGTTGCCGGAGCGTAAATATTGAGGTAAAGGCAATCTTCCGAACCGGGATCGTCGGGAGTGGCGGCGTCCTGGAAGCTCATGTCGGGGAAGGAGTTGCTCTGCCAGCAGTGGTGGCCGTACTTGGTCGCATCCAGCTTGCCTTTCCACTTGGCGGCCGGCTGAGGCGCTTTCCAGCGCAGCTGGCCGACGGGCGGCGCGGCGTACGGAATGCCTTGAAAGGCGCGGACTTTGTTCTCGTTGATGAGCTTTCCCTGAAGTTTGCCGTCTTCCGTTTTGACTTCCAGCGAATCGGCCTTTGCGGCCGTGCCCAGTGCCAGCCCTGCGAGCGCCACCCCAACTATTCTCAGCAACAACCTGCCTGAAACCATGTATATATCCCCCGCGAAAACCATACAGCACTGGGGTTTGGCAGGGCTAGTGACGGCAAGTAACGATTTGTCACGGGGACTATGGGAGTTCGATTGGCGTGTCTTCCGGGAACAGCCTTGGATCGAACTCGAACGGCCGGACGCTCTCAAGTGTCACATGATCCGTGAAGCCATTTACCAGCGGATAGAGCACCACATTCCATGCGGGCGCAATAACGGAAGGGATGGCCGCAGCGAAGACCTTACGCTGTGAAAAGAACCTGTCCTCGAATAATTCGTTTGCCATCCGAAGGGTCTGGCAAAGATAGAACGCTGCTGCAGTTCGGTCGTCGAAGAGAAAGGAGCCAGATGTCTCGACATCTGTGAGTTGCCATTGTCCCGATATCCGGATTTGCATCGTCGAAAGATTGGACGGAATCAGGCTCTTTGGAGTGTGGGCGAGTCTTTCCAAAACGCACGTTCCAATTTCAGTTGAGGTGTAGATCGCTTCCTGACCTGCCAAATTCCATCGGCCTGGAAAGGCTGCCGACCCAATCCCTGAAAGATTGGCATACCGAGTTTTCGCAATCCTATGAAGCGTGATCGGAAGACCGCTAAGAAACATCTTCCGGTCCAGTTGCAGATCATCCGGCGTCACGAATAGATTCCGTGCTCGATCCGGGTAAGGATAGGCTCAAGCGAAAACGATTCGTAGCCGGCCTTTTGCGCCACGCGCAGGGGAATTTCTCCGTTCAACGATGCGTTGGGAGTCGAAAGCCAAACCGACGCCTTTTGCTCGTCGCCGAAAGCGTCAACGACTCGAGCCACGAGTGTTCGGTAGTTCGCCAACTCCTCATAAGCGGTGAGGGTGGGTTTTGCCGTTTCGACGGATGGGTCGGGTGCTACCTTCAACTGCGGAGCGGTGGCCATTCCTAATTATCACTCCGCACTTGAGAAATGCCAACCTCTATCGCGGTATTGGGGTATTGAATGTCTGCACAGATTCCGGCTTTGAAACAAGGGCCACGCGATGCCCGACGCGCGCGGCGTAGTCGAATACGGCGGGGAAATCCGCCGGTTCCAGTTCCGGATAATCCAGCAAAATCTGCTTTTCAGTTGTTCCCGAAGCTAGCCAATCCAGAACGTCCCAGACGGTGATGCGCAAGCCGCGAATGCAGGGCTGACCGGAACGTTTTCCCGGCTCGATGGTGATACGGTTCGCATCCATTATCCTGTCTCCTTCGCGAATGTATCTTGCGTCCCAAATCTAGCATAACTCCGGAGCGAGCAGATCCGCTATGGTTTCGCGGCGGCGGATGAGCTTGGCTTGGCAGCCGTGGAGCAGTACTTCGGCGGGACGAGGGCGGGTGTTGTAGTTGGAGCTTTGCGCCATGCCGTAGGCTCCGGCGTCGAGGATTGCGACCAGGTCGCCGGGTTCGAGCGGGGATATTTTGCGGTCGCGGGCGAAGAAGTCGCCGGTTTCGCAGACTGGGCCTACGATATCGACTGCTGTGGCGCGTCCGGGGCGCGGTTTGACCGGGACGATCTCGTGATGGGCCAGGTAGAGCGCGGGGCGGATCAGGTCGTTCATGGCGGCGTCTACGATGACGAAGGTTTTTTTGCCGTTGCGCTTGACGTAGAGGAGGCGGGTGAGGAGCGCTCCGGCCTGGGCGACGAGGAAGCGGCCGGGTTCGAGGAGCAGCTTTACGTCGAGACCTTGGAGCGAGGCTTCGACGGCGGCTGCGTATTCGGCGACTGTGGCGTGCGGGTTGAAGCCGCTGCTTTTGGCTGCGGACAGGGCCGCGGACAAGTGGTAGTCGATGCCCAGGCCGCCGCCGGCGTCTACGGATTGGATTTGGATGCCGTCTTTGGCCAGTTCATGGACGAGTTTGGCGACGCGGTCGATGGCTGCGGCGAAGGGTTCGGCGGAGCGGATCTGGGAGCCGATGTGGACGCTGACGCCGTATGGGATAAGCCAGCGGCTGGCTTTGTTTTCGTTGTAGATGCGGCGCGCCTGACGGATGTCGATGCCGAATTTGTGCTCGCGCAGGCCGGTGGAGATGTAGGGGTGGGTCTCGGCGAAGACGTCGGGGTTGACGCGCAGGGCGAAGCGGGCTTTGCGCTTTTTGCGGGCGGCGCGCGCGGCGAGCAGGGCGAGTTCGTCTTCGCTTTCGACGTTGAAGGCGAGGATTTTGGCTTCGAGGGCGAGGTCGATCTCCTCAGCCGTCTTGCCGACGCCGGAGAAGACGACGCGACTGGCGGCTTCAGGCGCGGCGGCGAGCACGCGTTGCAATTCGCCGCCGGAGACGATGTCGAATCCCGCGCCATGGCTGGCCAGCAGCTTCAAAATGGCGAGCGAGGAGTTGGCCTTGACCGCGTAGCAGACCAGATGTGGGCGGTTGGCGAGCGCCTGCTGGAAGAGCGCGAGGCGCTCCAGAATCTGGTCGGCGCTGTAGACGTAGAGCGGCGTTCCGTATTGATCGGCCAGCGAGGCGAGGGAGTGGGGTCCGCAGGCCAGGGCGGTGTCTGCAGCGGAGTAGGCGAAGGGACGAGCGGGGGTGTGATTCGACAAGGGTCAGCCTGAGGAGTACGGAATTAGGATCTCCTCATGAGGCTAGCAGATGCGGCGACGCGCGCTTGCTGTCGAGGGGTGCATCGAAGACAGGGAAATTGCGGACAATAGGCCGGGCCTTCAGCCCTCCGATCTCCCAATTGTCGCCCGAAACCCAAGCCGATGGCCTGGGCTGATCTAGCGGCGCGCCTTTGGCGCTCAGTTCTGCAGGTACCCTGAGGCGTTTCCGGTCTGAATCGCAATCCCGTTGGGAGTCAGGACAATTCATGCGATTGCCGAGGGGCTCCCGCCCTAGCGACAAAAACAACGGCGTCGCGAGGGTGGGGCGCCCACGACGATTTTGTGACTCAGAAAGGCTGTCCGCTGGACTGCGCTGTGCCGGAGGGCGCGGGACCGGTTTGCGGCACGCTCGGCTCCTCTTCGGGAATGCCGATCCAGCAGGCGACGTAGGCGATCTCCGCAATCGGGCAGGTGAAGATTCCTGCGAGCACGGCGATGATGCGCACCAGGCCTACATCCCAGCCATAGGTGCGCGCCAGACCGATACAGACGCCTGCAAACTGGCGTCCAAAGAGCGGGCGCACCAGGCGCGGCACGTAAGGCGGAAAGCTTGCTGGCGGATAGCCGGCGTATCCGGAGGCGTACCCATTCACTGCCGTTCCGCAGACGGAACAGAAACGGGACGCGGACGGTAGAGCACTTCCACAGTTGCTGCAGTAGACGGACATAACGCATTCTCCACTTGGCTGAACTTGCTGCCATTGTGAGATACGCTTGGCCCCCTGCGCAAGTTCCACGCTGAATCGACGTGGGCTACTGCTCGCGATAGGGAGTTTTGAGATAGCGGCGGGCGATATCGCCCTGGGTTGTGTCGGAGCCGTTGGCGATGGCCCATTTGTAGTCCTGGATGGCCTGGTCGCGCTGGTTGTTGAGGTCGCGGGCTTTGCCTGCGGCTACCAGCGAACGGCGCTTGAGTTCCGCGCCGGAGCCGGGTGCGAATGCGGCTTGCTCGTAGGCCTGGGCTGAGTCGGCAAAGTGGCGCTGGCCGTAGAGGGCTTCGCCGAGGCCGAATTCGGCCAGTTCCAAATGCGCGGAGGGGAAATAGCCGGGCCTTTTCGCTTCGCTGAGCAGCGTTTCATAGGCGATTGCGGCGGCCATGCCTTCGCCAGCATCCTTGCGCAGATTGGCTTCTTCTAATTGGAAAAGAAAGTCGTGCGGATACTTTGCTTCCAGCTTGCGGACGGCGGCAATGCCTTCTTTGTACTTGCCTTCGCGGCGCAGGAAGAGCGCGATGACTGTGCCGGCTTCTGTCGATGTCATGGGGCCACGGGCGAAGTCGTCGTTCAGCATCTCCATGCCGCGGAATTTGGAGCCGGTGATGCCGGCGAATCCGAAGAAGAATTTGAAGGCCCAGGGCAGCGCTCCGATGACGTACTGATAGGTGCCGACGACCAGCTTGGCGTCGACGTAATCGGGGTCGATCTGGAGGACTTTGGCCTCGTCGCTGTGGGCCTGGAGCGCGAGGTGGAATGCTGCGTTGAAGCTGCGCTCGACCATTGCCATGTAGGCGGCGCGCAGGCTGCGGGCCCAGCCGCGGGCGTAGAGGGCGTCCACGTCATGAGGATCGGCGTGAAGGCGCGCTTCGGCGTCGTGCTCGACCTCTTCTTCGAGAGAGAAGATGCGGTCGCGCACGGCGGTGTCCTCGGGGGTGGGATGCTTGCCGGTGAGGAAGCCGTCGTTGGCGTAGAAGGTGGTGTCGAGCAGGTCCTGGCGGTAGAGCTCTTCGAAGACGCGCGCTTCGAGGAGAAACGCTGCTGCACTGGGGTCGCGGGGGTGGGCGGCGCGGAGCTTTTCGAGGTCGGCGACGCAGGTGGGGTAATCGAGATTGTAGAAGGACTGATAGGCCTGGCGGACGAGTGGGTCGTCGTGGAGGGCGTCGGCGTGAATCGGCTGGGCCGCCGGTTGCGCAGCGAGGCTGGCGGCGAAAGCGCTGCAAATCACCGACAAAACGAATTGCTGGATCCGACTTCGCAAACCGCCTCCGCACTGCGGGTTGGCGCGATCGAGAAAACGAAAAGCGCCGTTTTCATCCTAACCGGGGCTGCCTCACTTTCCCTAAAGCGGCGTCTGTGTGCGAGTTTGCTCAATTGGCAGTGTGTTCCAGGGAAGCTCTGAACAAGTCGCCAACATTCCCTCAGCGGCTAAAGCCGCGTTGATTTGTTTGGCTTTACGGCGTGGAAAGTCTGGGTTGAAACCCAGACCTACCAGCCACGCCCTTTCAAAGCGTCGATTTAATCAGAGGTTCCCCAGGTCAACATGCAGGATTCTTTTGAATTTTCCGGGAAGAAACAAGTTTGTAAGTTGTTGAAAACGGGTACGGTCGTCCAAGTTCGCGGCAACCCACCCTAGCGGCAAAAACAAAGACGCCGCGAGGGTGGGGTACCCCGGTTTCATTCTCCGTGGGCCAGCGAAGCCGGTGGACGACTGTTACAGAAAATAAACGGCCATCTGTGTGGCGGACTCGACTCGCGAAGCAGCCTGCGTGGTAAAGTTAGTTGCCATGACTCACGCAGATTCGATACCTTCGCGTTCGCTCTCCGGACTCGATTCGAGCCAGCTTTCCCCTTTGGAACAGGCGAAGCAGCATCTGATTGTGGCGCTCGATGTGCCTACGGGCGAGGCGGCGCTGGCGCTGGCCGCGCAGCTCGAAGACCAGTGCCAATGGTTCAAAGTTGGGCTGGAGCTGTTTATCGCCGCAGGTCCGGCCATCGTGGAGAAGCTGGCCGGCCAGGGCCACTCGGTGTTTCTGGACCTGAAGCTGCATGACATTCCCAACACGGTGGCTGCGGCGGTGCGCTCGGCGGCTTCGCTGGGCGCGAGCTTGCTTACGGTTCATGCCGCGGGCGGTCCGGCGATGTTGCTGGCGGCGCAGGAGGCCGCGGCTGGATTAACCGCTGCGCCGCAACTGCTGGCGGTGACGGTGCTGACCAGCATGGATCGGGCGCAGTTAGCGGCGACTGGTGTGGCTGCGGAGCCGGCGGAGCAGGTTTCTCTGCTGGCGAAGCTGGGGCTGGAGTCCGGGATTCGCGGCTTTGTCTGTTCGCCGCAGGAGGTTGCGGCAATGCGCGCGCTTACCGGGCCGGAAGGCGTGCTGGTGACGCCGGGGATTCGCCCCTCGGGCGCGGACAAGGGCGATCAGAAACGCATTGCCACGCCGACTTTTGCACTGAATCAGGGCGCAAGCTACTTGGTGGTGGGGCGGCCGATTACACAGGCGGACGATCCGGCGCTGGCGGCTGAGGCGATCCTGTTTGAGATTGCCGAGGCGCTGGGCGTGGCGCCTACGGAATAGCAGTGTGAGTGTGAAGTGTGAGTGTGAAGTGTGAGTGTGAAGTGTGAGTGTGAAGTGTGAGTGTGAAAAACTCCTCAACTTCGGCCGCTAATCTAGTGTAGTCCGCCACAAATAAGGTCAATTCCAGAGGTCATAAAATTGGTCTTCGATCGT
>Ga0302325_10009825_pt1 | contig 20821 bp, 14 predicted proteins | sample Palsa_T0_2_FD_201948 | JGI IMG/M metagenome (GOLD analysis project Ga0302325, IMG submission 201948) | Peat permafrost microbial communities from Stordalen Mire near Abisko, Sweden - Palsa_T0_2 | ecosystem: Environmental > Terrestrial > Soil > Palsa > Peat permafrost | place: Sweden: Abisko...
TCGACACCTTCGATCCCAAGCCTCTGCTCAACCGGCTCAACGGCCAGAAACGCCCTGCCGAATTCGGCGAGGCCAAGTATCAGTTCGTGCAGGCCAACGCCACTCTGCTTGGCACCAGGCGCACGTTCAAGAAGTATGGCCAGAGCGGCATCGAGGTGTCGGACCTGCTGCCCCACACCGCCGAATGCATCGACGATATTGCGGTGCTCCGCTCCATACACGGCGACATGGTGGTGCACTCCGCCGCGCAGTACCAGTTGTTTACCGGCCGCATCCTGCCCGGCTTTCCCAGCATGGGATCGTGGATGCTTTATGGCCTCGGCACTGAGAGCGAAGCGCTGCCGGGTTACGTTGTGATGCCCGACCCACATGGGGCGCTCGAAGCCGGCCAGCCCATGTACGGCACCGGATTTCTGCCTGCTGTCTACCAGCCGACCATGTTCCGCCCCGGCGCAAAACCGGTACTGAACCTTAACTTTCCGCAAGGTGTGACCCGTGCAGATCGCCTCAAGACCCTCAGCCTGATTAAAGGTTTGGATAAGGCGGATATGCGTCCCGGCGATCAGGAACTGGAAGCGCGCGTCAGCTCTTACGATCTCGCGTTCAAGATGCAGACCGAGGCCCCTGAAATCTTCGAGCTCTCGAAGGAATCGCCCCAGACGCTCGAGATGTACGGCGTCGGCGATCCGAAGACCGACGACTACGGGCGCAGGCTTCTACTCACCCGGCGCCTGATCGAGAAAGGCGTGCGTTTCGTTTGTCCCGTATCCGGCGGCGGCCCCGGCAATATGCAGTGGGACGCCCACGATGATATCGAAGAGAATCACCTGCGCATGGCCGCACAGACGGATAAGCCCATTGCCGCGCTACTCAAGGATCTCAAGCAACGCGGACTGCTCGATTCCACGCTGGTGGTCTGGGGCGGTGAGTTCGGCCGTTCGCCCGAATCCCAAGGCAGCAAAGGACGCGACCACCACAACCTGGGCTTTAGCATGTGGATGGCGGGCGGCGGCATCAGGGGCGGCCAAGTGGTTGGAGCGACCGACGACATCGGCCTCAAAGCCACCAAAGATCCCTACCATCTTCGCGACGTTCACACCACTATCCTGAACCAGCTTGGACTGAATCAGGATGCGCTCAGTTATCTTTACCAGGGCCGCAAAGAGCGACTGACCGAAGTACGCGGCAATGTCATCACCCAAGTCGTTTGACCAACTGATTTCAAGGAGTGGCCATGACCGAAGATCAGAGGAACGGACAGACGCATGACGCGCATCCCGGCGGCATCGCACGGCGCGATTTTGTGGCGCTCTCAGTGACCGCGGGCCTTGCGGCCACCGCAGGGCCGGCCGCCGGAGCCCTGGAAGTCGTCGAGACCGACGTCGAGATCAAGACCCCCGATGGAACGTGCGATGCCGCGTTTATTCACCAGAAGGCCGGTTCTCACCCTGGCGTGCTCATCTGGCCCGACGCATTTGGTTTGCGGCCCGCGATGCGCGACATAGGCAAACGTCTTGCTGCGGAGGGATATTCTGTCCTGGTGCCCAACCCCTTTTATCGCGTCTCCAAAGCGCCTTTCACGGATGCCTCCAATTTTAACTTCCAGAATCCGGCCGACATGGCGAAGCTCCGGCCGCTGATGGCGTCGGTCACCGCGCCCGGCAGCGCTGAGAAGGATGCGGTCGCCTACGTTGCCTTCCTCGACGCGCAAAAAGAAGTAAACAAGACCCAGAATATCGGGACTCAAGGCTACTGCATGGGCGGACCGCTCGTTGTAAGGACGGCCGCGACGCTGCCCGATCGCATAGCCGCGGGCGCGTCGTTCCACGGCGGCGGCCTGGTGACAGACAAACCGGATAGCCCGCACCTGCTCGCGCCCAAAATAAAGGCCCGTATGTATTTCGGCGTGGCATCCAACGACGACGCGCGTCAGCCGGATGCCAAGGACAAACTGAAGGAAGCCTTTGCGGCCGCCAAGGTTCCCGCCGAAATCGAAGTGTATGCCGGAGCCCTGCACGGATGGTGCGTTCCGGATATGCCCACACAGAATGGCACGCCGATCTACAACAAGCCCGCCGCTGAGCGCGCCTGGGGCAAACTGATCGCTTTATATAAAGTGGCGCTCGCCTAGCAGGCTTGCTGAGTGACAGGCGAGGACGCCTGTCCCACAACCCAGAATCAGCAGTTTGCAAGCAGAGTGGGACAGGCCTCCCGGCCTGTCTGAGCCTTTTTCAGCAACCTACCTAGACCTGCTCCACGATCTTCAGAAGGCCTTTGAGAGACGTCTCGGTGGAGTAAAGCTTGCCCCGCAGATCGCGCCAGTGCGTCTCCAGCGTGAAGGTCTCCTTGTAGCCGTCCCTGAGCAGAGCACGGATTTGCCCGAGATTATCGAACTCGCCCTGGCCGACCGCGGCCCACTCCACTTTCCCGGCAGTATCGTGACGGTAGTCGCGAAGATGAACGTGAAAGATTCGCTGCGGGTCGAGCCTGCGGTAGCCATCGGGGAATGGTTGCTCGCCTGATTGGGCTGCATTGTTGGGATCCCAGGCCAGGCCGACGTTATCATCTTTCACCCGCTTGAGGAGCTCCGCCGATTCTGCCGCGTTGGAGACGTGGCCGCCGCCGATGTCCTCGACAGCCAGCAAGAATCGGCCTGCTCTGGCGCGGCGCGCCGCCTCGCGCAGCAGTTCGTCGATCCTCCCATAGCTTTGGGCGGACGGCTTTTCGTTCGCTTCGAGCATAAAGGTGAAAATCCGGATTTTGCGCGTTCCGAAGATCATCGCGCGCTCCATGGCGGCATCCAGGAGCTTCCATTGCTCGTCTAGTTTTTGCCGGCCCGCGGGCGTATCGGGAAGGAGCGGGATCTTGAAAAAGCTGGTATCCAGCACGGAGACGCGGATGCCCTGTTCGTCGAAAATGGCGCGTGCTTGCCGCACCTTCTCCGGGGGTTGATCGGTATTGTAGGGACCCCAGAGGTTGCGAACCTCGGCCCATGCCAGGCCGTAGCGGCGCAGAAACTGAGCGGCGGCGAGAGGATCGTCATCGATTTCGTCGGTGGTGATGCCGAGTTTGAAGGCGGAGAGCGGCAGGGCTTGGACGCGGCTGGCCAGCGCAGCCAGCGAGGCGGCGAATTGACGGCGCGAAAAGAGCCTCACCACGACATTATAGCGGGCGAAAATCTAGCTCCGTCTGCTCTCCGCTCCGGCTCGCTAATACTTCGCTGCGCCGTTCAGGAGCTTCGGGGCCCTGCCCATACCTCCATATTCGACGGGCGCCTGCGCCAGCGCATCATCCAGAGCAGCCTTGAACACAGCGTTCTCCGGTTGCTGCCGAACCGCTCCGCGAAGCTCCGCCAGGCCTTCCTTCCATTGACCCAGGCGCAGGAGGGCAATGGCCGCATTTACACGGATCCCCACATGGCCGGGCAGCAGATCCAGAGCCGCCCGGTACTTTTCGAGGGCGCCGCGCAGATCGCCGGACTTCTCGAGATCTACGCCCTGATTGTTCAGTTGCATCCCGGCTACCTGGCGCTGATCGTTCTTGTCTTTATCACGCAGCAGTTCCGCCAGTTTTTGCTTAATGGCTGCCGCCTGCTTTTCCTGACCGTCCTCGCGCAACGCACGCTGCAGACTGTAGAGGGTGCTTTGGTTCGTGGGATCGAGGCGCGCGGCTTGCTCCAGATGAACGATCGCCAGGTGCGCCTTACCGCCATCCAGGTATTGCAGACCGAGGCGGGTTTGCGCCACTGGATCGTCGGGCGCCAACGTTACCGCGCGCTCGAAGTCCGCCAGCGCGCCGGCATTGTCCGACATGGTTTTGCGCGCGTCACCCAGGTCCGACCACGCTTCCGCAAAATCAGGACGCAGCGCCACCGCTTCCTGCAAGTGCGCAGCGGCTTTGGCTACGTCATTCTGTTCGCTCCACACTTTAGCTCGCAGATAATGCGGATAAGCGGCGTCCGGCTTGTGTCCCAGCAGGTCGATGGCGCGGTCCAGGTGCATGGCGGCCTGATCGAGCTCCCGGGCTTGCAGTAAAACCAGGCCGAGGTTCAGGTGTGCTGTGGCGAAGCGCGGGTCGAGCGCCACAGCTTTTTCAAAGAACGGGCGCGCAGCCTTAGAGTCGCCAAAGGCGTTGCATGCTTCGCCGAGCGCGTTCTGGGCATCCGCCGAACGCGGCCGCAGCTTGACGGCTTCCGTCAATTGTGCGATCGATCCGGCGCGGTCGCCGTCCTCCTGCAGGACGCTTCCCAGGAGCAGGCGGGCATCCGCATCGCGCGGATTTGTCTTGACGATGTCATACAGAAGGCGAATGGCCTCCGGACGCTCGCCCTTGGCCAGCAAGGCCCACGCCTGTTCGACGGGGTTCGATTGTGCCAGCAACGCCGCCGCGTATACCAGGACCAGGTGGCGCAGACCTGTCATCTCTTGAATCTCTCGGTTCGCGTGATCCCCGAACCCTCCGTGACGTGGATCAACTGGTCCGCCGCCACGCCGCCGAGTTTTTCGATCTGGCCCATCGGCCAGCGGACTTCCAGGTCCACCGCGGTAGCCGGTCCCAGGCCGAAATGCAGGCGCGAGTCGTTACTGGATAAATACGACGACTGGCTGAGCACCTCCTGCGCTTGCACCTTATCGCCATAGCGGGCTGTAACGCGTGCTCCCACGGCGCCACGATTCGACTTGACGCCGTGCGCCTTGACCTTGATCCAATGATGGTTTCCGCTTACCTCGTTGCGCAGCAGGGAAGGCGGCTCATTGTGGTTGACGATCAGAATATCGATATCCCCGTCATTATCGAAGTCGCCTATGGCGCATCCGCGGCTGGAGTGCGGAGCTTCTACTCCCGGCCCGGCCTGCCCCAGTAACTCCTCGAAGCGCCCGTCGCCTAAGTTACGGAAAACCACTCGCGGCGTGCTGTAGTTATCACGCACTTCCGGGTAGATGCCGCCGGTAACCCAGAAGATATCCGGGTAGCCGTCGTTATCCAGATCCGCACTGGCGACGCCCCAAGACACGTAGCGTGTCTCGACCGCCAGGCCCGTCGGCAGCGTCAGGTCTCGGAAATCGCCCTTGCCATTGTTGACATAGAAGCTCGGCGTGTCGCCCGAATAATGTGTCTTGACCATATCCAACTGGCCGCGCAGCGTGAAGTCGCCCACAGCTACCCCCATGCCGGCCTGCTCCATACCGTCGTCGCTTAGAGCCACGCCGCGCTCGAGACCTAGTTCGCTGAAAGTTCCGTCGTGATTATTCCGGAACAGCAGACTAGGCGTAGAATCGCAGGCCACGTAAATATCCGGCCAGCCGTCGTTGTCGAAGTCCGCAGAGACGGCAGTGAGACCGTAGCCCCCCTCCACTTTGCCTATCCCCGAGGGCGCAGTGACATCCGTGAAAGTGCCGTCGCCGTTATTGCGATAGAGGCTATGGCGGCCGTAGCTTAGGCCACGCGGGCCGCAGAAGACACCGCTGGGATTGCAACTGATGGAAGTCCCGGCGCGCGGAATCGTCTCCATGTCGAAGGTGACGTAGTTCGATACGAACAGATCCAGCCGGCCGTCGCGGTCGTAGTCGAGAAAGGTACAGCCGGAACCAAAACGCGGCTGCACGTTCCACAGGCCTGACTCTTTAGTAATATCCGTAAAAGTGCCGTCGCCGTTGTTACGGTACAGCGCATTCTGATCCCAACCGGTAATGAACAGGTCGTCGAAGCCGTCGTTGTTGTAGTCCCCAACGGCCACGCCGTATTGATAGCCGGTGCGGAACAGGCCGGCTTTCGCGGTTACGTCGGTGAAGGTGCCGTCCCGGTTGTTTTTGTAGAGGCGTTGCGAGGCGGTGGGCGGCGGGTCGCCGAAGCGCGAGCCCGTCAGAACCAGAATATCCAGCCAGCCGTCGTTGTCGTAATCCAAAAAGGCCGCCCCGCAGCTCATGGCCTCGATCACATAATCGGCCCGCCGGGGGTGGCCGGAAACCACTGTTTCGTGAAGGCCGGCCTGCTGGGCCACGTCGGTAAAGCGGGCGTGGAAAGGTAGCCCCGATGGTTTGCCCCTCGGCGCAGCTTTAACTCCGCGCGAAGCCATCCCCTGGCCCGAAGGCGCTACCTGGCTATAAAGGCGGGCTGCGGGCCACGCCAGCAAACTCAAGAGACTACGCCGGGTTAGGGCAGGCATTCCTACTGATGAGATCCTACGGTCCAGTATAAACGCCCGCCCGATGGTAGTGACTCTAGCTCTGCCGGGCCAGGCTCACCAGAGTATCTTGAAGCCCAGCTCGAGCTGCCGTCCGCTGTTGAATGCGGAAGTTGCCGCCTGGGCGCCAAACGTGCCGCCGGGCGAACCTTGATACAATGCCTGCCCGAACGTGGAATCGTAGACGTTGGTATCCGGGTCGCCGCGGTTCAACTTATTGAGGGCATTGTAAGCCGTCATCTTGAGCTCGGCGCGGACTCTCTCGATAATGTGGAAGGATTTTGCCAGGCTGGCATCCAGGTCCCAGAATTTCGGACCTGTCAGACAGCCATATTGCAAGGGGTTGGTACGCAACACGTAAGTGTTCGACGGAATTGGCGAGAAGGCCGACGTATTGAACCAGTGATCCGGCGTGGGGTTCGATACACACGGATTGCCGGTTACGATCAGGTTCCCGAATTGCGGGAAATCGCCCGAAATGTATTGCAGAACCGGCGTGATCTTCCAGCCGCCCACGAGTGCGTCCACCACCCTGGGAGCGTTATTCATATAGGTGCGCCCTCTTCCGAACGGGAGCTCGTAAGTGCTCACGATGTTCATGCGGTTACGTGGCTGGTTGCTGTCCTGCCACTGGAACGTGTTGTTGTAGTAAGTCTCGTCGTTGAAAGTGTTGATCTGCGACTTCTCGTTGATATACACGTAAGTGAACAGGAAGTTGAATCCATGGCTGAAGGCCTTCTGCGCCTTCAACTGGAGATTGTAGTAGCGCTCGCCCGCGCAACAGACGCCGATCTCGTAGAGCGGGCCGTACTGCGGACGCGGCGTCAGCAGGGACCCCAGTGACACCGTCTGTTGGTTATACAGCGGGCCGTTGTTAACGGTCGTGTTCAGGTAATGATAGAACGGGTTGGAGACGTTCTGCGCCAGATAGGCAGGGTCATTCGCGTACTGTTCCTCGATGGCGGGGTTGATGGCGTTCAACTCCTGCGTATAGTGCTGGTGGCCGATATTCATGAAGAAGGTGCCTGAAACTACAAACCCGCCCTTCAACTGGCGCTGCAGGTTGAAGTTGAAGCGATCGTTGTAGGCCTTCTTGAAGTTTTGCGGATACCATAGCAGATTCTCTCCTCCGATACCGACGTACGGCCCCAGAGCCTTGCCGTTGATCGGGCCGAAGTTCGGAAGCAGCGGATTGGTCGAGGGATAGGGATTCGAGAGAGTCTCTTGTGGCACGCCCTGCAGCGTGGGTGCCGCAAACTGGTATCCGGTCATACCGAAGAAGGGTGGCTCCAGGAAGTTGACGTCTTCGAATCCCGCAATCGGGGCCGCCGTAAAGTTATACTCTGTCGGAATGACGTAGCGGGCATATCCGATGCGCAGGGCCGTCTTGTCGTCCAGGCGGATGGCCGCGCCGACGCGTGGCGCGAGCGCCAACGATGGCGGGTTCCACATGCCCGGGTGGCCGGCGGTGGTAAACTGCCATGCACCGGTCCACTGGTAGAAGTTGCTTCCCACCAGCGAAGTGGCCATAGATGGCATATTGGGCGGGTTGGCTTGCATCGCGGCGATGGGAGTCGTCAGATTCATGGCCTGCGAAAGGAAGTGATCCGCGTCTGCCCAGGCCGGTTCGTACTCGTTGCGCAAGCCCAGGTTGAGAGTGATTCTGCGGCTTACTTTCCAATCGTCCTGGATGAACATACCGTAGAAGGTGTTGATGGAGATGGGCACTGGCCCGCCCACCATTTCGGTATCGCTGCCGAGGGCGCCGAGCAGGAAAGTAGCCCACTGGTCGCCGTTGATCGCGGTATTCGGGTTAGAATAGGTGCCCGCGGTGACGGACGTATCGAAGAGGAACTGCGAGGTGTTCGATACATACTCGGGACCCCAGGTTCTGCGATATTCAACGCCGGCTTTGAGATAGTGTGAGCCCCGCTGTTGCGAAATCTTCACGCTATAAGCCTCGCCCTTGGGATTCTGGTTCCAGTAAAAACCGCGCCCGCCGAAATTGTTGCCGTTAATGGTCAGGTCTGGATAGTAAACCGGAGTGCCAGGGGAGTTGGCGAAGTAAGGCTCGTACCAGTTATTGCTCCCCCAGAAAGCGCTCCAGCCGCTGGCTGGCAGGGGCGTCGAGTTGTAGGCGTCCAGCACGCTATCGTAGTCGGCGTGCACATCCAGGACCGTCCGCGAATTGATAGTCCAGACAGCGTCTGCGTTCAGTTGGGTGCCGTTACGAACCGTTCCCGTCGGTTGAAACAGTGGCGAGTCGTTGGGGGTCGGGTTCGACGTAATATCCGTGGTGTGATAGTGTCCCGCGTGAGCGAACACTTTGAACTTGTCGCTGACGTTGTAATCCAGGCGATCGGCCCAGTTGTAATAGTTCCAGGCATCGGTATAGCCCTTGGAGAAATTGTTCACCCCCGTGATATTCTGACCGGGATTGTTGGCTGGCCAGAATTCTTTCATGAAGTTGGCAGCCACCGGGTCGAAGCGGCTCGCCGGTATAATATTGCCAGGAAAAGGCGTTGCCGTAACTGCGCCGTTGGCACTCGTTACCGTGGTCCACGGATCGTAAACCGTGCGAAGGGTTGGCGTGCCGTTCGCCTGGAGACCGTAAGACTGCGAAAAATTCCCCTGCGCCTCGAGGGCGGTCGGCACCGTCACGACATAACTGGCGGGATTTCCCACCTTCCAGTACTCGAAGGCCGCAAAGTTGAAGACCTTGTTCTTCCTGATCGGGTTCCCCAGCGTGCCGCCCATGGTATTCTGGCGCTGTGCATTGGCGCTGAACGTGGTTCGGTCAGCCTCGGCGTCTGCCCATGGATACCGTCCCAGGTAAAAAGCGTCGCCATGCCAATCGTTAGTGCCGGCCCTGGTGGTCATGGTGATCACGCCTCCGGCGCTGTGACCTTGCTCGGCGTCGACGCTGTTCTGGGAAACCGTGACCTCCTGCACCGCATCCATATTGGGCGGCAGGCTGTACTTGTGCCCGAGACCGACGGGGCTGCCGTCTACCTCGAGATCGTTTTTCAGGTTCGTGCCGCCGCCTAAATCCACGCTATTGGCGGACCAGGACAGGAACGGGAGCACTTCGCCGCGCGTATTAATCGCCTCGGGAAACAATAAGCTCATTTTGAACGGATTGCGATCGAAGCGCGGCGCCTCCGCGGCCATGGTGGAATCCAGAGTGAGATCCTGATTGCTGGAGTTGAACTGCACGTCCACGGGAGTTTCGGCGACCGTAATGCTCTCTTGTACCGTCCCGGTTTTCAGGGTAGCGTTGACGGTGATATCGGCGCGCATTTCCGCCGTGACGTTTTCTTGAATGAACTTGCTGAAGCCGGTCGCCTCTACGGTGATCACATAAGTGCCCGGATCGACCAGATCGAACAGGTAGAGGCCCGTATCACTGGTTTGCCGGACGACGCGTATCCCGGTGTTGACATTCAGCAGGGTCACGGTCGCGCCCGCGATTGCGGCGTTGGTTTGGTCAGTGACTACGCCCTCGATTCGACCTTTGTCCTGCGCTACGCCGGTTGCGGCGAAAATCAGAAGTAACGTAATTATCCACATCCAAGTGGGAGAAATCCTGCTCTTCATAGAGTCCCTTTCCGGTTCTACCCAGAACCCTTCCCTCTCAAGGCAGCCATCGACGTCACGGACCTGTCAAGGCAAACCGCTACGTAAGGAATGGCGCACCCCTGTGTTCGATCGAGAACAGAATATAGTGGAAATACGGCCTAAAACAAGGAAAGTCTCGTGTTTTCCCGCGCCATTCACGTGAATTTACGTGAACGATGGTTTGGAATCAATGCATTGGGAGTGGGAGTGGGGCGGCCTGTGGATTTTGTGAACGCCCGGTGATATGTTTGTGGTTCGGTATGACCGGCCGTGAATGATGGAGGGTCACCTCGGTGAACGATTGAATCGGCAGTCTGAGCATGCCGATTCCCTAAATGAGGATGAGCGTTGGGCGCTAGTGCAAAGGGTAGCCTCCAGCCGCCAGCTCGTTAAGGCGCCACAGCTCCGTGAGATTCTAATCTACCTTTCCCGGCGGGTTCTGGCCGAGCACGCCACGGCCATCGGCGAACAGGAAATCGGATGCACGGTTCTGGGACGGCGCCTGGACTTTAATCCGAACGAGGACAATATTGTCCGGGTTCAAATCCGGCATCTGCGCAAAAAGCTCGAAGATTACTTCGCCACCGAGGGGAAGGACGAGCCCCTTGTTCTCACCATTCCGAAGGGCGGCTATGTTCCGCACTTCGAGCCCCGCCCCGAGCGGCCGGCTCCAGACGCCCTGGTGGCTTCCGTCGGGATCCCCGCTGCCAAAGCCAAGCGCCCACGGTACGCGGCCGCGCTTCTGGTGCTGCTATTGGCTGGCGCCGTCGTCACTGGACTGGTGTGGTGGAAGCATCGCGGAGCGTCACGGCCGGCGCCTTTCGGGGAGGAGCCTCAACCACCTCGGGAAGACTCGCTCTGGTCCAAACTCTTCGCGGCTCGCCACCAGACCAGTATCGTATTGGCCGATACCGACCTGGTCATCATCCAGGATATTCTGGATGCCGACATCCCGCTGCGTGAGTATGTGAATGGCGGGTATCCGGAGAAACTGATCGCCGGACTTCCGAATCGGGAGCTGCAGGCGGCGCTGCGATTGATCGCCACGCGCCAGTACACCAGTCTGGGTGACACCATTCTGGCCGCCAAATTCATGGAGATGAGCCGGCGTTATGGCGCGCAGACCAGTCTGCGCTACTCGCGTTATATGAGCGTCCGCGAATTCAAGGCAGGAAATTTCGTGCTGATCGGCAGCCGGCGGGGAATTCCCTACGAACAATTGTTCGAATCGCAGTTGAATTTCAACTTCGAAGAGGATCACGCCACCCGCCGTTTTCACTTGCGGAACAAGTCGCCTCTGCCTGGAGAGCGTCTGGTTTACGGAGTTTCGAGTGGAGACAGGGCCAATCAGGAGACCTACGCGGACATCGCCCTCCTGCCTAACCTGACGGGCACCGGTTATGTTTTGATGCTTTCCGGTATCGATATGGCGGCCACGGAAGCAGCGGGCGAATTGGCGGCCAAAGCCGACTTCGGCGCCACTCTGACCAGGCTGCTAAACTCGCGAGCCGGGCAGCCGCCCGCATCCTATATCGAAATCCTTCTGGAGGCGAAGGTGACCGCAGGCACCAACGGAGGCGCCAAGATAGTCAGCTATCGCGTGATCGAGGGCGCGCGCCCGGCGCTCTGACGCCGCGCGGGGAAAAGATCAGCTTTGCACGGTGCCGAGTGGGTTCTCGGCGTTGCGATGGGCCGTATAGACCCGCGCAACGGGCAGGTATTACCAAAGCGGTGCGTCCGCGCCACGCATCGGCATACTCCGGACGTGCATACCAACGGTCGCGAACGACTCAACCTTCCCGCCGGTCGATCTGGTTCGCGAGGCTGGAGCTCGACTGATAGCCAGCGGTCTGCTATAACAACGGCCATGGGAAATGCTTTAACTCGCCGTGAGACGCTGCTAGGATTCACTGTGTCGGCTGGCGCCCTGCTCGCCGCCGTGACGCCGGAGACCATCGAGACTCATGTTCATCTCTTCGATCCCAAACGTGTTTCCTATTCGCCGGAGGCGCCCTACAAGCCGGCCGCTTATACGCTGGAAGATCATGTCAAGTTGGTTGGGGCCGCCGGGCTGGCCCATTCGATCATCGTTCATCCGGAGCCCTACCAGGACGACCATCGCTATTTGGAGTACTGCTTCGCTCATGAGCCTCGACCGGGGTATTTCAAAGGAACATGCCTCTTCGATCCGTTGCGCGAGGACACCCCCCGCCGGATGCATGCCCTGGCGAAACGCTGGCCGAAGCGGCTCATCGCCCTGCGCATTCACGAAATGTCGATGACGCCCGAGACTGGCGGCCCCATTCGAAACCGCGATATGAAGGATCCCCGCATGGTGGCCTGCTGGCGGGCCGTGACCTCCATGGGGATGGCCGTACAGATGCACTTCGTCCCGGGGCAGGCCCCCAACATCGGCGCCTTGGCGGCGAAATTTCCCGAGACCACCGTCATCCTCGATCACATGGGCCGGCCAGGACAAGGTACGGAAAGTGAATACGAGGAAGTGCTGAAACTAGCGAGATTGCCGCGCGTCGTCCTCAAGTATTCCAATTGGGGAGAATACAAGGGCGACCTGAGTCGGTTGACCAGACAGCTCTACGACAACTTCGGCCCGGAACGCATCATCTGGGGCATGCTAGGCAACACCCCGGAAGAATACCGAAAACAGGCGGAGCGCTTCGAGGAGTTGCTAGGGTTCGCCTCGGAAACTGACCGGACGAGCATACGGGGCGGCAACGCGCAGAGGCTGTTCTTCAACTGAATCCCCTCGTGGAGCACGCAGTCATCCCATTGCGATGCGCCCACGCGTTGCGTCCCATTCGCCGATGAGGCGCGCGACCAGCCGCTTGCGCACTTCCGGCTAGCAGCGCTAACGTATTAGTCATCCGAGAAAGCAAGGTCACAATTGCGGTGACGTGGTGAATGCTGAATGGAGGATCCCTGGAAAATTCAGACCGTGATATAGACCGTGGGAAAGGGGTCGAAATAGATAGCGATTCATCGCTCCCGCAAATCGATGAAAGATTACAGAAGGCGCTCGATAAAGCTCTGTATGCCGGCGGACGGCCAGAGGCACAACTGATCAGGAATTTCTTGAATGGTACTTGGTTGGGCGAACCATTGCACGTAGTGCTCAAGGATGTTCCCACCGGCGCTTGGACTGTCGCGATGATCTTTGATCTCCTCGACTTGGTGCTTGACCGATCCGAGTTCGCGATGTCCGCCGACGCGTCAATAGCAATAGGTGTAGTCGCGGCGGCAGGCGCAGCCGCAGCCGGTATGACAGATTGGTCCGATGTTGATCCTCCAGCTCGCCGCCTTGGATTGATCCATGGGCTCCTAAACCTTGGTGGCACCGCACTATTTGTAACGTCACTGATTCTCCGAAGAAAGTCCCGTAGGAACGGCCGCATCGTCGGCGCTCTGGGCTATGCTGTTATGACTTATGCAGCTCACCTCGGGGGCAAAATGGTTTATAAGCACAGAGTAGGCGTTGATCGCACAGATGGCCAAGTGTTCCCGAACAGCTTCGTCGCTGTTCTGCCGGAATCGACGTTAGCGGACGGTGAACCAACCCGAGTAATGTATCAAGGCGCTCCTATTTTACTGATCCGTCGAGGAGGACGTCTCTTTGCCATGGCCGAAACGTGCTCGCACTTTAGTGGGCCGCTTTCAGAAGGCAAACTTGTGGGAGACAGCATTGTGTGTCCGCGTCACTGGTCCCGCTTTGCATTGGAGGACGGTCGCGTGCTCGACGGACCGGCTGTTCATCCACAGCCATGCCTTGCGGTGCGCGTCCGCGATGGACAGATCGAGGTGCGCAAGGCATCTACTTCCCCTGTGACTTCGGTATGAGCCGGTAGTTAAATGCAAGGGCCCAGTTTATTCTCAATCGAGTGGCCGTCAACGGGTCAGAGCCACTGACCTTAGGCCAGAATTTGCTTCACCACGTTGCCGAAAACATCGGTCAGCCGGAAGTCCCGGCCGCTGTACCGGTAGGTCAACTTCTCGTGGTTCAGGCCCAGCAAATGAAGGATCGTGGCGTGCAAGTCATGGACATGCACCCGGTCATTCACGCCTTTCCACGCGTAGTCGTCTGTCTCGCCGAAGATGGTTCCCGGCTTCACGCCGCCGCCTGCCATAAACATCGTCCAGCAATTCGGATTATGATCCCGCCCGGCGTTATTTACGCTGGCGGCCGAAAGCGTCTGGTCGAAAGGCGTCCGCCCGAACTCGCCCGTCCAAATCACCAGCGTATCGTCGAGCAGGCCCCGCGCCTTTAAGTCGGTCAGCAAACCCGCCACCGGCTGGTCTATGCCCTTGGCGCTCTTACGAAGGTTCTTATCGATCTTGTCGTGATGGTCCCACCCACCATCGGTGACTTGAATGAACCGCACGCCGGCCTCGGCCAGCCGCCGCGCCATCAAACATTTCCGCCCGAAATTGTCGGTGTCCTCCTGGCCGACCCCGTAAAGGTCCATGGTCGCCTGGCTCTCCTTGGAGATGTCGAAGACATCCGGAGCCGTCACCTGCATCCGGAACGAAAGTTCGTACGACTGGATCAACCCTTCAATGTTCCGGTCCTGACCGGCATCCTCCATGTCCATGCGGTTACGGGCTTGAATCAGGTCGAGATCCTGCCGCTGTAGCGCGGTAGGCAACGTCGGATCTTCCAGGTAGCCGATTTTCGACTTTTTCACGGGTGTCCGCGAATCGCCCAACCGCGTCCCTTGATAGATCGAAGGCAGGAAGACATTCGAATAGTGCAATGGGCTGCCGTCATCGCCATAAAGCACCGGGCTAATCACCACGAAACCAGGCAGGTTCTGATTCTCGCTGCCGAGTCCATAAGTGATCCACGAACCCATCGACGGCCGCACGAACTGCAAGCTCCCGGTCTGAAAAATGCGGATGGCGCCGGCATGGATGGCGCTATCCGTCACCATCGCCCGTAGCCAGCAGAGCTCATCGGCCTTGCGGCCCAGATTCGGCAGCACATCAGACATCCACATGCCGCACTCGCCCATGCGCTTCATTTCAGAGATCGCAGGCATAAGCTTGGCGCTCTTATCGAAGCGGATGGCGCTCGCATTGAGTGCGAACGGAACGGGTTGCCCCGCCTCCGCCTTCAGGCGCGGCTTATAGTCGAACAGATCCATCTGCGATGGGCCGCCCTGCATCCACAACAGGATCACTCTCTTCGCCTTCGCCGGGAAGTGCGGAGGCTTCGGAGCGAGAGGATTGGCTGTCTGTGCAGCCCGCGCCTGATCTTCGGCAGCCAACGCGGCCAGCGCCAGCGAGCCGAAGCCTCCTCCCAGCGTTTGCAGGAACTGGCGGCGGCCGCCGGATTTTGGTTCATAAGGGCTGCGCATTCGGATCTATCTCCTGTACAAAAACTCGCTCGAAACAAGGATGACGTGGCAGTATCGGGCCCACGCGTCCTGCGTGGCGTCGGATGTGGGTAACTTGGCGGTAATGATTCCGTCTTTGGTCTTCGCGATGAACTCCGCAGCCTGCGCCACATCGCGCGGTGTGGCCGGACGGTTCAGCGCGTCGATCATCAGTGCAGAGACGCGCGCCCCATCGTCCAGCGTCTTGTCCGAAAGCAGCCTCCGCGCCAGCAAAGCCGCCTCGTCTTTTACGAAAGGCGCATTCAATAGATATAGCGTCTGGGTCGGAACCACAGTGGGAATCCGCGTCCCAACCACCTGGTCAGGATCCTTGAAGTCAAAGAGGTTGAGAATGTCGATGGGCGCCATCTGGCTGTTTCGCATCACAGGCTGATACACGGTTCGCCGGTTTTTGATCGGATCTTCGATTACCGTGTCGTCCTCCAGAAAGAACGGCGCAATGGTGTGCATGTTCTGCTCAGTCAACGGAAGCGAAGGCCCGCCGCGTCCCGGATCAAGATTGCCGGCCACCTGGAGAATGGTGTCGCGAATCGTTTCCACTTCCATGCGTCGCCGGTTAGCGTGTGCCAGCAGTTTGTTGTCCGGATCGAGTTCCAGACTACCAGGCGTGGCGGTGCTGGCAAGCTGGTACACATGGCTCAGCACAATTTCGCGGATGGTCTTCTTCGTAGACCAACCGTTGGCAACCAATCGCGAAGCCAGATGATCCAGCAGCTCCGGGTGCGTGGGCGCATCTCCGCGTGCGCCGAAGTTTTCCGTGCTACCTACGATGCCGTCGCCGAAGAGATGGTGCCACAACCGGTTCACATACACGCGCGCCGTGAGCGGATTCTTCTCATTGGCGATCCATTCCGCCAGTTCCTTCCGCCCGCTCGAAGTGGGTTCGATCTCCGGCGGCTTGCCATAGTTCACCGCCGTCAGGAACCCGCGCGGCGCGAACTCACCGAGTTGATGGGCGTCGCCACGCCGCGCAATTCGCGTGTCCTGCGGCATGTCCAAATCTTCCGCCGCGTAGACATAGGGCAGCCTCGGCTTCTTGTACTTAACGAACTCCAGAATCTGCTTGTCGGCGGCGTACTCGCTCTTGGCTTTCAGGGCAGTCAACTGCTCCTCGGCGGCCTTCAGCTCAGCGTCGTTCTCAGCGCTCTTCGCCTTCGCCTTCAATTCCGTGATACGCTTTTCAACCTCTTCGCGCTCCTTGGCATAGCCCTTCTCCGCGACCTCCGCCTCAGCCACCCGCCGGTCGTACTGCTCCATCTCCTCGGCGTAACGCTTGGCGATCTCCGTATTAACCGGGAGGGGGACCATGTTGACGCCGCCATCGCCGAAGTTATTCATCGCTAGCGTCTTGGTGCTCAAAAAGACGCCGATCAGACCGTAGTACTCCTTATTCGGGATGGGATCGAACTTGTGATCGTGGCAGCGGGCGCAGCCCAGGGTCAGTCCCAAGAAGGTCCGCCCCACCATATCCACTTGGAGGTCGGCCGCATCCAGCAGAGTTTGCGCGCGGTCATACGAACCCCACGACCACGGGCCCAACACCAGGAATCCCGTGGCCGCGATGGCCGACAAATCTTTCTTCTCTTTTTTCTTCTTACCGGGCTCATCCTGGGGTCCGGCCAGTTGTTCTTTCACAAACTGGTCGTAGGGCTTGTCGTCATTGAACGACTCGATCACATAGTCGCGGTAACGCCACGCCTCGGGTAGTGGAATGCGGCGGCCGTACCCGGTCGTATCAGCGTAGTAAGTGATGTCGAGCCAGTGCCGGCCCCAACGGTCGCCGTATGCGGGCGACGCCAGCAGCCGGTCAACCACATGCGCGAAAGCCTCGGGCGACGAGTCATTCACGAACGCATCAATCTCAGCCCGCGTAGGAAGCAGACCCGTAAGGTCGAGGCTGGCCCGCCGGAGCAACGTGTACTTATTCGCGTCGCCGGCAGGTTTGATTCCCTTCTCTTCCAGCTTTGCCAGGATAAACCGGTCGATATCGGAGTATGCCCAGGCCGTATCTTTGATCGCTGGAGCTGCCGGACTCTTCACCGGCTGAAACGCCCAATGCCCGACGGCCGAAATCGTCTTCGCCTGCGGATCCGTTTCCGGCCAGAAAGCCCCATCCGAGATCCACTTCTCCAGAAGTTGGATCTCCTCATCGGACAGTTTCCCGGTCGGCGGCATCTTTACTTTGCCGGTGTAGCGGACGGCTTCGACTAAAGGACTGGCATTCGCATCACCCGCGACTACCACGCCGGCGCGATGCATGCCATCTTTTGAAGTGAGTTGCTTCCCCCCCATCTGCACCTGATCACCGTGGCACGAACCGCAGCGGGTGACCAGAAGAGGCCGAATCTTCGACTCGAAGAAAGCCCCACGATCCACAGTTTGGCCCGGCAAACCGCACGCCAAGGTGGCGAACAAAAAACCAAGACGCGCTGCCACGGCGCCGGAGGGAAACAAAGAGCCTGTCACGAGCATGAGTTTTTGCTTAATGTCCTGCGTCCAGTTCTTGCAGGAACGAACGTGGCCGAAAGACGGGCCGATGTCCTGCCGTATTGTACCCGTCCGGAGGTCTGAACCACAAGCTCGCGGGCTCAAGTTGCCATACACGCACCCGCTTTCGAAAAGGGTCGGACTCGCGCCCATAGCAAACGCGCGCGAGACCCGATGTACGGACGCCGGTTTATAACGCAGCAGGAGCCGGGGCTGGCGTGGGCTTTGCGCCCCTTTTCGCTTGTTCTGTTACGGGATCAGCAGGAAGCCGTGAGAAACCCCGTTCGTATCGAGGTAAGACCCGGCTATCACGCCCAGGTCGTTGATGCTCACAGCTCTGGAGGCGGTGCCCCCTCCGGGATCCTCGAAGGCGGCGATGGCAGCGTCAGCGGCGCGCACAAACCCATGATAGACATAGTAGGAGCCTACAATCCGGAACAACCGGGATCGATCCCGAACTACGGAGAACGGTACCGGCAGGGGGAGACGCTCAGCACGCCGTATCTGAAGGGAGCGCACTTGCTGTTACGGACGCGGACGAAGGTCCTCAATAACGAATTGGAGGACGTGTTCCGGCGCTGGTTTCCTCGGTTTCGCCCCAAGGGTCAAACCATCAGTCCAGAGCAAGAGGCCGCTTGACCCCCGGCTTCCTGGCGCTCTCGATTAAGTACAACGCGACAGCGGGCGCAGTCTCGATGGTGGTTTGCTCGACTTCCAAGGCGGACGGTTGTTCCGGCGAAGTCGGACCGAAGAAAAGCCGCAGTCACACCGGCTCGATCCTTCGGGGTTGATCAGCCCGCACCTTCGGACAATTTATAGGCTTGAAACAGAATTGTAATCTTGCTGTTTTTACTAGGCCAGCACACCCTGCTCGACTGGTTCAGCCCGCCGCACCCGGACTTTCACCTCTACGCGCGATCCGAGCCGGTTGATGATCGACATGAGACGATCAACGGTAAACCGACCGAGGTCCGCATTACGGATGCGCGAAAAGTCCGCCGCCGCAATCCCAGTGCGACTGTGCGCAGCACGCACAGTCAGGTGTTCCCGGTCGAGCGCCTTGATGATTTCGGCGGCCAGGATAGCCTTGAACTGTTCGGCGTCGGCGTTCTCGTGCCCCAGATCGCGGAACACATTGCCGGTTCCCCGCACCACTTCCAATTTTTCGCTTTTCATCGCAACATCTCCTTCAATCTCTTCAAACGGTCCTTTATCAAGTCGATTTCGCGTTGTGGCGTCTTGATACCCTGCGTCGATTTCTTCTGGAACGCATGGACCACCCAGATTTCCTCGGCGAGTTGCGCCGCGTAGATCACGCGCAACGCATCGCCCCGGAACGCCAGCGCAATCTCGAAAACGCCCGATCCCAGGCCACGCATGGGCTTTGCAACGTCCGCCTTGCCGCCCTCTGCGGCGATCGTCAGGGCCGCTAGACAGATAAGCCAACCCCATCCGCGACCAGAACTGTGCGGCACCACTCTCAACCTGGCTGAATACATTCCGTCACTCATCCGTGAGCGGAACGAAGAAGGGAAAGTACTGCGTTCCGAAGACCCAGTTGCGCGAAGCCGGCGACTGCAGAAAAATCCGCGAATGGCCACTGCACGGCCAGCAACACTGCTAGGAATACGGCGCGGCAGGCTAGAGAGCGCCGCCAGCCGCTCCAGGTCTGGATCTTCGGGCGCAGCAGATCCAGCGCGATGGCCGGCGCGATGATCAGCGGCGGGACGAAGTGGGTCACGTGGCTATACACCGGCCCTAGCATGAGCAATTTGTGGTCTTTTTATGTGTCCCGGCGCAGGTATACCAGGATTCGCTCGGCAATGGACCGGTCCTGATTATGGCCGCGCTGGCGATTTATCCGGTAAGTGTGTTCTGCAAATTGATACGCCTTAATCCGGTAAGGCTTCGCGCTGGCTGATGCCTGGCGGGCCAGTTCCGGCGCCAGCAGCGCCCCGCGCCGAGGAGTGGGTGCCGAGCCGCGCATGGAGTGCGACCGTTTGCAACAGATCCTTCGTGATGCTTATGAATCAAGAAAAGCCGCCGGGTTGAGCCCGACGGCTGAAGGTTTCAATCAACCTACACTGTGACGCCTGTTTACCCAGCGCGGGGTTACGGGGTCCGCAGGAAGCCGTAATGTACATTGTTTGCGTCAATATACTGTCCGGTGATCACCCCAAACATGTTAGGGGTCTCAGGAAGGGTGCCCTGGCCGGCGCCCGTCCCCGCTCCCGGAGCGTCGAAGGTGGTGATGGCGCCGGACGGACTCCGCACGAAGCCGTGATTCACGCCGTTCGAGTCAATGTATTGTCCTGTGATCTCCCCCAACAGGTCGATGCCCTCAGGTATGGTGCCCTGGCCGGAACTTGTTCCCGCGTCCGAAACGTTGAAGGTAGTGATGGCGCCGAACCGACGGCGCAGGAACCCGTGATTCACGCCGCTCGCATCAATGTAGTTTCCCGCAATCCCTCCCAGGTCGTCGATGCTTGACGGTGACGTGCCCTGGCCGGAACCTGTGCCTGCGCCATTCACGTTGTATTCGTCAATCTTGCCGTCCGCGGCGCGCACGTACGCGTGGAGCGCGCCGGTCGCATCAACGTAAGTTCCCGTCACCGCCCCTTCTGTGTTGAGAGCGCTTGCAATTGCGGAAAACGTGTTTACGGAGCCTTCGGGATCGTATGAGGTGAAGGTGTCGTAAGGGGGAGCCGTGACGAAGCCGTGGGCCACACCGTTTGCGTCAATGTAGTATCCGGCGACCTCCCCGCCCAGGTTGACGTTGCCCGCGAAAGTGCCCTGGCCAGCGCCTTGCCCGGCGTCCGGCTCGTTCAAAGTGGTGAATTTCTTGAACGGAGGAACAGTCGCGAAGCCATGCGCCACGTTATTTGCATCAAGGTAGTAACCTACAACCACTCCGAACGGGTTGATGCTGAAACTGATGGTGCCCTGGCCGGAACTTGTTCCCGCGTCCGGAGCGTCATACTTGGTGATGGTGCCGAGCGAACCGCAGCCTGAAACGCACTGGAAGCCGTGAAAAACGTTGTTGTCGTCAAGGTAGGATCCCACGACAGTCCCCTGCGGGTTGATGCCAAAGCCCCCCGTGCCCTGTCCGGCGCCTGTGCCC
>Ga0302325_10009826_pt1 | contig 20821 bp, 19 predicted proteins | sample Palsa_T0_2_FD_201948 | JGI IMG/M metagenome (GOLD analysis project Ga0302325, IMG submission 201948) | Peat permafrost microbial communities from Stordalen Mire near Abisko, Sweden - Palsa_T0_2 | ecosystem: Environmental > Terrestrial > Soil > Palsa > Peat permafrost | place: Sweden: Abisko...
AGTTGTCGCGAAATCAGTAATGCACGTACACATAACGATGTTCTGGACGATCGTGCTCGGCATCATCGGATCGATCATCGGGGGCGGCGTTACACACGTCCTTTTTCGCCCGAAAAACGCACGATATCATCCCGCCGGCCTCATTTTTTCCACGCTGGGCGCGATCCTGGTTCTCTACATCTGCTATAAGCTGAAGATTCATTTTCCCCAGGTATAGCCTCACATTCAGGGAAAACGATGAATTCTTCGTATCTCAACGAGATCTGCCGCTGGAAGGAATGTACATCCTCCCGGGTTCTCGACTGTCCGTTAGATCAGCCTGTGGGACCGGATCAGCCAGATAACCAAACCAAGGGGCACAGCAACAAGGCAAAGGGCGCCCACGAGCAGCAGAACCAGGAAAAGAACGTCCCGCCAAGCGTGGCTTTCACCCGCGGCTCGGTTTTTCTCTCGCAGTAACAGACGGTAATTTCTACGATTCGCCTTCCAGACGACGTGAAAAGCGTCGCCGACTACGGGAATTGCTCCCAGCATAGTTTCCAGGATTACGTTTGCAATCATGCGTGCGAGAGTGACCAAAGCTGCGCCGCGTCGCCAGGCTGCAACAATAATAATCAGGGAGGCGATGCCCGCGACCGCGTCCCCTACGCCTGGAATCCAGCCGATCAGAAAATCGAGACCGAAGCGGATCTGCGTTCCCGGAACGCGAAAGATATCGTCCAATATCGCGGCGATATGATCGAGATGTTCGTCTGTCGAAGTGGCAGGAGAGCGGCGGACCATAGAGGCCATTCTAGACCATTGTTTCAGTCCATAGCTTTACGCGACCCGCTTTTCCACGTACGGGAATTCAGTCTTGACGACGAATCGGCCTTTTAACCTTGTCTCTTTCTGGACAGTTTTATTCGGTACTGCTTGGTAGCCTACAGCATGAAATCAGTGAAGTCTGCCATTCGACAAATTGACACGAAAGAGGAAAGGTGGCTGAAATGCGACTCCAAATGAATTTAAGAAAATGTGTCTGGGTTCTGGCGGTAGTCCTGGGTGGTGGCATCACCGCAGGCACACAGGCTGCGGCGTCTCCGTCGGTACCGGCGGCCCGCGCATCACAAGACCAGGCTCACGATCAGGATTATTCAAAAAACAAGACGTACCAGCAAGGCTTGCGCGAAGGGCAGGATGACAGTAAGCATAACAAGGACCACTCCAAGAAGAGGCACTTCAAGAAAGACGAAGACCAAAAAGCTTACGAGGCTGGCTACCAGCAGGGACATCAGGGCGATCAACAGCACCATTGATTGACATCGAATAAAAATGGCCCTGCCATAGAGCACGCGGAGCATTGGCAGGGTTTTTACCGGCATCGATCATCCCACGGCGGAGGGTTCTACCCGCGCTTTGGGAAATGGACATGACCGTAAGAGGCCCACACATGAAGGTAGCTAGACAGACCAGGTCCCCCCTTGGCGGATTCTCTTCGGGAGCCAGCCTGGGCGGCAGGGTGTCGCGGTATCGGCGCAAGCAGAACATTTACGCGCAAGGTGCGCCTGCTTACACGCTTTTCTACATCCAGGAAGGAGGAGTGCGGCTCACCAGTCGAGCGAAACACCAAGCGCCGGCTGTTACCGCGATCCTGGGGGTGGGCGATCTCTTTGGCGAGCTTTGCCTCGCAGGCTATCCCCTTCGTATGTCCACGGCCGTCGCGTTGACCGCAAGTTCGATACGCACCATCCACAAAGCGAAGATGCTCCAAATGCTTCGCAAAAGGAATAAGTTGTCCAATTCCCTGGTGGCCTATCTGTTGTCCAGCGTCAAGACGTATCAGGATCATGTTGCGGAACTGTTGACTTCTTCTGCCGAACAGCGGCTGGCGCGCGTGCTTTTGCGGCTGGCTCACTTGGATAAGAGAGGTCCGCCGGTTGTTGAAATCCCCAAACTAAGCCATCAGGTTCTGGCGGAGATGGTCGGTACGACGCGCCCGCGAATCAACCTGTTCATGAATCGATTCAGAAAGCAGGGATTTATCGACTACGATGGGGGATTGGAAGTGCGCCAATCGTTGCGCAAAGTCCTGAGGGGCCGCTAGAAGTCTGCTGTTAGCAACGGTCACACAAATTCCCGGATATCGGTCAGCACGCAGTTGCGTGCGATCATTCAAAACGTTCTGCCAGCTGGTGTAGAATGTCGCCGAACGTAGAGGCCGTCAGGAAATTTCACTTCGAGACTCACTGAGGCGCTTATGAAATCACACTGGCGTATAAGGCGTGATCTTACACTCGTCGCGGCTATAGCAGGCGTGCTGTTGGCTTCAGGCGGTGCGACCGCCCAGCAGTTGCAGGGAAAATCACTGGTCAGCGCCCTTCAGCGCGGCGGATACGTGATTCTCATGCGCCATGCTAATGCACCTCGCGAACTTCCGAGCGCGCAAACCGCCGATCCTGAAAACGTCCACCTCGAGCGCCAACTCGATGAAAACGGCCGCACCACCGCCGTCGCTTTTGGAAAGGCGCTGCGCGATTTAAAAATATCCATCGGCCAGGTGCTATCGAGCCCCACTTATCGCGCCTTCGAAACGGCGCGGTACGCGCAGTTGCCTACCCCGCGGGCGATCCCCGAACTCGGCGACAATGGCCAGAGCATGCAGCTTACAAAAGAGTCGCAGGCCGCCTGGCTCCAGAAACACGTCACGGAATTTCCTTCCGGCTCCAACACGATCATCATCACCCACCAACCGAACATCGCGGGCGCATTTCCGCAATGGTCGGATAGTTTGTCCGAAGGCGAAGCGCTCATTCTTGGTCCCGACGGAAAGGGGGGAGCCATCCTCATCGCCCGGGTGAAAATTGAAGAGTGGCCCAAGCTGGGCAATTAGCAGGCCGCTGAAAAGATCGGACACCTACGGTTTTAAGCAACGTCAGAACTGATCATGCGCAGTGCGGTTTTTACTCTCTCCGAAGTGAAGGGAATCTCACGAATCCGCGCCCCGGTCGCATCGAAGATGGCGTTGGCGAGCGCTGCGGCCAGCACGGTGATCGAGAGTTCGCCGGCACCGGTTGCGTCCACGTCCGAGCGCTCGATGACTTTCACTTCAATCTCGGGTATGGCAAAACCCAGCGGCAAACTATGGTAAGTGGCCCAATCGAACGATGTGACCTTCCGATCGTCCCATGTGACTTCTTCGAACAGAGCGCGGCTCATTCCCTGAAGGGCGCCCCCTTCAATCTGATTTCTAAGTCCATCGGGATTTGAGATGGGCCCGCAGTCGACGCAGACAAAGATGCGTTTCGCAGTTATCTTGCCGGTATCCTGGTCTACCTCAATCTCGGCGACGATGGCCCCGTAACTGTTGGTTCCCTCGTGCGCCACGCACGCAACGCCGCGCCCAGCAGAAATTCCGGAGCGGCGAATACCGAGTCTGGGAGACGGCCGGACCTGCCAATTGGCGGCTACTGCCACACCCTTCAGCACGTCAATCAAACGATCGCGAGTCAAGTGACGCAGCCGAAAAGCAACGGGGTCGGCACTGGAATGGGCGGCGATTTCGTCGATAAAGGATTCATGGGCAAAAGTGTTCTGCAAACACGCGGGTGAGCGCAGCGGCCCAGTCCAAAATGGAGACACGACATTGTGGACGAGCACTCGCTCAGAGCGAATGTTTCCCGTCCCGTTGTTCACGCCTGCGATGTTCCCGGTAACATACGAGGGAATCGTGTTGACGCTGTTGTCGTAATGCCCCGGCTCGGGCGCGGGTGCTCGCGCCGCAAATGGGTCGGGTGGAAAGCCTGCCAGAAAGCCGGTAATTATATTTCCAGGAGTTCCTGTGCCTGGCCGATTCCCTAAAACTGGCATCCAAGACTCGTGGTGCCAGGCGACGATGTTGCCGTTTGCGTCGAGCGCGGCTCCTTCATCAAGGACGAATGCATTTCCGTAGCTTTCCCAGGCCATTTCGTCTTTTCGGGTAAGCTGCACGCGGACGGGCTTGCCGACCGCCTGCGACAGGAGTGCGGCATCGTAGGTAACGGTATCGGCGCCGTTGTTTCCGTAGCACCCGGAACCGCGCGTGAAAATAACGCGCAGATTTTCGGGCTTGAGTCCCAGGAGCATGGCGGCGCTGCTTCGCATGTACCACACGCCCTGCGTCGCAGACCACACCGTCGCTTTCTCTCCCTGCACATCTGCGACGGCGCACGAGCTCCCCATCGATCCGTGCATTTGATAGGGATGGTGATAAGTCGCCTTCAGGGTCACAGCGGCTTGTGAAAACTTCTCGTCCACGTCCTTCGAATCGAGCAGCAACGTATCGCGGGTAGGCTCCTGGTTCCTCAGCGAGTCATAGAAATTCGCCTGACCCGGCAGGCCGGCGCCCGGCGTCCATGTGATTTTCAAGGCGTTCGCAGCTTGAATCGCTTGCCACGGCTTTTCCGCAACGACTCCGACGAAGTTGTTCTTTACGACCACCTTCACAACGCCCGGCAATGTTTGAACAGAGCTTTCGTCAACAGTCGCTACGGTTGCCCCCACGGCGGGAGGGCGGACCACTCTTCCGTGCAGCATGCCGGGGACGCGGACATTGTGAACGAATTCGAATCGCCCGGTCGCCAGAGCTGGAAGATCGGGACGCCGTACCGGCTTCCCGAGCACGGTCCACTCGCTCGGAGTCCTTCGCTTGGCATTTGCATCGAGTGTGATGCTGAATTTTTTCCCGCCCACCAACTCACCATAATTCAACGCCCGCGATGGGTCGCCCTTCGGTCGAATCTGGCCATCTACTGCGACGAGTTCTCCGGGAGGCACTCCAAGCCGTTCGGAGGCGAGGCGCAGAAGCATCTCGCGCGCAGTTGCCGCGGCCTGCGCCAGATTACTGTGGTTGAAGTTTGTGGCGTGCGACAAACTGCCGGACGTATAAGCCTGATCGGGGGTGAAGGCCGTATCGCCGTAGATTAGCTTGACCCGCTCGAAAGGTACGCAAAGCTCTTCGGCTACCAACTGCGTTTGCGCGGTGACGATGCCCTGGCCGAGTTCGACTTTGCCGGTATATGCCGTTACGCTGCCATCATCCGCAATGGCGATCCATGAATCCAGCTGGTCCTGGGGAGGTGACCCTGGAGCAACGGGACGCGCGGCCTGCGCCTGACTCGGAGTAACTCCCATGCCGAGGTCCCACATGCTGAAACTCACAATGAGTGCGGCAGATTGCTTGAGGAAATCACGGCGCGAGAAAGCAGAATCCTTGGGAGCCGAGCGGGGCTTCGGCTTCACGGAAATTTGCGATGCACGTTTGAGCGAGTCGCTCACCGAGCCGCCCCCTGAGCATAGCGTTTGATTGCCCGCAGCATGCGGACGTGCGTGAAGCAACGGCAAAGTACGTTGGAGAGGGCTTGCTCGATCTGTTCGTCAGTCGCTTTCGGATTCTTATCTACGAAGGCTTTGGCGTTCATGATTACAGCGTTCAGGCAAAAGCCGCACTGCGCAGCCTGTTCGTCGATGAAAGCTTGCTGAATCGGGTGCGGTTTTTCCGGAGTTCCCAGACCCTCGAGAGTCGTGATTTCGGAACCGGCCACTGCTTCCACCGGGGTAATGCACGACCGGATCGCTTGCCCTTTTACGATCACCGTGCAGGCCCCGCATTGTCCCAGGCCGCAGCCAAATTTAGGCCCTCGCAGTTCGAGATCGTCGCTCAACGCATAAAGCAGAGGGGTTGACGGATCGAGATCGAGCGTATGGGCAACACCGTTAACTTTCAGCGTGATGGCATTCATGGAAGTCTTACGTTAGGGCCATACCGGGAAGGAGGTCAAGCATTGACTCACTTTTGGTTCGGAAACATTGCGTGGCCTGCGCGCATCCCTCCAACGCGGGGTTGAGGTATTATGGGGCCGTTTTGGCGACTCCGAGGGAACTATGCGCGCACTAACTAAATGCAGCGGACTACTCACTCTCATTAGTCTTGCACTCGTTGCCACTCCTGTTCTTTTTGCACAGGCCATCCGGCCCGGAGAGAATCTCGAAGCCGTGCTCGCATCCTCGAAATATGACGTGCGAACAGGAGAAAATCTTCAGCTTCCGCGCGGTGGCGACTGGCACGTTCGATGGACGGAAGCCGATTTCCCGGTGGTCAAGAAAGTCGCAGACAATGTGTATCTCTACCAGGCACCGCACAACACCCCGGGTTGGATCACCAATAGCCTCATCGTAATCACAACGGCTGGTGTGGTCGTGCTGGATGGCCAGGGTCGCGCCGGGGAAATGACGCGCATGGTCGACGAGATTAAAAAGCTTACTCCGCAACCGATCAAATATATCGTAGTTGGAAGTCCCCACGGCGATCATGGAGAAACCGCCTTCAGCTCAATGCCTGGCGTGGATCAGGTCACGTTTATCGGCCACGCGATTACGAAGGAATGGTTCGAAGCAGATGCGAAGATACCAGACAAATCAGGGAAACTGAGGGATGTCGTCAAGATCACTGACATCGTAGGCTCGCTGCCGCCGGATCCGAGAGAACCGGCGCCACACGTTACGAAGGTTCTCAAGGTGGGCAACACGGAACTCCGCATCATGTACATGGGCCGCGGCCACTCGGGACCCGATCTTGAGACCTACCTTCCTAAAGAACGAATCCTCTGGATGAGTGAATCGTTTGAATCGCGGCAAGTGCCCTCGATGGGAGACAGTTCCTATCCATCGGAATGGATCGCGCTGCTGGAGGAAGCGGCCAAGATGAAGAATGTGGACAACTATCTTGGAGCGCATGGCTTCATGGATAGCCCTGCGGTCAATAAGGAAGAATTTCTCAACAGCATTCGTGCTCTGCAGGCCGTGTATGCCGAAGGTAAACGGCTGCACGATGCAGGCATCCCGATCGAAGACGTTCCCAAGAGCTGGCATTTGGGTCCGTACGCGCATGACTTCTTTAGTGAAGCCGCGCTGCCCGACATCACGGCGGTCTATATGGAACTGGATGGCAAATTGCCGCCGTGTCCTATGTGCCGCCCCCGTCGTTTCGCCGCTGATCGTGGCCCGGCTCCAGCGGAATAAGATTGCGGTTGTCGGTATGCCTCGGTTCGCAAGCGATGATTGCCAGTGAGAGTGTGCTGGCTCGAGCAATTGTCGCACTGATGGCTTACTTGGCGAGTGGGTCGGGCCGAATCTGAAAATGGGCGACGAAAGTCGTCGTTCCTTTTCCGCCCTCGACATGCCAGACGACGCGTTCTTCGTCGGCAGCCCACAATCCCCGTCCCTTCCAGCCGGCTTTCGCATCGTCGATGCGGCCGTTCATGCTGCGCGTGTAAAAATCGAGCGGATAGGGCACCCGCAACGTGACAAACTTCTTCGTATCGGGCACAAAGGCAATCAGCGAATCCGAGCCTGTTCCGTTCACGATCGGCACGTTCTTCCCGAGGCCGAGCGTGTCGTAGCGATCCACCCAATTGTGATAAAAGGAGTCGGATAGCACGTCGGTTCCTTTGAATTTCGGACCTGGCACTGGGTAAAGCGCCCAGCCCTCGGGACAATGCTGGCCCATCGCGGTCGGACCGTTGAGGGGCCCCTTACACTTGCGACGGTCGAAGCTGGCGAGATCGTTGCTGCCGGCGAGCGCTGTCCACACCACACCATTCGTATCGATGCCTATCCCCAGGGTGGAATAAGCTTCCACGCCCGGAAGCTTGGGATCGTCAAAGGGAGGTTCGTAAATCTCCGTCAAACACGTGGCCGGGGGATTGGCGCCGGCCACCATACGGATGATCTTCCCGGGAACCTCCGTGCTGGTGGAGGCAACGCCAGCCGCAAACCACAGGCTACCGTCTACAGGGCTGACGGCGATTCCGTACGAACTGGCCCCGATCACAGCCCGGTCGAGTTTCGGGTCCGGGGGCTCGTCCGGTTTCGTATACGCACCGATTTTCCCATCGCCGTTGTAGTCAACAATCGCCGGGCACCAGCCTTGCGATTTCTCGGCATCGTGCGTCTGGTCCCATACGCGCGTCTTAATCCAGGCGATTATGCCCATCCCTCGAGCGCCCGAGGTGTTGCCATAGTACAAAGTCTGATCCTGATCGTTTGCAAATATCATGTGCGCGGCCGACAAGCAGGTATCGATCATTTCGAACTTTCCCGTGGAGGGGTCGTAGTTCAGGGCGCCCTGGGCAACCGATTTGGGCGGCATCGGGAAATTCTTCGCAAAAGGGTTATCGGAGCCTTCCTTGCAATAATCGGGCAGATCCGGCCGGGTCTGCGCATGAAACCAAAGACGACCCCTACTGTCCATTTGTGGAGACGACGGAGTGATGGGATCGTTCCAGACAATTTCATTGCCCCAGTAGGGAGACGGCGCTGCGACAGTCTGCGGCGAAACCCGGCGCATCAGCTTCCGGTCATTTTCGTTGCGCAACGGAACATCGATCATGGAGTTTGTATTCTTGACCGGATCCAATACGTCAATCGCGCCGATCGCCCGGTCGGGGCCATAAATCGGGCCATAGGCGTTCGCCGTAGGATTCCGCTCATCGGTGCTCATAACGTCATGGACGAAGGACTTGTCGGTACCGAAATCCCATAGCGTGATGACTACGTTGCGCTCAATGCCCTGGGGTCGCGGCGGCGCCGGCGGTATCTCACCTCCGGCAATCCGATTGCTCCAATCCGCGAACATCGCCAAGCCGCGGTCGTGGCCAAAATTGTTGAGAGCGCCGGTCATTTGCGGGCCCACCTGGCCAGACATAAGCCGCCGCTCCCAAGCCAGAGCGGGCGAATCGAATGTGCCGAGACCCGTCTCAATCTCACGGGTCGCTTTGTTGCCCATCTGATGGCAAACCTCGCAGGCCCTCTTCAGAAGAAAGACCCATTGAGCCTGCGACTCGACTTCTGTACCTTTGATCGCCGCGAAGTTGCCGCTGGAGTTGTCATTTGCCTGCGCCGCGGCCTCGTCGCTTGTGCGAATCTTCATTGGGAAGGCGCTCTTGGGCGGCAGATTCACAAGCGAATACCAGTAATCGCCAGGGTAGTATTGCGCTGCGGCTTGGGCGCTGGGAGCGATGACCGCAGTCAACGCCAGTATTTTGCCCGGCGTAGCCACCACCGGCTTCGAATCCACCAAGCCATAGCCTCGCACCCACACCTTGTAATTCGCCTGAGGCAACTCCGGCAGCAGATACCTGCCGGCGTCATCCGTCACAACGATCTTGCGAAACTTTGTCGGCAAGTCAGTGGTTTCAGCAATCACCCATACACCGGCCTCCGGCCCCTTCGAACTCGTTACGACGCCTCCGATATCGTCCCCGTTCACGGAGACGCCATCGGTTGCCGCCAGCGGATTCACCGAATTGCCCTGCGGTCGAGCTGTATGGAACAATGGCGAAATTACAAGGAAGCTGCACGGTAGGAGAATCCGTATCAGTGAGCCCCTCACCCAGATTGCTCGCATTGAGTCTTCCCTTTGTGCCGTTTCGATTTCAGCTTATGAGGTTCGCTTGCTGAGGATTATATAACCAACCTGTTCTCAGGCCCGGAGAAGTACCATTGTTTGACTTGGGTTGTCAATTGACGAGAACCAAGGGGACATTTCTAATGAGGTTTGACACCAACAAACCGTTTACCTTGACAAAAGTTGAGGAAGCAATAAAACTTCTACCCTCGTGAACGATCCAACTGTAGCACGCCGCAAATTCCTGAAGTTTCTTGCCGCCAGCCCCTACGTCGCTTCTTTGGGTGGAATTGCTGCTTTTCTCGAGCGCGGCGCTCTCGCCCAGAATGCACAGCAGCTTTCTGAAGTGATCGCCGATCCCGCCGAAGCTCTCAACGTATTTGATTTCGAGGAGGCTGCTCACCGGAAAGTGCAACCCGGTCACTGGGCGCACATGGTGAGCGGCGTCGACGATGACGCTACGCTGCGCGCCAATCGCGAGGGATTTCAGCACATCGAGTTGCGGCCGCGCCGCCTTCGAGATGCCACCAAGGTGGACATGCGCGTGGAGCTTTTCGGAACCACTTACAACAGTCCAATATTCACTTGCCCGACCGGAGGTGAGAAGTCGTTTCATCCCGACGGTGAATTAGCCGTCGCGCGAGCGGCCAAAGCCCGCGGCACTCTCCAGTTTCTGTCGACGGCTACGTCCTTTGGAGTAGAAGAGGTGAACGTGGCTTTGGGGCGACCGGTTTGGTATTCGCTGTATGCGCCAAGTCCCTGGGAGGCCTGCGAACAACTCCTGCAGCGCGTGGAAGCTTCGGGATGCAACGTGCTTGCCCTTACGGTTGACACCGTGGCGGGCGCGCACAACGAAACCGAGTCTCGTATGCGGCCGAAAGATTTGAGTCAGTGCGCTGCCTGCCACGACGTCAAGGGTTCGTCGGTCATCCGCCGGACGCAGCCAATGCGCGACGGCATTCACGTGCCAGGCATGAGGCCAACGAATCCCGCTCTGGACTGGGCTTATGTCGATCAAATCCGGAAATTCTGGAAGGGTAAATTCATCATCAAGGGTTTGACAACCCGCGAGGATGCGCGGTTGTGCATCGAGCATGGTATCGACGGCATCCTCGTCTCGAACCACGGCGGGCGCGTCACGGAAACTCTCGAGCCGACTATCGAAGCGCTTCCTGAAGTGGTCGAAGGAGTGAACGGGCGTATTCCGGTGTTCGTCGACGGTGGGGTTCGGCGCGGTACCGATGTTTTCAAGGCTCTTGCACTGGGCGCCAAGGCAGTCGGAATCGGGCGACCGATGCTGTGGGGCTTAGGCGCATTCGGACAAGCTGGCGTCGACCGCGTGCTTGAAATTCTTCAGGGTGAGCTCAGACTTGTAATGGGCAATTGCGGCACGCAGAAAGTGGCGGACATTACGCGTGCGTATGTCGCCACGCCCGACTGGCGCAGCTAGAAACTATCGATGTTCGTGCACGCAGGGATTTTAACGCTCGTCGTAAATTATCTCCGGGTGCCGCAACGCCCCTGGGGAAGGGCATTTTCCCTACTTCTTGAGGCCGAAGGCGTAAACTCTCCCATCCCAGGTGGAAACGTAGACTTTGCCTCCGGCAACAACCGGCTCGGTGAAATGCGTCCAGCTGTCAATCAAGTTGCCGCTTGAATACAATTGCTGTCCGGTTTCCGCATCGATCGCGTACAAGACCGCGTGACTGACGGGAATATTTCCGGGCTTACCTTTCGCTCGGGACTCCATCGTGGTCTTCCCCGTATCGAGTGCATACACCACGCCGTTCGCGACCACAGGGGGATCGGGTGCGTGTATATCGCTAGAGATCCAGATCGGAGCGAGCGTAGGCGTATTCTTCGCCGAATCGAGGCGAACTTCGAACGCCATGATGCTGCCTTGATCCGCTTTCCCGTAGGAGTATTTAAAACTAGGTGCGTCTTTGGATGGTGGCCCCTCCATGGGCACCAACAGCCACCGTCGTCCTCGCCCGTCTTGCCAGGTCGCCATTGACCCCAAAACACCCCGGTCGTCATGAAGAACCTGATCATTGCCCCACCGGGGTGACTGGTAAAGCGGGGTGTGATGGTCCGCGCCCCCGAGGCTGTTGGCATCCAACAGGGAAACCACCGCTTCCTTTCCTGCGGAAGCAAGCAGGGTCCATTTCTCGAAGGGGAAGATCGTCGGATTGGTCGCCCCCAGATCCAGATCTTTCTCCTCAAGATACTCCCAATTCCCAGGAGTGTATGTGTCGAGTAGTCGGAGGTCCTTGAAACTCAAAAACAACAGGGTGTGCGCGAACTTACCGGCCGCCGGATCGTAGGCACCGTCGGCTGTTTGCGTGTATACACCCTTCGGGCCGGAAACGAGGCCACCGCGCCCCCAGGCACCTCCTCCTCTGCCTGTACTCGTGAAATACTCGACGACTCTTCGCGCGGGATCCTTCAAATCGATCGCAGTAAAGTGAGAGATCGCGCCGCCACAGCCTCGCGCCGTGGGTGAATAGATGACTCCATCAATGAGATTCAGACTCCAGTTACGTGCGAAGGGAGTGGTGAAGTCTGCGGCTGGAAAGCGCTCGTCGCCATTCTGGAGGCTCAGGCCGCGTAACTTGCCGTCGCTGGTTGACACATAAATGACTCCCGCATCCTTATCGATTACGGGGGTGGCATTCTGGGTGTTGGAACAGGATAAAGTGGCCGCTTGTTTCGGAGTCAATTGGTTCGGAAAACGCTTCTGCCACGTAACTTCACCTGTTTCGGAATCGATCGCATAAACGGTGTTGTCGCTTCCCACTACTAATACGCGAGTCGTCGGTCCGGCTGGGCCATCCACTGTGGCGACCAACGGGGAGGTCAGCGTCGAGAGAACCACATCCTTCGGGGAGGTGGACAGCTGGGATTTCCACTTCAACTCGAGACGGGAAACATTGTCCCGGGTGAGTGTCGTCTCAGACTGATTCCAGCCCGTGCGCTGCTGATCGTGGCCCCACGTTAACCACTCGCTTTGGGCCGCCGCGTCCCCCGGCCCCAAAAGAAGCATCAGGCTGACAGTAAAGCCAAACGCGAACGTCAATACTTTCCAAATCAGTGGACGCTCATCCATGCCAACCCCCTGGTGTAGCGCTCAAAATTCTCCGGAATCTGCGCAAGCCGAAGACGAAGGCTGCACAGTCGCAACTAAGGCGTAAGCCCCAGGGCGAGCGCAGGATTGGTCTTCGCCATGAGGTTGACATCTGCCACGGATATTCCTTCCTTGTGCAGCGCCCCCATGAAATTGAGCAGAGCCTGGGGATGCAGTGGCGACTTGTTCCGGGCCGATCCGAAATTCGTGGCAAGGATGCAGGACTGGGGGCCGACCTTGCGAATCGCGTCTACAAACTCGCCCATTGTATGCTGCTGCTCTATTCCGAACGAATTGCTATAGTCAAATTCAATGAAGGCGCCTTCCCGGGCCGCCTGTTGCATTTGCGGAATCGTCATATCAACTACTATGTCGTTCGCGCCTGTAACCACGATGTGCGTTACGCCGCGCCGATGTGCCTCGTGGACAACCATTAATCCTTCTTCCGCCGAAATGTGTCCGGTCTCGAGAACCAGTTGATGATTTTGAGCGATGAAATCGATGACTTCCAGCACCTCGGGAAGCAGACGGCCGTCTCTTGAGACCGGCACAGTCGTAACTGTCGAACCGGGGGCCTTTGAATACGGCAGCCCCCTCGCATCGAGTTTCTTAACAAAGGCTTCAGAATCGAAGGTAGGCATCCATACGACCCTGCCCCAGCCCCCCTTCATCATGGTCATCCGCTTTACGGCTTCGAGATTGATCCCACCGACGGACCTATCCAGGACGATCCCCCCGAAAACTTCTATCCCAGGGACTTCCTTTCGGACCATGTAGGCGAGCGCCGCTGTCGATTCCCAGTGGTTCTTGAGCACCAGCCCACGCATGCCCGTTTTCTTGGCGAGACGTGCTAAGTCATCCGCATCGATCGAGCGCTCGACGCTGTCGGGACCGCTGTGCACTCGAGTGTCTATGGCACCGTTCAGATTTAAATCTGCCTGCCCATGTACCGGTACAGCCAGAAGGAATAGACAGGCCCACGCCCAGCTCACTAGTCTCCTCAGAAGAAAAGAAAATGTCGAGGTCATCCGCTTCTCCCCTCTCAATTGTTTGCCTCATCGTCAAACGGCCGCCGGAATGCGTCACGGTTTGAAATCTTGTTTTGGAATCTTCTTCGAAGACAGGTTGAATGTCCAGGTATGTCCCATTGAGCCAACCCCGCCACCGGATCAGCGCGAACACCGGGCAGAACATTGACACAAAACGATGGACGGAGGTACCGTACGACGCAACAATGGCGCCAAAGTTGTTTCGTGGGAACGTGGAATGTCTAATCGCAGAGAGTTCTTGAAAAACATGGTGGTTGCGACAGCTGGAGTTTTGCTAGGCGCCTGTGATCTTGGGGACGCATCTGCCGAGCTTCCACAATCCGCTGGTCGGGCGAAACGCCGCGAGATCTTCGTGGGAGGACGCCGCTTAAAAACGGTTGATATTCACTCCCACTGCTTCCCGGACATTCGCGATCTGTTAAAGGGCCACGAGGAAGAGGCCAAGGAGGACAATGGCTTCCTGAATCCGCACCGGCGGTTCACGATGTTGGAGCCGGACAAGATCGCGGATCGTTTGCAAAATATGGATGAACATGGAATCGATGTTCAGGCGGTGAGCCTGTTTTCCGGATACAACTATTGGGCGGATCGAGACCTGGCCGCCCGCCTTGCCCAGCGCCAGAACGAGCAGCTCTCCGCTTTTTGCAACGCTCACCCCGACCGCTTCGTTGGCTTGGGACCGGTATCGTTACAACATCCCGATCTGGCGCTTCAGCAGATGGAGGAGGGTGTCACCAAGTATGGGTTCCGCGGATTTGTTATCGGCGCGACCGTGAACGGAGAAGAGTTGTCCGCGCCCAAATTTAACCCGTTCTGGGCCAAAGCCGAGGAATCGGGAATCGTTATTTTTATTCATCCCGTGGGTTTTCCGGAAGCCGGGAAGCGGTTTCAGGGAAACGGCGGGCTCGGCAATATCATCGGCAATCCACTGGAGACGACGGTCGCACTCTCCCATCTTATTTTCGAGGGAACCCTGGACCGCTATCCGGTAGTGAAAATTGTCGCGGCACATGGCGGCGGCTATCTGCCGTCCTACCTGGGGCGATCAAATCACTGTGCGGAAAAAATTCCCACGGTTTGCAAGCCGGTCCAAAAATTGCCCGGTGAATATTTCAAAGAACAAATCTATTGCGACACGGTGGTGTACAGCTCAGAGGGTCTGAGGCACCTCGTAGCCGAGGTTGGGGCCAACCACGTGGTGTATGGGACAGATTTTCCGGCATCCGTGAATGAGCCGGTATCGGCCGGCGAGCCCTTTCAGCGTGATTTGGCGGGGAATCAGTACGATCCTCAGCCGCTCTTTGGCGAAGACCTCCAGGCTGATTTCGCGCTGAACTCGGGACTGAGCACTGGCGACAAGAGATCGATTCTCGGGGAAAACGCGGCTAAGATTCTTAGAATCGGGGCCTAGAACTTACCCATGACATTTTCGGGGTGCGACGACGGACCCGTCTCGCAATTCCAAAACTACTGATCTTGATTATTCTGTCCCCGGTCGTGCTGGGGAAGTACTCGACCGTCAGGAAATTCCACCCGCGTCAAGACGACTACGTGCGCTCCGTTCTTTGACGGGTGATAATAAATCGTGACCTGATCGCCCGCCTTGACGCTGTCCGGAGTGAAACCATCCGCCCTCATGTTACGCGGGTTCCCACTTTCGGAAAACCAATGTTCGACATTTCCGTTGGCATCTTTCACGTCAAAGGCAATGGATGAGTGAGGATTTTCCATCAACAGGCTTACGATCGTTGCTTTCACCGACAACGTCGTGGTCATGTCATACGCGGCGTACCCGTGATGCGCCAGTGCCGGCGTGGAGACCAGCACCAGGCCAATGAATCCGGCCAACAGACCGTTCCTCTTAATAGACATCACTGCTGACCCTCCCGGGATTGCTTCCGCTCACTTCTTGTAATATTCGGTTACCCTCTTATCAAAATTCTTGTTGTCCTCGGGACTGCAGATCCATTCCGTATATTGGTCAAACTTGTAAGTGTTGTCATGCACCTTCTCAATGGGCACCAGGTGGTAATACCTCTTGAAGCCAGGCCAGGACTTGTCGCCCCACGCTTTCGGATCGTAATACGTCATATCCAGCACCATGTGGTCATGGTCCACACGCGTGTAGCGCTCGACAAGATGGAAGGCGTCGCTCTTCCATTGGCCAAGGCTCTGAGTGATCTGGGTCCTTCCGTTGAAACCGATCGTATCGACGACCAGCGTGTCTCCCTCCCAATGGGCCGTCGAATCTCCCTCAAATGTGGGGTCGATTTCTTTGGGATGCTCGCGATCGAGCCAGAAGATGCGCCATTCGCGATGATAATTGTTCAGCTGAACGATTCGCTCAGGACTCATAAAAAACGTCAACATGCCTAAACTGGGATAGTCATACATGGCCGGCGCAGCCAGAGGTTCGCAGTCTTTGCCGGGATATTCGCCCTCGGGGTCGTTAGCGGTGACTCCGTTTGGGTCCGTGGCATAACACGGATCCTGGTTCATCGGGCAAAGGTGTCCCGGGCGATCCCATCCTGGCAGGGTCTTTCCGCCCGGCATGGGGTCGTGCGAGATCGATTTCATCAGCAGGTTTTTCTTTGCCCAATCCGTCAGAGGAGGTTCCGGTAATTTTTGGTCGTAGCTAGCCCAGTTTCGTCGGCCAATCTTGGGATTTTGAGAGTCGCCAATCCAATTTCCACTGAAGTCATGGGGATCAAACGGCAGATTCGCTGTTGCGCTCGGCTTCTCGGGGCTGGGAGTGCTTTGAGGGGACTGCGCATGCAGCTGCGCGGAAATGGCGACTGACGTAAACAGAACTACGAAGGAACACAAGTGACGGATTCTCATATTTAACTCGTGAGCAGCTTCCGTGAATCCTGAAGTCTGTTTATCTTAATTCCGCTACTCATCCCACTTATTTGATCCAATTTCTACAATACCAGTTAGGTGAAGTCAAACTCTGTTTGCCAGGATCCCTGGCAACTTAGTTGCCAGCCGCCCCTAGCGTATCAAGCGAAAACTGGATGTAGCGCCCGAAAGTGATCACGGCGAACCAAAGGAGCAAGGAACTCGCCGCGACGAGCTTGGCGGCGACCGGCGCGTCTTCTCCGGGTCCCACACGCTCAACTCCTTCAAAAATGCCGGTCATGTAAAACGCCGCCGCATTCACCCCAAGCAGCATCAGGGACAGCATCTTGAACCAAAAAACTCCTTTGTAAATGTAATTGGTAGGCTGGCCGATGAAGCCCAGCATACCCGTCAAAATATTGACGCCCAGTCCGGCAATTCCCCAGGGAAGAAGCTGGTGGAGGGGGCCAATCGGAAGTCGCTTTAAAAATCCCATGATGCGTATGTCGAAAAGTCCCACCGTCCCGATGATCAGGATCAGCCCCAAGAAGTGCATGATCATCATAAAAGTCCACCACCATTTGCTGAAGACCACGGCTTGCATAAACTTGTCCGGTGTAGGCTCGATCGCGTACAGTAGAGAGCCCACAGGACCTTCGGTTACTTTCCCATTCGCTGACAGTTCCTGTCCGCCCCGAACTTCCGGATGCCGAATATCACCACCTGTGTTGCCGGTTCTCGCCATAAGGCCTGCCGTCACGAGCGAAAACAGCAGGATGGCGGCGACATTCCAATTTCCAGGACGGGAACTCAGCCGTGAGTGCCACAATGCGATTAGAGAGAAAGCAGCGGTTGCTTCCATAAACCAGAACGACAGCATCGCCGATCCCTGGTGCCGTTGAACCAAAGCATCGGAGACGCCCGGCCCTTGGATCATCAGCATGGCGCCGTAGCCGCTCAAGAAGGTGGGAATGGTCAAAAGCGCAACGCCTGCGAAAATGAGGTAGCTGCTTCGCCGCAGGTCCTCGTTTTTCCCGGCGAAAGAAACAAGGAACAGGCCGAGACCGACAATAGTTCCAATGACGGGGAAGTGGTTTAGCAGCAAGTGCAGGTGCGAAAAATTCATCAGTTACTCCCCCAAATCTTTCCAGGATGCTGTCTCAGGTCCGGTAAGCCCTGCGCGACTAAAACTCAACAGAGTCTTTTCGCGGGGGAGCTAGCCACCGGCGGGATGGCCGAAGGTGCCATATATGGCTGTGTCCGGCAGGAGCCGCCCCAATGTGACAACTCCGATCCAAAAGAATAGCGACCACCTCGCCAATACCTTCCCCTTCGCGATCATCGCCAATTCGTCCAGGCTGGAGTCTCCGAAAACCCGAATGTCGACCTTTCGCATGATGATCACGCCCAGCGTAATAAACGTCAACTTCGCGTAAAAGTCAGGATTCGTAAGTTCCTTGGTCGGGTAGGCGAGCAAGAGCAGTACTCCCGTCGTCACACTCGTGGCAAGCCCGGCCCACATAATGCTAAAGAGACCCCTGAGCGGCTTAAGGGGAATCGACGGGGCAGCGCCAAGAATACGCAAATCAATCACCGCATTCCCGCCGACCAACAATGCCATTCCGATGGTGTGTAGCGTCAGGAAGAAATAGAAGCCAAAAAACGAAGGCGATTCACGAAGCCACGTACTGAGGGCTGTTTTTTCAATCGTATGAAGAATCTCGGGAACGGCCAAATGTCATCTCCGGATCGCCTTGGAATTCTAAATCTGTTGCCCACCTTGAAGTCCACAAAAATAAGCCACCGAACGGAGCGGCCTTGTCAGAACCAACCGCGGTTAGCGCCAAGCCTAGCGTTGGAACGCGCCTTAATTCCCGCCGCTTTAGGGCACAACGATGCGTCCCACTCACGATGCATATAATCCAGTTTCTGAAAACAAGCAATCTATTTGAATGCTGAGCCGCGTTTAAGAACTTGCACGCGCAGCGAACCACCGGAATATTCCGAACTGAAATCCCTGTACCTGCCATGTTAACTTGCTCTTGTGGAAGGGGAGAACAAGTTCGGCCAGCGTTTTCGTTGGCTGCATCATTTTGTGAAGTTCCTCCCACTTGTCTTTCTGGCCTTGCCTGTTTTTGTAACTGCACAAGCCTTTAAAGAGAGCAACGGCATCATTGACATGGACGGCGAGCGATTCCCTCCCGAAAATCCTCACGAAAAGGCCGAATGGACTTTTGCCCGTTTTCGTTACGATCTCGACTATCAGTTCGGGCAGTTCCGTTTTCGGCGATGGGCAGCGGACTACCCGAAATCCGACCGCCAGTTTGTCGTGGGCGTGCGCCGTTTAACACGGGTACAGGCGCGCTCCACCGAGCATCGGATCGATGCGGACAACGACGAAATGTACGAATGGCCCTGGCTCTACGTCGAGGACGCCGGCGCCTGGCATCTCTCGGAGAAACAAGCTGACCGCCTGCGGGACTACCTGCTTCGGGGCGGTTTCTTGATGGTTGATGATTCGCACGGCGACACTGAGTGGCAGACCTTTCTCGCCGGAATGCGCATGGTTTTCCCTGACCGCCCCATTGAAAACTTAGAAAGCCAGGACGAAATCTTCCATGTCGTTTACGACTTGGACGACCGCGTTCAAATCCCTGGGACGCGCTATATCTGGGGACGGCGCTCGTACACCCCGGATAGCGCCGTTCCTGTATGGCGTGCCATTCGCGACGACAAAGGTCGCATCGTGGTCGCCATCTGTCACAATTCCGATGTCGGTGACGCATGGGAATGGGCCGACAGTCCGCAATATCCCGAACGCGCTGCGTCGCTCGCATATCGCATCGGCATCAACTACGTCATCTATGGAATGACTCACTGAACCCGGTCGTCTGTGATTCACGGCACTAAGAAAGCGAGGTAATAAGACTCTCCCTGCCTCCAAGCTTTCTGCTCTATCACGATACAAGGCGTTTTATGAGGGATAGCCAGAACTGGACCGAATCACGGCGATCAACTGTTCAGGCTTTATCGGCTTGGCGAGGATGTCGAAGCGGTGGCCCTGCTGGCGGGCCTGTGCCAGCAAATCGACCGTGGCTGCCTGCCCTGAAAACAGGATGAGCCGGCAGTCCGGAACGATTTCCCGGATCCTGATTCCCGTTTCAATTCCATTGAGTCCCGGCATGATCACATCGCTCAGCACGATATCGGGACGCAAGGTCTTCGCGAGCTCAATGGCGGCTGCCCCGTCGGATACCGGCGTGGCCTCAAAACCTTGATCATTCAAGATTTCGGCGACTGTCTCGGCGATCAACACTTCGTCGTCAATTACGATGATCCGCTGATTTTTCGTTTCATCGACGAATCCCCGTTCATCCGGATTGTGCTTTGCGCCGTTTGGGAGCCACTTTGGATCTCCGAAAGTGGGCCAGAGGGGAGCACTCGCAGCTTGCCAGTTTACGATCATCAGTCCTCGCGACGATTTATTTACGGTGACTAGAGTTTAGTTCTTCGGAGGCCGCTCCGGCAAGAACACAGAGAATGCCGTCCAGGTGCGTCCCGGCTGAACGCTGCTCCGAACGTGCAGCGAGCCCTGATGCTTCGCCACCAGATTCTGAGTCAGCCACAGCCCCAGCCCCGTGCCCACATCTTTTTTTGTGGTATAGAAAGGCTCAAAGATTTTCTTCCGGTGCGCGGGAGCGATACCGCTCCCATTGTCCAGAAAAGTGACGCGCACGGCCGGCGGCCCGTCGCCGTTCAGCATGCAGGCTTTCGACGCCCGAATCGCGAGACAGCCTTCGTCAGAAAGCGCTTCGATGGCGTTGGCAATCAGATTGGCAAAAATCTGCCGTATCTCGCCGGGGTATCCCACCACCTTGAGTCCGTTGCCATATTCGGGCCGCAGCGTAATTCGCTTGAATTGAATCTTCCTCGCATAGAGGGACAACACTTCTTCAAGAGTCGTCGAAATGTCCACTTCCGCCGGAGACGTACTGTCGCGATAGAAGCCCAGAGTATTCTTCGTGATTTGTGCGATCCGGTCGAGCTCCTGGTCCGCCAGCTTCAAATATTTTTCCACATTCAGGGGCTGTCTGCGTGCGAGATAAACCAGATTCGTGACTGCCTCCAAAGGGTTATTGATTTCATGCGCGATGCTCGCGGCCAGCCTGCCCGTGGCGGCCAACTTTTCCGTTTGCCGCAGGGCTTCCTCGGAGCGGCGCCGTTCCGTAATGTCCGTATTGGTTCCAAACCATCGCACGACTTTGCCTTCCGCATCCCGTACCGGCATCGCCAGCGTCAGAAATTGACGGAACGTACCATCCGCGCCGCGGAGGGGAAAAATCATTTCAAATGGCTGGCCGGTCGCAAGCGACGCTCGCCATT
>Ga0302325_10009827_pt1 | contig 20819 bp, 17 predicted proteins | sample Palsa_T0_2_FD_201948 | JGI IMG/M metagenome (GOLD analysis project Ga0302325, IMG submission 201948) | Peat permafrost microbial communities from Stordalen Mire near Abisko, Sweden - Palsa_T0_2 | ecosystem: Environmental > Terrestrial > Soil > Palsa > Peat permafrost | place: Sweden: Abisko...
GCCACATGCCCACGATCGACGCCCCCGGTTCGTCTATCTCCGTCAAGTGCGCGCGCCCCGACTGTGTATCCCATGCCGCCGGATGCGCCGGCTTCCCTGCCCCCAGTTGCGAGAAGCTCCCGCAAGAAGCTCGCGCGCTGGCCGCAACGAACAACAGGCTGGCCACTGCAACCAAGGTAGACGCTCCGCGAAACAGCCGGCTTTTCCGCGCAGGCTTACCGCAAGACCGTGTCTCACTCTTCCTGATGATGCAATCCATGTATTTTCTCCTCTGCAGCAGCCCGTTCAACGAGCGATGCGGAGCGAGTGTGCGGTAGCTGCGAGATTTGAGCAATGCCCACCGGGTGATTTATTTCTCCCCGGCTAACTTGCTCAGCGGCAAGCATTTCTAAGTTCTCCTCCCCAGCCGCGGCCGTCATGGGGAAGGTTAATTACACACTTTCCTTACAGTGCTAAACTCAGGTCGCGCTGGTCGGGGGTGCGTTTTGGCGGTTTCGCCTGCGGAAGACGTGATTCGCTTTGGCGTCTTTGAGCTCGATCTCAAAGCCGGCCAGCTTACCAGGTATGGGACGAAACTCCGGCTGCCGCAGCAGCCATTGCAGCTACTGGCCGTGCTCCTCGAACGCCCCGGCCAGATCTTTACTCGCGATGAGTTACGCAGCCGGCTCTGGTCCTCTGACGTCTTTGTGGACTTTGATCACGGTCTTAACAAGTCCATCCAGAAGCTGCGCGATGTGCTGGGCGACTCAGCCGCCTCTCCTCGCTACATAGAGACGATTCCCCGGGTCGGCTATCGCTTCATTGCCCCGGTCAGCAACGGCCACCGGGCCCTCCCTCCCAAAGCAGAACCAGACCCTCCGTCACAGCTGCCCGATCGCGGGGCTGAGGAGCCGGCGGCCGTGGTTACCGGCGGCCACCAGGCACGCTGGTGGATCGCGACTGCGGCGGTCGCGGTGTGCGCGGCGATTGGAGTGTATGTTTCCTCGCGCCATCCGGCGGTCATCACGTACACCCAGCTGACAGACTTCACGGACGCAGCGAGCGATCCAGCGTTATCGCCGGACGGCCATATCCTCGCGTTCATCCGGGGAGACAGCTACTTCATGTCGGCCGATGCGATTTACGTCAAGATGCTTCCCAACGGAGAAGCCAGGCTAATCAGCAGTGATGGGCGGCTGAAGTACGGACTGGCATTCTCCCCTGACGGCTCGCAAATCGCCTATACGGTGATCGAGGGCACCAGCTTTGCCACCTATGCGGTTTCGGTCTTTGGAGGCGATCCCCACCTTCTCCTCAATAATGCGGCGGGGCTCACCTGGCTCGATCCGGAGCACTGGCTCTTCTCCCGCATACGATCAGGGCTGCACCTGGGAATCGTGACCAGTGGGGTGGCCGGCGATCATTTGCGCGAGCTGTATTATCCCCCGCACGAACGGGCCATGGCGCATGACTCCTATGCTTCCCCGGACCGCAGATCGGCTTTGGTTGCGGAGATGGACGGACAAGGCGAGTTCGTGGCATGCAAGCTCATCGCGCTCGAAGGGGACTTTCAGGCCAGACCCGTTGGGCCCAGCGGTGCGTGCACATCAGCAGGCTGGTCGCCCGATGGTGGGTGGATGTACTTCATCGCTATGGTCGAAGGACAGAGGCACCTGTGGCGGCAGCACTTTCCTTACGGCCAGCCACAGCAACTCACTTTCGGTCCTACGGAAGAGCACGGGTTGGCTGTGGAGCGGGATGGACGCTCCATCATCACTTCGATTGGGGTGCGTGAAAGCGCCATCTGGATCCACGATGCGTCTGGGGAGCGATCCTTGTCTTCAGAGGGAGAGATTGTCGCCGGGCTCACGCCGCCTGTATTTGCCGCGGACGAGAAGACGCTTTACTACCTTTTGCGCCACCATACGGCAGGCGCAGAACCGGAGCTTTGGCGTATGTCCACAGATTCCGGCGAAAGTACGGCGGTGTTCCCGGGCGTTTCCATGTCTGCGTTCGATATCTCGGCAGATGGCAAGCAGGTTGTGTATTCCGCAGCAGCTCCAGGGCAGAAATCTCAATTATGGATAGCGCCGATCGACAGAAGCTCGCCCGCCAGACAGATCAGCGACGCCGTTGGAAGCTGGCCCCACTTCGGGCCGCGAGGAGAGATCGTGTTTCAACGCGCGGAGGGAAACACCAACTATCTTGAGCGAATGAACCAGGATGGCTTGAGCCGCGCGAAGGCTTTCCCTTACCCGATCATAGAAACTCAGGGGATCTCCCCGGGCCGAAAATGGCTCATGGCGGTCGTTGCTTATCCCGATAGCAACAGCGTGGTGCCCATGGCGATGGCCATACCGCTGGACGGCGGAAAACCGCGACACATATGCAAGAGCTACTGCATCCCCGTATGGTCGTCGAGAGGAGATTTTCTTTTCGTGCCGGTGGAGCCGTCATCGCAGACGAACCCAGGGCGCAGCCTGGCGATTCCGATCGGGCCCGGAGAAACGCTGCCTGAGCTTCCCGCGGAAGGAATCGAGCCCTTCGCCCAACCGAGCGCGGTGCCGGGATCTCAATCGGTCAGCCGTGCCGAACTTGTGCCGGGCAAGGACCTCTCTCATTTCGCCTATGTGAAGACCACATCGCAGCGGAACCTCTATCGCGTCTCGGTGCCGTGAAGACAACTAACCATTACGAAATCGAGTCCCGGAGGGACGGCTGAACTTCAGAGCTGTCCAAATTAGATTTTTCAGTTGGCCAATTTGGACAGCACATCAAGCCTTCACTGACCCTTGAGAGGTTGGGAAGACTTTCTAACGAAGGGCACGGCTTCAGCTGTGCCGTAAAGGCATGCTTGCTTGACGGCTTCAGCCGCTGAGGTACGCTTTTCAAGACTTGTAGGGCGAAGCCAACTCCGTGTCTGAGTTCGCGACCGACGATCGGATGGACGTACTCCAGGGGCTAAAGAGCGTGCTTGAGAACTCTATTTCCAAGCTCAGTCCCGCAGGGACGGTTGAACTTAGCCCAGGACGCTAGTCCTGGGTACATCATCAGACATGATTAAGTCCCGCAGGGACGGCTGAAGGTTGTCCAGGATTGCGTCGCGGTCCATTTCCAGCCGTCCCTGCGGGACTGAGTCGTCCTTTCAAATCCAACCCAGGACTAGCGTCCTGGGCTAAGCTCAGCCGTCCCTCCGGGACTGAGTTTGGAAGGTGGAGTTCCCACACATGCTCTGAAGCCCGCACATACTATTGACAGGCTTCTACGAAGATCTTCGTTGACAACTACGAAGCATTTCGTATATTGTCCGTCCATGAAGATGAGTAAAGCCAATCTGCCCAAGCCAACTGAGGGTGAACTAGAGCTGCTTCGGGTTTTGTGGGCCAAGGGTTCGGCCACGGTCCGCGAGCTTCATGACGCGGTAAGCCAGGAGCGCGCGCTGGGCTACACCACGGTGTTGAAGTTGCTGCAGATCATGACTGAAAAGGGATTGGTGCAGCGCAACGAGGTTGGTCGGGCACATGTTTACCGCACTACGGCAAGCCAGGAAGAGACGCAGAGCCAGCTCCTGAGAGATTTGAGCGAGCGCCTGTTTTCCGGCTCCGCCACTCAGCTTGCCATGCACGCATTGGCCATGGAGCCGGCAAGCAGCGACGAGTTGAGGGAAATTCGCAAGCTAATTGACCGCAGGCAGGAGAAACGATGAATCCTCATTTGCAATCTCTGGGCTGGACACTGTTACATTTCTGCTGGCAGGCGGCGGCAATCACGCTCGTTTACTGGCTTGCCGATCTTGCGCTGTCGAAGACGCGCAGTCAGACCCGCTATCTGCTGGCATTGGGGGCGATGCTGCTCATGCTTGCGAGCGCGCTGGCCACGCTCGCGTATGAAGAGACGCGTGGCAACCCCGAGCTGTTTTCGCGCAGCGCCTTTGCCAGCGTCGCAAATGCTACGGTCGGATCGGATATCTCCACTGAGCCGCCGCCGAACTGGGCCGGTGCCGCAACCCAGCCGGTGTTGCTCCAACTATCGCGATTCTTGCCCTGGCTGGATGTCGCGTGGTTGCTGGGTGTGGCGTGTCTTTCGATCCGCACCATCGGCGGATGGCGCATGATTGAGCGCCTGCGCCGAAGCGCTCTGGGGGAAGCTCCTGAAGCCGTGCGCGCGAACTTTGCCCGCCTGTGCAAACGGCTTGGCATCACCAGCCAGGTGAGCCTTCGTATCTCCGAGCATGTGCAAGGGCCACTCGCGATGGGGATCGTGCGCTCGTTGATCATCCTGCCCGCGTCCGCCCTGATGGCTCTGACCCCGGAGCAGCTGGAGGCCGTGCTTGCCCATGAGCTCGAGCACGTAAGGCGCGCGGATTATTTCTGGAACCTGATCCTGACCACGGTCGAGACCTTGTTCTTCTTTCATCCAGCGGTGTGGTGGCTTGGTGGCAGGGTGCGGCAGCAACGTGAGCTCTGCTGCGATGACGCGGCCGTCCAGGCATGCGCCGATCCTTTGATCTACGCAACCGCATTGCTGCGTCTCGAAGAACGGCGTAGTCAGCAGCTAAGTTTGGCTATGGCCCTGGATGGACACCGGTCATCGTCTGGCCTTCGTGCACGCATCTCGCGCGTCCTGGGCGAGGCCAACGGCGAGGAACGTTCGCGTGAGCTAACCCCCTTACCGCTGGCTCCGGTCTTTGCCGTCTTCCTGCTCGTCCTCCTGACCGGGCCGCAGCTCTTCGCTCGATTGCCCAATACCATGCGAGCTCCGACTGCGCCGACAGCGTCTACTTCCGCGCCATCAGGGGTCAGGCTTCCGCCTCCCGCTGCCTCGCCCGTCGCCGCGGCCGCTCCCGTAGAGCCCGTACCCACTCCCGAGAACGACAATGCCGTTGAACCCTCAACCGCGCCTGCTGATGCTGCAGGACAGGGCGCCGGACAAGGTATAGGACTGGGCGCCGGTGCGTCTGGCCCAGCCAATGCGGAACAACAACCCACCCCGCCAAATGCATCCGCGCCCAGGACCGACTATATCGATGGCATGCGCGCTGCCGGCTATGACGTGGACATCGACAAGTACATCGCCATGAAAATCCAGGGCATTACTCCGGAATACGCCAAGGCGATGGCAAACGTCGGCTTCGGCAAACCCTCCGCCGGCGACCTGATCGCGATGAAGATCCAGGGGGTCACTCCAGAGTACGTATCTGAGCTGCATGCCGCGGGACTACAACCAGGCAGCATCGGTGACCTGATCTCTTATCGCATCTTCCACGTCACGCCGGAGTTTCTCGCCGGGATGAAAGCTGCCGGTTTCGACTCCATCCCCCCTGGAAAAGTGATTGCACTGCGTGTTCAGGGGGTGACTCCTGAATACGCCAAAACCGTGAAACAGCAATATCCCAACGCTACGCTGGATGAATTGGTCCAGCTTCGTATCTTCCACATAGACGATGCTTTTCTCGCCTCTGCCAAGCGTCATGGCTTTACCTCGCTTTCGATTCAGAAGCTAGTGCAACTGCGTATTTCCGGCCTGCTGGACGATTCAGCCACGGAGGCGAAATGACCAGCGGCGTTGTTCTGACTGCACTCCTGGCGGCATCCACTGGCTTGTTCCTCCAGGCGGACCAGCATCTTCGCACGCTGAACGGATCGTGCAGCGTCGCCGCCACTGCCAATGAAGCCGAAGTGGATCTCCGGCTGGAGAGCGCCGCGTGTAGTGGCAGTGAACGCTGTGCTTCCAACCAGACTCAGGAACCGATAAGCGCCTTCCTGGGCTTCACGCTCGCGGATCTGCGGCGCGAGGGTGCGCACGTGGACGCCGTGATTCGAGCCGAGGCCGGCACCCTCACCTGCTCCGGTGCAGTGCATGATGGAAGGTTGAGCGGTGCTTTCAATTTCGTACCCGATCCGGCATTTGTCGACCGCATGGGGCAGATGGGATATCGCGATCTCGATGAAGAAAAGCTACAGGCGTACACCCTGTTTCGCATTGGGATTGCCTGGGTCCGCTCCTTGCAGGCCGCTGGTGTGAGCGGTATGGATTCGGGAAATCTGATTGCGCTGCGCATTTTCCACGCAGACACGGACTACGTCCATAGCTTGAACGCGCTCGGCTACCCGGCTCCCGATGCCGGCAAGTTGATAACCCTGCGTGTGCACCATGTCGATGCGGAAGAAGTGAAACAGATCCGCGCTCTCGGCTACCAGCCCACGCTCGATGAATTGATCCAGATGCGCATTTTCCACATCACACCGGACTTCATCCAACGTATGCAGGCCAGGGGTCTCAACCACCTGACCATCAGCAAGCTGGTTCAAATTCGAATCTTCAATTTGGCGGAATAGCATCGTGTGCCAGGGCACACCCGCTGAGCCATTCAGCGGCATCAGAGCGGGTGGAGAGATCCAAATCTGCGGAATGCGCGAGTTTTCCGGGATGACTGCTCTGATGTTTTGTATCAGGGCACGACTTTAGTCGGCGCACCCTGTACTAATGGGTGTCCGGACACAATTCTGCGTCGAAAAAGTGACAGGAGCTAAAGAGCCTGGAAAAACTCGAAAGCCGAATCTCTAGCCCTTGGGCGCCCCAAACTGATTCAGTCCTGGAAACGCGAAGGGTGCCCCAGGTCTCGCTTTTGAGACCTGGGATCCTCCTAGGAAAGGCCAGTCGAGTCCGTCCTAAAGGCCGTACCGCCAGGAAAAACTCTCGGTACAAAGGACGCGGCTCAGCCGTGCCGCCTCGCGTTAGCAGATGAGTGCTAAACAGGATGCGGAAAACCTTCAGGGTAGGCCGGGGATTTATCCCCGGCATAAACGATGTCATCTTGATAAAACAAAGGACTTAGCACACTACAATCGCGGGCACGGCGCCCAAGCGAAGCCATCGAGCGGCATTGCTCCGGTGTGTCAACAAGCTAACGTGAGTCGCACCTATGCCGATGAATGCTAATGGGGAAGGGAATAGTCGCACCCTGAAGACATTCATAAAGCACACGGTGAAAATTGACACACCATGCACACCGGGCAAGGCCCGGCTCATCCTGAGACCGGATGAAGGTCGGCTCCACCCTGTATCCGGTCCCAAAGGGGAAACAAGTAGGAGCACCGTCCGATGCCCACAGTCCCCTATGATCTCTTGACCGGCACTTACGATTACCGCCTGGTCGCCCTATCCGTTTTGATTTCGACGCTCGCTTCCTTCGCTGCGTTGGACCTCGGCGGTCGCGTAACCGCCTCCCGCGGCTCCATTCGATCCATCTGGCTGATGGGTGGCGCCGCAGCCATGGGTATGGGCATCTGGTCCATGCATTACATCGGAATGCTCGCCTATAGCCTTCCGGTACCCATTTTCTACCATTGGCCCACAGTCTTGTTGTCTCTCCTGGCTGCTATCCTCGCGTCCGCCGTTGCACTATTCGTCGTGAGCCGGAGTGAAATGGGGCCACTGCGCATTGGCATGGGCGGCCTGCTCATGGGGAGTGGTATCGCTGCCATGCACTATGTCGGCATGGACGCCATGCGTCTACCGGCAACGTGCCACTATTCCGTCGGCTTGGTGGCGTTGTCGGTGGTTCTTGCTATCGTGACTTCGCTCGTCGCCCTCTGGCTGACCTTCCATTTGCGCGCCCAAACCAACTCCATGAGTTGGCAAAAATTGGCCAGTGCCACCCTCATGGGGGCGGCCATTCCAGTCATGCATTACACCGGCATGGCTGCCGCTCGGTTCAGGTACACGGCTGTCACTCCAGACCTCACCCACTCCGTCAAAATCTCCTCCATTGGCATCGTTGGCATCGGCGCCGTGACTTTCATGACTCTATCTCTGGCGATATTGACGTCCCTCTTCGATCGCCGTCTTTCGGCCCAGTCCCTGAAACTGCACCAGAGTGAGCAACGCTACCGCGAAGTGGTGGACTCGGCCAAGGTGATTCTGTGGCGCGCAGGTTTAGGCGGCGCCAGCTTTAGCTATGTCAATCAAGAGGCAGAAAATCTCCTCGGCTACCCCATACAAAGCTGGATCGGCACGTCCGCCTTTTGGATCGATCATCTTCACCCGGAAGATCGCGAGGCGGCGGAGTCGTGTTGTCGCGCGGTCGCTGAAAACCGGGCTCCCCAGCATTTTGAGCACAGGATGATCGCCGCCGATGGCAGAGTGGTGTGGCTAAAGACTTCCATCCATCTCGTTTCCCGCCATGGGAAGACCGAAGAACTCGCCGGAGTGATGGTGGACATCACAGACCGGAAACTGGCAGAAGAAGCTGCCGAGGAGACCAGCCGCACCAAAAGCCAGTTGCTGGCGGAAATCAGCGGCCTCTACGACCAAATGAAGGTGTTTTCCGACTGGATCGCGAAGACCAACAAAGTCGTTAAGGTTGAAAACGCCCGCATGAGCAGCGAATTGGAGATCACCCAGCGACTCCAGCAGATGATGCTGCCACGCGACGAAGATATGCGCAAAATCCCTGGCCTCGACATCTCCGCTTCGATGGAACCTGCCACAGAAATCGGCGGTGACTACTATGACGTCGTCTGCCATGACGGCGGAGTCGTCATCGGCATCGGCGACGTTACCGGCCATGGCCTGGAAAGCGGAGTCATCGCCATTATGGTCCAGACTGCGGTCAGAACTCTATTGGCCAGCGGGCATTTCGAAAGCAGAAAGTTTTTTGAGGCTCTCAACCGCGTGATCTACGATAACGTCCGCCGCATGCGCTGCGATCGCAACCTCACCCTGAGCCTGCTTCATTATCAGGACAAAGTCGTTACTATCAGCGGGCAGCACGAAGAGGTTCTGGTCGTCCGCGGCGACGGCATCCTGGAAAGACACGACACCCTCAACCTTGGCTTTCCGCTGGGCTTGGAAGAGGACATTTCCAGCTTCATTGACGAAGCAAGGGTTCCCTTGCGTTCCGGCGACGTCATGGTCGCTTACACCGACGGCGTCACCGAAGCCGCGAATGACGCCGGCATCGCCTTCGGCGTCGAACGGCTCTGCGAGGTGGTGAGAACGAGTCACCAGCATCCGGCCGGCGCGATCCGCGAGGCCGTCCTCAGTAGCCTTCGCAACTATACCGAGGGCCAGAATTTGCTCGACGATGTCACCCTGCTCGTTATCAAGCCTGCCTAGCTTCCAGGAGCGGAATAGCTACAGAGAATGGCCGGCGAGCCGATGAATAGGCTTATGAAACCTCGGCGCGGAAAGGACGCCAATCGCCATGCCAGGCGACCCCGGGCAACTTGATGAGCGAGATCGACCGGCCGGAAGACAGTTCTCGGATGCACCAACAGAGGAGCTTAGCCTTGTTTCCTGATGCACCCCAGGGTTCGCCTCACGCAAGCTATGCGATTGAACCCGACGAACTCCAGCGCCTCCCCTCGGAACTTGATCGCCTGCGGAGCGAGAACCATGCTCTGCAAACCGCTCTCCTGGCCTCGACTGAGCGCGGTGTTTCGCTGCAGGAACAAGTTGACCGCCTCGACACCAGGCTGACGACCGAACTTCGGGATCGCCACACCACCGAAGAGAAACTGCAAAATCTCATTCAGACCATCACCCGGGAGAAGGGGGATCTGGAAATCCTGGTGCAGATTCTCATCGATCAGGGCGACGATTCAGCCCAGGAAGGCGAAAAAGCACGCATCGATGGCCTCACGCAGATCGCCAACCGCCGCCGTTTCGACGAGTACTTATTTCAGGAATGGGGCCGTCACATTCGCATGCAGCAGCCGCTCTCGCTCTTGATCTGTGATGTGGACCATTTCAAGCTCTACAACGACGGCCAAGGTCATCAAGCAGGCGACGAATGTTTAAAGAGCGTGGCCAAAGCGATCAACCAGTGCTACCGCGTCGGCGACCTGGTTGCGCGCTATGGAGGCGAAGAATTTGCCATGGTGTTGCCGCTGACCAATCGCGCCGGCGCGGTGCAGGTTGCGGAGCGAATACGCGCCGCCGTCGCGGCCGCTGCCCTTCCCCACCCTGCGTCTCCAGTTTGCGACCGCGTTACTGTGAGCATCGGCGTGGCCTGCATAACGCCTCAACCACACGGTCCCTCGGATGCACGGACACTCATCCAACAGGCGGACCGGCATCTCTATTTGGCTAAACACTTGGGCCGAAACCAGGTGAGTTATGAGGACGAGGAGAACACCACGCAATGATGATGAGCGAGCCCCTCGATAACTACGGAGAACGAGCCGGAAAGTGTGAATACCTGACGCTGGCATTCTCGCCCACGAGCGCCCCCCTGCGTTCCCGTTGGCGGAACAATGGATTGTCCGCCGATTTTCTGGGCGACTACGTGACTACATTTCTGCCCGCCAATGGCACCCTGCCCGCCTTTAAGAGACGCCAAAATGAAGTCAAACACGCCGTCACCTACATCGCGAACGAGCTGCTTGAGAATGCGATGAAGTATCACCAACCCGATGTCGAGATCCCCATCAGAATCCATTTGGAGCTCGCCAGCGACCACATCAAGGTGAGCGTCAGCAATGGTGTCAGTGTCGTCCAGGCGGGCCGTTACCGAGCGTTCGTTGAACATCTCCGGGAGGGAGACGTGGACGATCTTCTCTTGCGGCAACAGGAAGAAAGCGCCAGGTCCACTGAGTCGACCATGTCCAGCCTGGGCCTGCTGACAATGATCAGTGACTATGAGGCCCAGCTTGATTGGCGCTTTGACATCCACCCCACCCATCTCGAAAGCATGACCGTTACCACGATCGCGATTTTACCTCTCAAAGGTGTTCCAGGAGCGTCTGCTTGAAAAACATTCATGGAGAGTCCTTTGACATCCGGCTAGAGGAGGAGAGCTCCACCGTTCTCTTCAAAGGCGCGCTACGTTTGTGTGGGACGGAGGATTACGCGCCCATTCTCGATATGCTCAAGGAAACGCTGGCCAGTCCCGCGATGCCGATTGTCCTCGATCTTAGAGAATTGGATTTCCTCAACAGCTCCGGCATCACCATGCTCTCGCGCTTTGTCATGGAAGCCCGCGACCACCCCGGGATCGACGTTCAGGTGCTCGCTTCCGAGGCAATCCCGTGGCATGCCCGCTCCTTAAGGAATCTCCAACGGCTCATGCCTAGCTTGAGTATCCGTCTGACCTGAGCCGCCTGGCAGCCAAAAACCGCCTGCTGCCGCCAGAAATAGCGCCGATAAGACCTTCGAGGGTCAGGCCGCATTAGGCGTGGCTGTCCAGGAGTTACATCTGCGTGTCGAAACCGACCAACAGGGAGCGACAGATCGGAAGCCTGCGCCGGGGAGATTCGTGAACCGTTCCTAGCAGGTAAGCCTGTTGTCGGTAGTCAAATCGTTCCCGGCCCGCAGAGTAGGCACCCTCCGTGTCTTATTTGCCGATCGGCTGGTAAGTAGGAGCTTCGCGTGAGGAAGGGTGCTGGCTCGACAAGTTCGCGGATTTCTCATCGCTTACCGCTGGCCCTGAGTCATCATCAGAACGGTCGTCTGCGTGAAGCGGAAAAACTCTACCATCAGATCCTACGCACCGAACCGGAACATGCGGATGCGCTGCATTATCTGGGGTTGATAGCCCACCAGCGGGGCCGTAGTGAGACGGCGGTCGGACTTATAACCCGAGCCATCGAGAAAGAGCCGGGACGTGCCGTATATTTCCTGAACCTGGGACAGGTGCGGGAGACAAGTGGGGAACTCGACAAAGCAATCGCGAACTATCGCAAGGCCACGTCGCTCGATCCGGGTCTAGAGGCCGCATTTCATAAACTGGGGGACGCGCTCCGCAAACAGGGGCAACTTGCGGAAGCGGCTGCGAGCTACGGCCGGGCGCTGTGCATCCAGCCTGACTCGCCTGAAACCATTAACAGCCTGGGGAGTGTGCTCTATGAAGCAGGCAGGCTGGAGCAGTCAATCGTTTGTTATCAAAAGGCAATCGCGCTCAAAGCAGACTATGCTGAGGCCTACAACAACCTTGGCATCTCGTTCCGCTGTCTGGGCCAGTTCGACCAAGCCATCGCCAGTTGGCATCGCGCGCTTGGCTACAAGCCGGCGCTTGCTGCCGCACACTCCAATCTGGGCGGCACTCTGGTGGCGCGGGGCGAAGTTCAGCAGGCGCTCGGGAGTTTGCACAGGGCCATCGAACTCGAGCCGGGTTTGGCAGAGGCTCACCTCAATCTTGGGAACGCCTATCGGTCGCAAGGCTTACTCACGCAAGCGACGGTTGCTTATGAGCGCTCAATCGCTCTTTCTGCGAACCCTGCGGACGCCTATAACAATCTCGCAGAAACCCTGAGAGACCAGGGCCGGCTGGAAAAAGCAGTGGAGAGTTATGAGAAAGCGCTCTCTGCTAAGCCAGATTTTGCCGTAGCGCGCAGCAATCTGCTCTATCTGTATGCCTTCACCCGATACATTTCTCCCGAGGCGGAACGGACGCAAGCCGAGGCATGGGAGAGAAGCGTGTTGAGCGATGATGAGAGGGCGGCCGCTCGCAAAAGGGCACCGCCGGATGCCGGCGTGTTCCGCATTCGTCCGCGCTGCCCGGGGAGACAGTTGCGGTTAGGCATCGTCTCTGCCGAGCTCGGTAGCCACGCAGTCGCGCAATTCCTCGAGCCTCTTCTTCGCGAACTCGATCGCTCGCGCTTCCACCTCACGCTTTTCCCAACGTCCAGAAGATCCTGTTCTCGCGCCCAGGGGTTTAGAAACCTTGCCGACACTTACATATCTCTCACCGAAATGTCTGATACCGCAGCGGCAGATCGCATCAGATCAGAACAGATCGACGTGCTGATAGATACTACGGCACATACGTTCGGCGGCCGGTTAGGCATCTTTGCCCACCGCGCTGCTCCTGTGCAGTGCACTTATATTGGCTATTGGAGCACCACGGGGTTGACGGAAATGGATTGGTTCTTTGCCGATCCGCACTTTGCCCGCTCTGTGGAAGCGCATTTCACCGAGGGGCTATGGTGGCTGCCACGCCTTTTCCATTGTTACCAGGGAGAGGCATCTCTCAGAGAGAGTTCGTGGGTTCCCGACCCGCAGGGGACAATCTGGCTTGGGTCGTTGAACCGCTTCAACAAAATCCGTGAGGAAACGCTGGGCCTTTGGGCCAAAGTCCTGCACGGGTTACCCGAAGCGAAGCTGATTCTCGAGGACGGTGCAATCCACGAGGAGGAGACACATCGACGCATTCTCACCACCCTGTCCGGGCACGGCGTCCCAGAGGAACGGGTCTGTTTTATTCCCTTCGTGGCTGGACATGAACGGCACATGGCGCTCTACGACCGGCTCGATATCGCCCTCGACACCATCCCGTTCAACGGCGGAACCACAACGTTCGATGCTCTTTGGATGGGTGTGCCCATGGTCGCCCTCGAAGGAAACTGGGTGGGAGGAATGTGGGGGAGCTCGGTGCTCAAGGCTTTCGATCGGCCAGAGTGGGTTGCGCGAGACCAGAACGAGTATGTGTCGATTGTCTACTCTCTGGCTCAAGACGTCGCAGGGCGCACAGAGCAGCGTAAGAGCCAGCGCTCGCGCATGATGCTGAGTCCGCTGTGCGACGCGAAGGAAATGGCGAGATGCATGGAGGACGCGCTGGAAGGTATGTACGAACTCTGGATGGCGGGGGGAAGAAGCCGGACCAATCGACCGGGGTAATGCAAAGCGGCAGAGGTATCTACGGGTCGCGTTCTGGCCTGCGCCACATCTTACGTCACGAGGAATTCGAAACAGCCAATGAAAGTAGTCATTCTTGCCGGAGGCCGGGGCAGTCGATTGAGTGAAGAGACCACGCTTCGACCAAAGCCGATGGTTGAAATAGGGGGTAAGCCGATCCTCTGGCACATCATGAAGATATACTCGGCGTTTGGCATCAACGATTTCATTATTTGTCTCGGCTACAAAGGCCAGATGATCAAGGAATATTTTGCCAATTATTTTCTCTACTCTTCCGACGTCACGTTTGACTTAACGAATAACCAGGCGGAGTACCACAGGTGTGGCTGTGAGCCGTGGCGGGTGACGCTGGTGGATACGGGCGTGGAAACCATGACCGGTGGCAGGCTTCGGCGCATCCTCCCATACGTTCGCGATGAAGAGATGTTTTGCTTTACCTATGGCGATGGATTAGCCAATATCGACCTGACAGACCTGATTGCGTTTCATCGCAGCCACGGAAGACTCGTGAGCCTCACGGCGGTGCAGCCGATGGGGCGGTTTGGTGCATTGGGCATCGGCGAAGACGGCAGTCTTTTGTCGTTTGCCGAGAAGCCCAAGGGCGATGGGCGATGGGTGAATGGAGGATTCTTCGTGCTCTCGCCGGAAGTCGGCGCGTATCTCAAAGACGATACGACGGTCTGGGAACAAGAACCAATGGACGCGATCATGCGCAGCGGGGGCTTCGCGGCCTACAAGCATTTTGGCTACTGGCAGCCTATGGACACGGTTCACGATAAGTCCGTTCTGGAGGCACTTTGGAACAGTGGTTCGGCTCCATGGAAGGTCTGGAAATGAAGTTGTTCCGGACCGGCTGTCACCGAGAATCGACGTGATCAAGAGCAGAGGCCGTCGAGGGGGATCGCAGGTGCGTTGTGTGGTAACGGGGGCGTCCGGGTTCCTTGGTTCGTGGCTGGTGCGGCAATTGCTGCATGGAGGACATTCCGTGACCGTGTTCTTGCGAGGAGAGCCGCAAGCACACAGAGTCAACGATTGGCTGGGTTGTGTCCGCGTCGTACATGGCAGTTTTGAGGATTGCACTGCCTTTGGCAAGAAGCTCGCGGGGGAGAGGATCGATGTCTTTTTCCATCTCGCGTGGTCTGGTGTGACCGCCGACTGCCGGGATGAGGTCTCGCAGATCTCCAGCAACGTCGTGGGATGTGTACGGCTATGGGAAATAGCTCGAGACTTGGGATGCAAACACTGGATCGGTCTGGGGTCCCAGGCGGAGTATGGTCCTCACGAGGACGTGCTGAAAGAGGATTTGCCGCTCAGACCGGCAACCGCGTACGGAGTCGCCAAGGTGGCAAGCGCGATGCTCACGGCGAAAATGTCGGAGATTGCCGGTATACGGCATACATGGGTGCGACTGCTGGCGGTTTACGGACCGGGGGATGACCCAAAGCACCTTATCCCATCCACGATCCAAATGCTGCTGGCGGGTAAGAAGCCGGCGCTTACCAAAGGAGAACAGCGATGGGACTACCTGTATGTCGAAGACGCAGCCAAGGCGCTGGCCCGCATCGCAGCGACTGGAGCAACCGGAAGCCTGAACCTGGCTTCCGGGCAAACGGTTGTCATTCGAAAACTGATCGAGTGTTTGAGCGCGATGGTGGGGGCTGATTTGCCTCTGGGGTTTGGCGACGTTGCCTATGCTCCCGGTCAGACCATGCACCTGGAAGCGGATATCAGCCGGTTGCAGCGTGCGACCGGTTGGGAGCCCGAGATCCCGTTGGAGGAAGGTCTTCGACGAACAATTCAGTGGCACAAAGAGAGGGGCCCAGATGCCGCGTTCTGCCGATGAACTCAGAGGGATCGCCAACACGCTGCGGGCACATGCCGTCCGGATGGCATATCGCTCGCGTGGAGCTCATTTGGGCAGCTGCCTTTCGATGGCGGATATCCTGGCCTGTTTGTACTGGAACTCTCTGAGGATCGATCCCACCTGTCCTGGCTGGAGGCACCGCGACCGGTTTGTTTTGAGTAAAGGCCACGGTGCCTCGATTCTCTACGCCGCGTTGGCGGAGCGCGGGTTTTTCCCCGTTGAGGAATTGGAAACCTACTGCGAACTGCACTCCCGTCTCACCGGGCATGTCACCGCTGGAGTACCGGGGGTTGAGCTGTCGACCGGCTCTTTGGGGCATGGATTGCCGGTTGGTTGTGGCATGGCGTTGGCTGCGAAGCGAGATAGGTCGGCGTCACGCGTGGTTGTACTTTTGAGCGACGGCGAACTGGATGAAGGCTCGAATTGGGAAGCAATCCTGTTTGCTCCTCAATATGAATTGGACAACCTGCTGGTGATTGTGGACTACAACCGCATTCAGAGTTTTGGGCGAGTGAAGGATGTGCTCGATCTAGATCCGCTGAGCGATAAGTTTCGCGCCTTTCGCTGGGCCGTGCGCGAGATTGACGGACACGACATGGAACAACTGATCGAGGGGCTGACGGCAACTCCCTTCGAGCCGGGTAAGCCGGGCGTGCTTATCGCCCACACGCGCAAAGGCAAGGGCGTGAGTTTCATGGAAGACAACCTCGCCTGGCACTATCAAAGCCCCTCGTCTGAACAGGCGATGCTCGCACTGCGGGAGCTGGGGGCTTGACGGTATGAGGACAGCGTTCGTGGAAGAGTTGGTTCGCCTGGCGGGAGAAGATGAACGCATCTGGCTGGTTTGCGGAGATCTTGGATATACGGTGTTGGAGGCCTTCGCTCAGCGCTTTCCAGAGCGGTACTTGAACGCCGGTGTGGCGGAGCAAAATATGACCGGAGTCGCAGCCGGTCTGGCCTTGTCCGGCAAGACTGTATTCACCTACTCGATTGCGAACTTTCCCGTGATGCGCTGCCTGGAACAGATTCGGGATGATGTCTGCTATCACCATCTGAACGTAAAGATCGTGGCGGTTGGCGGGGGGCTCGCATACGCCAGCCATGGGTATACGCACCATGCCGTGGAAGATATCGCGGTGATGTCGGCACTCCCGAACATCGCCGTGATCGCGCCGGGCGATCCGGTCGAGGCACGCGCTGTTACGCGGGTGATTGCTTCGCGGGACGGGCCTGCCTACCTCAGGTTGGGAAAAGCCGGTGAGCCGGTATTGCATAGCACAGCGCTTACCTTGGATTACGGCAAAGCGATCGTATTGCGTGAGGGGCGCGACTTGACCTTGATTTCCATCGGTGGAATGTTGGCGAACACAATGGACGCGGCCAATCAGTTAGCCGTGGCTGGGTACTCGGTGCGGGTGATGAGTATGCCATTTGCTGTGCCGCTGGATGAAGACGCGATCCGAGATGCAGTCATGAGCACCGGCGTGATCTTGACCATCGAGGAGCATAGTCAAGGGGGCCTGGGCACCCTCGTGGGCGAGTGCATCGCGCGATTGGGGAGGGCAGCTACTTTTGTGCCTCTGCGCTTGGGAAGGCTTCCGATCAAGACGGCCGGGACCCAGGAACAGTTGAAGGCATGTCAGGGATTGAGTCCGGAAGGGATTGCGCGCAGCGCCGAATCGGCTTTTCAACTTCACGCTTCCCCGTCCCGGCAGGTGTGGCAATGAACTGGAATCGTAGACGAGTCCTGTTGACGGGACATACCGGCTTTAAGGGTGGCTGGTTATCTCTCTGGCTACAGAATCAAGGCGTGGACCTGTGCGGGTATGCGCTTGAACCGCCCACCAGGGTGAATCTGTTTCAAGATGCCCGGGTCGGAGATGGAATGCGATCGGTCGTAGGAGATACACGTGATGCGGGTCTCCTGGAGCAAACATTTGCAGAGTTTCGCCCGGAGATTGTCTTTCATCTGGCCGCCCAATCATCCGTGCGCAAGTCCTATAAGGATCCACTTGGCACCTACTCCACCAATGTCATGGGAACGGCCAACGTGCTGAACGCCGCACGACACATCGACAGTTTGCGGGCCATCATCGTTATCACCAGCGACAAGTGCTACCTCAATCACGAATGGGAGTGGCCGTATCGGGAGACAGATCCGCTGGGTGGATATGACCCGTACAGCAACAGCAAGGCCTGCGCCGAGTTGGTGGTGGCAGCCTATCGGGACTCGTTCTTTAACCCCAAGGAATACGCGAAGCACGGAGTTGCCCTGGCGTCGGTTCGCGCCGGCAATGTGATTGGTGGAGGCGATTGGGAGGAGAGCAGGCTTGTGCCCGACATCATCCGCGCATTCATGGCTGACGATCCGGTGCGCCTACGCAGTCCGCATGCGATCCGCCCCTGGCAGCATGTTCTGGAGCCTTTGCGGGGCTATCTTACTCTGGCGGAATCCATGTGGGAACAAGGTACCGCATGCGGCGAGGCTTGGAATTTCGGCCCGGATCAGTCCGATGCCCAGCCGGTAGAGTGGGTGGTGCAGGAGATGGCGAGCCTTTGGGGTCATGGGGCTCATTGGGAGAGGGAAGACGGCGCACATCCCCATGAAGCAAATCACCTGACGTTGGATTCATCCAAGGCCTGCGTGCGCCTCGGCTGGCGTCCCGAACTAAGGCTGAAAGATTCGTTGGCGATGACGGTCGCATGGTATCAAGCAAAATCGCGCGGGCAGGAGATGCATGCGTTTACCGGGGCGCAAATCGCAGACTACGACGCCAGGGTCAAGGCTGCGAGGGTTGGTTTGCACGCATGACCGCCGACCGGAAAGATGAAATTCGAGTCGCGATGCGGCAGCTTACCGCGGAATATTTCGCGCTATCTTTCCCCGAGAGACCGTTTGTGCCTGGGGTGTCTCCGGTTCCGGTTTCGGGACGGGTGTTCGACGATCGCGAGATGTTCGCAGTCGTTGAATCGGGGCTGGATTTCTGGTTGACGTCGGGGCGATTTGCCGATCTGTTTGAATCCAGGTTTGCCCAGTTCCTGGGAGTGCGCGACGCGCGGCTGGTCAACTCTGGTTCTTCGGCGAACCTGGTGGCTGTTTCCGCGCTAACGTCTCCCTCCCTGGGCGAGCGGCAACTCAAGCCCGGCGATGAAGTGATTACCGTTGCTGCAGGCTTTCCCACGACGGTGAATCCAATTCTGCAGAACAGGCTGGTACCGGTCTTTGTGGACGTTGAACTTCCCACTTACAACGTTGATGTTTCCCAGTTAGAGAAAGCGGTGAGCCCGCGAACCAGAGCGATGATCTTCGCTCACACGCTTGGTAATCCTTTCGATGCGGCCACGGTGTCTGCTTTTGCCCGCAAGCATCACCTATGGCTGATCGAAGACTGCTGTGACGCGCTTGGCTCCAGGTTTGGCGGTAGAAAAGTGGGGACTTTTGGCGACCTCGCTACTTGCAGCTTTTATCCCGCACATCACATCACGATGGGCGAGGGAGGGTGTGTCGCGACCAATCAACCACAGCTAACCAGGTTGATTGAATCCTTTCGCGATTGGGGCCGCGATTGCTGGTGCGCGCCGGGCAAAGACAACACCTGCGGAAAGCGGTTTGCATGGCAACTTGGTTCTTTGCCTTTTGGATATGACCACAAATACACCTATTCTCACATCGGCTACAACCTCAAAATCACTGACATGCAGGCCGCCGTGGGCGTGTCGCAGATGGAAAAGCTAGACCTGTTTATTGAAGCTCGCCAGCGCAACTTCAGCTATCTGGCGGAACAATTGGAGTCCCTCTCTCACGTGTTTCTGTTGCCTCGTGCCACGCCCGGTTCGGAGCCAAGCTGGTTTGGGTATCCCATCGCTGTGCGTCCAGAATCGGGAGTGAAGTGCGACGACGTAATTCGATTTCTGCATGGACGCAAGATCGGGACAAGGGTGTTGTTCGGGGGAAACCTTTTACGGCAGCCGGCCTACAGGAATATCGAGAAGCGCGTGATCGGGGATTTACCGAATTCGGACTTTGTCGCCAACCAGGTCTTCTGGATTGGGGTGTACCCGGGATTGACAAGGCCGATGCTGGACTACGTCGTCGAAAGCCTGACCGAGGCGGCAGGCCGGTGACCCGTGTTCTGATGACGAGCCAGTTGATTGCAACAACTGGCGAAGCGCTGTATCGGTCTTAAAGGCTTTACCCGTCACCGGCTTTGACCAGATTTGGGACTCACCGTGCTGCTGTTCGCTGCCGATTGCAAAGGTAGCAGGCCGGTAGCGGGCAGAGGATACACCATGTCAGCCATCACCAACACCGATTTTGGTCTTCGTTCATCAAATCAAGAGCTTGATCGGCGCGCCGACTTTCAAGCGAAGTTTGAGTCTTCACCCATTCCTCGCCACGAACTCCTGTATTCGCAACTTACTCTATTCTTGTCTCGGCAAGAGCTATCGCGAATGCTTGCAATGGCTGAACTCTACCGCAATCATGTGCTCGGAACAAATGGCGTACTGATGGAGTTCGGGACCTGTTACGGACGGACAGCCGCATTATTGACAAATCTGCGCGGCATTTTTGAACCGTTTAATTTCACGCGGAAACTTATCATTTTCGATACTTTCGCGGGACTGCTCGGCACGAACGAGAAAGACGGCGACTACAAATTAGCGGTTGACGGCGCGTACGGCACGGGAGAGGGATATGAAACCTACCTCGACGAAGTGCTCTCATACCACGAATCCCAGTCACCGATCGCTCACCTTAAGAAATTCGAAATTGTGAAAGGCGATGCATCAACATCGATTGCCCACTACCTGGGCAGGCACCCAGAGACCATCATCGCGATGGCTTATTTTGACTTTGACATCTACGGACCGACGAAGGCCTGTCTAGAGGCGATCCGGCCGCATCTCACGAAAACTTCGGTCCTCGCTTTTGACGAATTGAATTGTCCAGAGTATCCGGGAGAAACAGTAGCTCTATCCGAAGTGTTCGGCCTCGGCAAGTGCGCCCTACAACGGAGCCACCTAACACCTTGGATGTCTTACACAACATGCGAACATATTGCGATGTAAAATGCCGGTCCGGTTCTTATCGGCTGGCCGCTAAGTCGGTCGGCTCAGAACCGGGAACTTATAGGCGGGGGTAGTCGTATCTCCAGGCCTGGTGTGCAATTATGATACATACTCGGGGATAAGTGAATACATCGACCAAGGTGGGCGGAAAAATACGTGAGCGAACGTCATAAGTTCCCAAGCGAGATGGGTTAAGCTTGTAATACTATGTTTGAGAGCGGAACGGAAACCATTGGTGCGGGCACCGCGCGCGATAAGTCTGTCCTGG
>Ga0302325_10009831_pt1 | contig 20811 bp, 17 predicted proteins | sample Palsa_T0_2_FD_201948 | JGI IMG/M metagenome (GOLD analysis project Ga0302325, IMG submission 201948) | Peat permafrost microbial communities from Stordalen Mire near Abisko, Sweden - Palsa_T0_2 | ecosystem: Environmental > Terrestrial > Soil > Palsa > Peat permafrost | place: Sweden: Abisko...
CTGGTCGATGATTTTTTGCACCTTGTTGATGCCGGCTGCGAGCACGACGATGTCGACGCCGCCGAATCGCTTTACCGCAGCCTCGACGATCTTGTCGCAATTAGCCGCCGAGCTTGGCCGCATATTGACGATCTCGGTCTTGGCGCCGAGATCCTCGCATTCCTTGGCGACCTTCTTCAGCGCCTCGGTGCCGCCGGCCGAGAGCACGAGATTGCAACCGGCGCCGGCCAAGACCTGCGCCGCGAGCGCACCGAACGCGCCGGTTGCGCCAGTAATGACCGCTGTCTTGCCTTTGACGTCGAACAGCGACAGGGGATTTTTCAGATAATCTTCGGGCATGGGTTACTCACTCTTAGGTTCACCGTCACCCTGAGGTGCGAGCATAGCGAGCCTCGAAGGGCGACGGCCCGGGCCGCTTGTCCTTCGTGGGCCGCTTCGCGGCCACCTCAGGATGACGGAATGAGGATCACTTCACCGGCGCGACAGCCACCGCGATCGTGCAGACATCGTGAGCGCGATTGATGATCTCGCGGCTCTCGTTCGGGCCGATGTAGACGCTGTCGCCAGCCTTGGCCACGATCTCCTTGCCGCCGGCGATCACCGTTAATTCTCCCGCCAGGATGTAATAAACCTTCTCCGGCGGCGACGCGTCAGGACCGGCGCCGCCACCCGGAAGAAAGTGCGAGATGCCCCACACCAGCGTCTGCGAGCCACCCATCTCGGCGCCGTACACGCGAAATGATTTGTAATCGCGATGGTTCGGCGCTTCGTAAGCCTTCGCTTCGGAAAATTTGCGGACGATCATTTGAACCTCTTGCCGTTCTCGATGCGGTACTTGCCCTTAGGATCGATGATGGCGACCAGGCGGATGATGCAGCCATCGCCGCGGTCCCAGTTCCACGGGAAGAAGGCGAAGGTGCAGCGCCGGCCAGTGACCTTGTCGAGATCGCCGCCAACATTCTCGATGCCGAGGATGCCGTTGTTGAACAGGATGCGGTGCACCGGCTCCCATTCCGGGAAGTCATCCTTCCAGTCGCGACCACCGGACCATTCGCGGTATTCGTCGGCAAGATGCGGATGCAGTGGGCCGTTGCGCTGCGGACCGATCGCCGTCGCCAGCGGATGATCGTTGGCCTGGGTATCGTGGCCGACCACCTTGACCTTCTTCTCGACAAACCATTCGCCGGCCGAGGACACGAAGCCCGGCGAGCGGCAGAAATAGTCCTCGCTATCCTCGTACTGGTGATGCCAGCCGGTGTTGACGATCACGACGTCGCGCGGGCGCACGATCTTACCCGCCGCTTTCTCGAGATCGTCATAGGTAATCGGCTCCCACTTTTTCTTCGGGATCGACACCACGATGCCGGAGCCGAAGAAATGCGGCAGCGGCACTTCGTCGATGAACGGCAGGCCTTGGACCACATGGGCGGGAGCGTCAATATGAGTGGTGTTATGCATCGATGTGGTGATGCGCTGTGACAGCACGCCCGACTTCGCCATATAATGGATGCGCTCGATCTTGACGTCTTCGAAATACGGCCAATTCGGCGATTGGTATCCAAACCGGTGGGATAGGTTATAGAACTCCAGTCCCATTGCGTTGTTGAGGTTTTCCTCCATCGCGATGCCGCGTATCTTCTTGACCACTGACTTCCTCCCTAAACACGCCTTGGGCGATGCTTATAGCATTAGTGGTCCGATTCAAACATTCGCATCCCGTTTCGGAGCCGCCAAGTGCGAATGTTTGAATCAAAGGACCACTAGCAACTATAAGTGGCTAGGGGAGCTTTGGATTTGACATTCGCTTCACGAGGTAGCGGCATGGCTGGTAGCGAATGTCAAATCCGCTCCACTAGCTGGGCGGTATACCACGGCAACGAATATCGGTTATAGACCCGCCAATAAACAGATTTTTTGAGGAAACGCATGGTCAAAAAAATAGCACTGGAAGAACATTTCCTGTCACCCGGCTTGATCGATTACTGGCGGCCGACCATGACCGAGGTCCCCCCCGAACGCGCTGAATATTTCTTTCGCAATCTGACCGATTTCGGCGAGTTGCGCCTGCAAAGCATGGACGGCGCCGGCATCACGCGCGCGGTCCTGTCGATCGCTGGCCCCGGCGTGCAGGCCGAGCGCGATGCCGCCACGGCGACGCGCCGGGCGCGGGAATCGAACGACTTTCTCGCTCGCGAAATCGAGAAGCAGCCCGACCGCTATTCCGGCTTCGCGCATCTCGCCATGCAGGATGCCAAGTCGGCGGCCGACGAGCTGGAGCGCTGTATCCGCGAACTCAAGTTCTGTGGGGCCATGATCAATGGCCACACTCACGGACAATATCTCGACGACCCCGCACTCTATCCGTTCTGGGAGCGGGTCGACGCGCTCGGCGCGGCGATATACATTCACCCCGGCGATCCGGTGGCGCAACCGACGGTGCTGTCCGGTTACAAAGTGCTGATGCGGCCCATGTGGGGCTGGGGCTTCGAGACCGGTTCGCATGCGTTGCGGCTGATCATCGGCGGCCACTTCGACCGTTTTCCGCGCGCAAGGCTCATGCTTGGCCATCTCGGCGAGACGCTGCCGTTCCTACTCTGGCGGTTTGACAGCCGCGCGAAGTTCCACGGCGTAAAACTGAAAAAGGCGCCGTCCGAGTACATCAAGGAAAACCTCATCGTCACGACATCGGGCATGTGCTCGGCCGAGCCGCTGAACTGCACGGTCGCGGCGCTCGGGAAGGACCGCGTCATGTTCGCCGCCGACCATCCGTTTGAGGATGCGCAGGAAGCTGGCGAGTGGTTCGATCATGTGCCGCTCGACGAAACGCTGCGGGCGGATATCGCCTCGGGCAATGCGGCGCGTTATTTGGGCTTGCCGCAGGAATGACCAAAGTCCTGATCGTCGACGTTCACGCCGAAATGTATCGCGACGCCTTGCACGCGCAATTTCCGTCGCTGCAATTTGCGCTGTTCCATAGAGCAGCAGACGTCGACAGAGACCTGTCCGATATCGACGTCATGCTCATGTTCGGCATCGAGCTACGGGATTTCATGCTTTCGGGCGCGCCGAAGCTGAAATGGGTCCAGTCGCTCGCGACCGGCGTCGATCACTTTCTCCGCAGCCCGTCGTTGAATCCGGAGGTGCTGATCACCAGCGGACGCGGCATCCACGGGCCGCCGATGCGTGAGCAAGTCATCTATATGATGATGGGCGTCAGCCGTGGTGTGGTGCGTCAGGTCGGCGACCAAAAAACGCATTTCTGGGAGCGGCGACTGTGGCGCACGCTGCACGGCAAGACAGCCGTGATTGCCGGCACCGGCATCGTCGGCAGCGCTATCGGCGAAGCCCTCAAAGCGCTCGGCATGCATGTCATCGGTGTCTCCCGCACACCACGACAGGAGGCAGGTTTCGACGAGATGATCTCGACCGACCGGATCACCGACGCCGCGGCGCGTGCCGACTATCTGATCAATATGCTGCCGGCAAGCACCGATAATATCGGAATCTTCGGCGACAAGATTTTTGCCGCAATGAAGCCTTCCGCCTATTACATCAGCGCCGGCCGCGGCCAGACTGTCGATGAAGCCGCGATGCTTACCGCACTGCGCGAGCACCGCATCGCTGGCGCCGCACTTGAGGTCTTCCAGACCGAACCGCTGCCGCCCGACAGCCCGTTCTGGGATTTGCCGAACGTCTTCATCACGCCGCACATTGGCGGCTACGTCGTGGAGTACGAGGATTTCGTCATGCCGCTTGTTGTCGACAACATGCGGCTGTTCCTAGCCGGCCGGCAAAGCGAGATGCAAAATATCGTGGCGCGCTAGCGTAATATTGAGGCTCGCATTCCGGTGCGCTATTTCCTACAAACGGCTTGATGGGGTTGAAACGCGCCGAGGTCTGTGACCACGCAGTGGAGCACGACCATGCCGACGCGAAGAGTATTTTTAAGCGCTTTCAACCTGGCAGCCATATTGGCTGTTCTCACCGGCCCCCTCGCTGCGGATGATTATCCCTCGCGTCCGGTCACCATGATCGTGCCGTTTCCGGCCGGCGGGCCAACTGATGCGATTGGACGCGTGGTCGCCCAAGGCATGCAGGCTTCACTCGGCCGTCCTGTTGTCGTCGAGAACCTCGGCGGCGCTGCCGGCAGCCTCGGCACCGAGAAAGTCGCACTGGCGACTCCCGATGGCTACACGATCGGTCTGGGCAACTCCGTCACGCATGTTCTCAACGGCGCGATCTATTCGCTGAAATACGATGTGGTGAAGGATTTTGAGCCGGTCGGGCTTCTGGTCGCAGAACCAGCCGTCCTGGTCGGGCGATCCACTTTACCGGCGAATAATTTGCGCGAATTTATTTCGTGGCTGAAAGATAATTCGGGCAAGGCCCTCGCCGGAACAGGAGGCACCGGCACCGTATCGGACGTGGTGCTTTATTTCCTCGAGAAGCAGACCGGAGTCAGCGTTCAGCGCGTTCCTTATCGCGGCCTCGGACCGGCTATTCAGGCGCTGATGGCGGGTGAGGTCGACTTGTCAGTCGGCCTTCCGGCAAATGTCCTGGGCCAGGTTCAGGCCGGCACGATCAAGGCATTCGCTGTCACGTCAAAGACGCGGCTGGTCGGGGCCCCCAACATTCCGACAGTAGATGAAGCGGGGCTCCAGGGATTTTACCAGTCGAATTGGCACGCGTTGTTTGTACCCAAGGGCACGCCAAAAGAAATTATTCAAAAACTCAACGCCGCCGCCGTCGCGGCTCTCGCCGATCCGCAAATCCGCGAGCGACTTGTGGCGGATGGACAGGACTTCTTCCCGCCCGACGAATCGACACCGGAAGCGCTCGCCGCATTTCAACAGCGCGAGATCGCGCAACGTTGGCCGATCGTGAAGGCCGCGGGGATCAAATCGGAATAATGAAACTCAAGACGTGGAGAATACCGTGCTGACGCGAAGAGTATTTTTAGTCGCCCTCAACCTGACTGCAATAACGGCTGTTCTGGCCGGCCCGCTTGCGGCGGATGACTTTCCCTCGCGCGCGGTGACGATGATCGTGCCGTATCCGGCGGGCGGCCCGACCGATGCTGTTGGACGCCTGATCGCCCAGGGCATGCAGTCAGCGCTAGGCCGCCCCGTCGTCATTGAGAACATTGGCGGTGCTGCCGCCAACCTCGGTACCGAGAGAGTCGCGAGAGCCGCACCGGATGGCTACACGATCGGTTTAGGTAACTCGGCCACCCATGTCGTCAACGGCGCCGTCTATTCACTAAAGTATGACGTCGTAAAGGACTTCGAGCCGATTTCGCTCCTTGCCACCGAGCCTGTCGTCATCGTCGGAAGGCCCACATTGCCGGCCAACAATCTGCGCGAACTCATTGCATGGCTAAAGGACAATTCGGGCAAGTCGCTTGCTGGGACCGCAGGCGTTGGCAGTGTTGCGGACGTCGCGCTTTACTTCCTCGAGAAGCAGATTGGTGTCAGCATTCAGCATATTCCATACCACGGACTTGGGCCCGCCGTTCAGGCCATGCTGTCAGGCGAGATAGACATCGTTATGAGTCTTCCAGGCAATGTCCTGGGCCAAGTCAAGGCGGGTACGATTAAAGCATTTGCCGTTACGGCGAAGAAGCCGCTGGTCGGCGACCCCGGCATCCCAACTGTGGACGAAGCCGGTCTCGAAGGTTTCTATCAATCGAACTGGCACGCGCTGTTCGCCCCTAAGGGCACGCCAAAAGAAATTATCAGAAAACTGAATGAGGCGGCCGTCGCTGCCATGGCAGACCCGCAAATCCGCGAGCGGCTAGTCGAGGACGGACAAGATTTCTTCCCGCCCGATGAATTGACTCCTCAAGCACTCGCCGCTTTCCAGCAAAGCGAGATCGCGCAACGTTGGCCGATCATAAAAGCAGCTGGGATCAAATCCGAATAGCGAACATCACGACGCCCACGGCAGCACGACGATCCTTCCGACCAGATCGCGCGAATTGACCAACAGCTCATGCGCTTCGCCGACCCTAGCAAGTTGAAAACGCGCGGCAATGCGCGTGTTGATGCGATGCTCGCCAAGGAGCCTGAGCACGGTGACCATGTCGTTCATCCGCGCGCCGCGAATGCCGAGCAAATTCAGTTCAAGCCGGATCAGGTCTGATGCCAGGAACGGCACCGGCTCACGACCCTGCTCGCTGGTGACGACGATGCTGCCGCCGAGCCGCATCACACTGCCGATGAACCGCAGCAGGTCGGGACTGCCGGTATAGTCGACGGCGTGGTCGACACCTTCGCCGCCAGTCAGCGAAAACACCTCGGCGCACGCACTCTCGGCGTCTGTGGTGATGACAGCAGCATCGGCGCCGAGCTCCCGCAGAACGGCAGCTTTATTGGCATGGCGCGTGGTTGCGATGACGCGGGCACCCGCGAGCTTGCACAATTGCATGGTCGCCTGTCCCATGCCGCCCGAGGCGCCGGTGATCAACACCGTATCGCCCAGCCGCACTTGCAACCGGTCATGCACCACACGATGGGATGAAGAGAAAGGCCACAACGCAACGCCGGCCTGTTCGTAATCGACACCGTCTGGCAGCGGCAGCCACATTTGCTCGTCGCGCACCAGATATTGCGCGTAAGAGCCGAACGCCTGATGGCCGGGAATAGCGAGATTACGCGACAGATTGCCAAGCCCGCGTGCGGTCTCGATCGAATTCGGATCCTCGGGATGAGTCACGCCAACCACGCGGTCGCCGGGTTTGAAGCGACTTACCGTCGAACCAACCGCGACCACTTCGCCCGCCGCCTCGCGACCCAACTGCTGCGGCAGCGGAAATGCCGCGCGCCCCGGGATTTGATACCGGGTGAGATCGCCAGCACGGTATTTCACATCCCAGCGCGACACCGAACCGGCAAAATTCTTGGCCAGGATATCATGCGCACCGAGCGGCGGCAGATCGTATTCGGCGTAGATCAGCTTCTCCGGGCCGCCATATTCGAACAGGCGGACCGCCATGGTCTTGGTCGGAATGGCCATAGAGGCAAATCGCTTGTGGCTCGAATTGCCAGCCGCGCGTTACGGACCCCAGCCGTGCTCGGTGACATCGAACACGATGCCGTTAACGTCCTTGAATTTGTTTTCGGCGTCGACGCCGGGATATTGCGGCAGCTTCATAAAGAATTCGCCGCCGTGCTTTTTGATGTCCTCAGCGGTGGCATTCTCGTCGTCGACGATGAAGCCGAAGTGGTGCAGTCCCGCATAGTCCGGACCACCCTTGCTACCACTGGCGCCTGCCGGGAAGTGCAGCAGGGTCAGGTTCACGATGCCGTCCGATAGCGAAATCGCATCGCCGATCGGCGCCTCTACCTTCTTTAAACGCTTGAGACCGAACACCCCTTCATAAAAGGCTGCCGCCTTCTCGAGGTCCGGGACCTGGATGGCGATGTGTCTAAGCTTGGCCATGCTGCTCTCCGTTAGGTTGGCCCGGAACCTACACCGAAGCCGTCGTGCCGACTACGGTGTAGAATGCCGCCGTTCCGCCGCGGCAGCGCATGGCTTTTGCAGGCTGAAACCATTCCAATCACGCCCGAATTATTGCAAAATCCACCTGACGCTGGCCGCGCAAGATGGGGAGATGCCCCGTACGGCCGATCAATGCGCTGACGAGCGCATGAGGAGGACGCCATGTTCGCCAAGACCAAGCTGCCGGTCATCCTGTTCGGTGCGGCACAACTCCTCAAACATGCGGCCCGCCGCAATCCGGACTTCAAGGCCCGGCTGAAGGAGCACAATTTCGTCGCGCAGATCATGACCCGCGACGAGGAGATCGGGCGCTGGATTGCTTTCAATGATGGTGTGGTGACGACCGGCTCCGGACTGCACGAGAAGCCTGACATCAAGCTGATGTTCAAGAACGCCGAAGTCGGAACATCGCTGCTGATGCCACCGATCAACTGGCTCAACCAGATCAACGCGCAAAAGGACTTCGTCCTCACCGTGGAAGGTGAAGAGCGCCTGACCAACTGGTTCGCGCAAACGTTGATGCTGAGTCAGTCGGCCGGCATCAAATACGGCCGCAAGATGGGCCGTGGCGTGACGCGTTACTGCAACATGACCAATGGCGGTCCCGTCTTTGTCGACGTCAAAGATGGCAAGATCATCCGCCTCATCCCGATCGACCTCACCGACGAGGACGGCGCCTCGTGGACCATCGAGGCCAGGGGCCTGAAGTTGACGCCGCCGCGCAAGACGACGCTGGCGCCGCACGGGCAGAACGTCAAATCGATCGTCTATTCACCGGACCGCCTGCTCTATCCGATGAAGCGCGTCGACTTCGATCCGAACGGCGAGCGCAATCCGCAGAACCGCGGCAAGTCCGGCTACGTCCGCATTTCCTGGGAAGAAGCGATCGAGATCGTCACCGACGAGATCAAACGCCAGAAGCGTGAATATGGTCCCGGCGCGATCACCTTCTCCCATGGCTCGCACCATACCTGGGGCAATATCGGCTATTACCTCTCGGCACTTTTCCGTTTCGCCAATGCCGTCGGCATGACGCGCATCCATCACAATCCGGACTCGTGGGAAGGCTGGTACTGGGGCGCGGTGCATCACTGGGGCCACACGCTTCGCGTCGGCCAGTCAGAAACCTACGGCACCGTCGAGGACTGCCTGCAGAACTGCGACATGGTGGTGTTCTGGGCCGCCGATCCTGAAACCACCTCGGGCTCCTATGGCGCGCAGGAAGGCACGACGCGCCGGCAATGGATGAAAAATCCCAAACTCGGCATCAAGGTCGTCCACGTCGATCCGTACTACAACGCGTCGGCGCAATTCCTGCCCGGCAAGTGGTTCGCGCCGAAACCCACAACCTCGGTCGCCATGGCGATGGCGATTGCCTACGTCTGGATCAAGGAAGGCCTTTACGACAAAGCCTACGTTGAGACCCACACGGTCGGCTTCGACAAATGGAAAGCTTATCTGCTCGGCGAGGAGGACGGCATTCCGAAAACCCCCGAGTGGCAGGAACCGGAAACCGGCGTTCCGGCCAAAGACGTCCGTGCACTGGCGCGCGAATGGGGCAAGAAGCGCGTTTATCTCGCGCCCGGTGGCTGGGGCAACGGCCACGGCGGCGCCTGCCGCAATCAGACCGGCATCCAGTGGGCTCGCGTGATGGTGTGCCTTGTCGCCATGCAAGGGCTCGGCAAGCCCGGCATCAATATGGGCAACCTGCAATGGGGCACGCCGATCGACTTCAATTTCTATTTCCCCGGTTACGCCGACGGCGGCATGTCGGGCGATCTGGAAAACACGGCGATGCCGGTCGAGCTTTACCAGCGCATGCCGCAATTGCCGTCGATGAGCTCGAACGGCCAGCGCATTCCGCGCATCTTCGTGCCGGAGGCTATCGCCGACGGCAAGGCCGAAGGTTATCCGTGGGTCGGCAAATCCATCGAGCACCAGTTCGCCAAGTTCGGCTATCCGACGCCGGGCTATTCGCCGGTTCATATGCTCTACAAATACGGCGGCTCGATCCTTTCGACGATGAACAACACCAATCGCTGGGTGCGGATGTATCAGTCGCCGAATCTGGAATTTGTTGTCAACCAGTCGATCTGGAACGAAGGCGAAGCGAAGTTTGCCGATATCCTGCTGCCGGCCTGCACCAATTTCGAACGCACCGACATCAGTGAATGGGCCGGGCTCGGCGGCTATGGCCATCATGGCCAGCAACAGCTCAATCACCGTGTGATCGTGTTCCAGTCACCGGCGATCAAACCGCTCGGCGAGTCGAAGTCCGACTACTGGATCTTCAATGAGCTGTCCAAGCCGCTCGGTCTCGCCAATTATTTCTCCGAAGGCTGTAACGAGATCGATTGGGTCAAGCGCGTATTCCTCGCCTCCGACCTGCCCAAGCACATCTCGTGGAGGAAGTTCCTCAAGCGCGGCTATTTCGTCGTGCCGGCGGAAAAAGAGAAGCTGCGCGCGCCGGTGTCGTTCCGCTGGTTTTGGGAGAACCGCAAGAAAGACGTGCCCGAGGCGCAACCGCTGCCCTCGGACTATACCGAGGAATTCCTGCGCGGCCTGCAGACCCAATCGGGCAAGCTCGAATTCGAGTGCAATTCGCTCAAGCGATTCAACGATCCGGAGCGGCCCCCGATCGTCAAATACGAACCGTCATGGGAGGGCGCGCATTCCGGCGAATTGTTCGAGCGATATCCGCTCCAGCTCCTGACGCCACATTCGAAATATTCATTCCACACCCAGGGGGACGGCAAGGATTCGTTCCTGCTCAACATCGAGGATCATCGCGTCAACGTCGATGGCTACTATTACTGGATCGTACGCATGAACGCCGACGACGCCAGCGATCGTGGCATCAACAAGCATGACCTCATCAAAGTCTTTAACGACCGCGGTGCGGTGATCTGCGCGGCGCTGCCGACGCAACGGCTGCCGTGCGGGGTCGCCCACGGTTATGAGTCGTCGGCGGTCTACGATCCGATGGGCGAGCCGGGCAAATCCGTCGATCGCGGCGGCTGCCTCAACCTGCTCACACCGGAACGGACGCAGACCAAGTCAACCCACTCGCTCGCCGGCGCCAATTCGCTGGTGCAGATCGAGGTTTGGGACCGCCGCATCGAACACATGTCCGCGACCTTCGCCGCGATGGAGCAGGACAAGGAGATCAAGCGGACCCTGAAAGAGGCCAATCTGGTGCCGGCAAAATAAAATTAACCTCTCCCCGCTGCGCGGGGAGAGGTCGAGGGAGCGTAGCGACCGAGGGTGAGGGGCGCCTCCGCGTTTCTGAGCTTCAAGGGTTTAGCTCATCAGCCCAGCCGATAGGCCCCCTCACCCCACCCTCTCCCCGCACGCGGGGAGAGGGAGTCAAAAATCGGAGCAAAATAACGATGAAAAAATGGAACATGATCATCGACGTGGCCGAGTGCACCAACTGCAACCTGTGCACGCTCGCTGCCATGGACGAGTATGTCGGCAACGACTGGCCCGGCTATTCCGCGCCAATGCCGCGGCATGGCCACAAGTGGATCAACATCCTGCAAAAGGAGCGCGGCCAAATCCCGATGATCGACATCGCCTACGTTCCGACCATGTGCAATCACTGCGATGACGCGCCTTGCATCAAGGCCGCGCCGCAGGGTGCGATCAAGAAGCGCAAGGACGGCATCGTCATCATCGATCCGGTGAAGGCGAAGGGCCAGAAGCAGCTCGTCGAGGCTTGCCCTTACGGCCACATCTGGTGGAACGAGGAGCAGCAGCTGCCGCAAGCCTGGACCTTCGATGCCCACCTGATCGACCAGGGCTGGCAGCAGACGCGCGGCCAGCAGTCCTGCCCGACCGGCGCCATGCGCGCGATCCAGGTCGAAGACGCCGACATGGAAAAGATGGCGCGCGACGAGAACCTCGAAGTGATGAAGCCCGAGCTCGGCGCCAAGCCACGGGTCTATTACCGCAATCTCTGGCGCTATTCGAAATGCTTCATCGGCGGCTCGCTCTCCGAGGAGAAGAATGGCGCGGTCGATTGCATCGAAGGCGCCAGCGTGCAGCTCGTGAAGGACGGCGTGTCGATCGCGGTGACCACCACCGACAATTATGGCGATTTCAAATTCGACAAGCTCGACGAGAATTCCGGCCGTTACACTGTGCAGATTTTCGCCAGCGGCCGCTCCAAGAGCGTAGAAGCGACGCTCAGCGCCGCCCGCATCAATCTCGGCGACATCAGGCTTTAGGACGCGACCATGCGGGTTTGGTTCGCCACGCTGATGCTGTTGGCGTTTAGCGCCGTTGCGCACGCGCAGACAACTTATCCCAACCGTCCGATCACGCTCATTATCACGGCCGCGCCCGGCGGCGTGACTGATGTCAGCGGTCGCGCGCTGGCGCAGGAGCTTACCAAGGCGTGGGGCCAGCAGGTCATCGTCGAGAACAAGGGCGGTGGAGCCCATATCATTGGCGCTGACACCGTGGCCAAGTCCGCACCGGACGGCTACACGCTGCTGGTCGGGGAATCCGGACCGTTCGCAGTCAATCCGTCGCTGCTGCCGAACGAGAAGATGCCGTTCGACATCGACAAGGACTTCATACCGATCACCGGGCTGGTGCGGATCTATCAGGCGCTGCTCGCCGAAAAATCATTGCCGGTATCGAACGCCGCCGATCTGATCGCGCTGGCGAAACAAAAGCCCGGGCAGCTCAACTTCGGCACCGCCGGCGTCGGCTCGGCGCTGCACATGAATATGGAGCTGTTCGACAATATGGCCGGCATCAAGATGCTGCCGGTGCATTATCGCGGCGCGACGCCGGCACTGAACGATCTAATCGGTGGCTCGATCAATACCATGATCGTCAGTGTCGCTTCCGGCCTGCCCGCTTTCCGCGCCGGGCAGATCAAGATGCTCGGCGTCGGAGCGCCAAAACGGATGGCTTTGGTGCCCGATATTCCGACCGTCGCCGAGAGCGGCCTCCCCGACTACGAGGCCAATGCCTGGTTCGGACTGTTCGCTCCGGCCGGCACGCCGCACGACATCGTCATGAAGCTCGACAAGGAAGTGATCCGCATCTTCAACGACCCGACATTCCGCACCCGCTTCCTCGATCCACAGATGTTCGAGTCGATGGCCGGTCCGCCCGAAGAGTTTGCCGCCTTCATCAAGACCGAGCGCGACAAGTGGGCGAAGGTAATCGCTGAGGCGCATATTCAGGTAGAGTAGGTTCTGCCGTCATTGCGAGCGCAGCGAAGCAATCCAGCGCTAAATGCAAGCGGCCCTGGATTGCTTCGTCGCTTCGCTCCTCGCAATGACGAGCATGTCACTCCGGCGGTGTGCCGTTGGCGGCCAGCACTTCGCCGGCCAGATGTAATGACCCGGTAATCAGCACGCGCGGTGCCGGCGCGAGATCGAGCCTGCCAGCGACCGTCAACGCGCTTTCCAGCGTGTCGCGCGAAATCGAAGGAATACCGACCCTCCCGGCAATCTGCGCAAGTTCCGCCGCGGGCACCGCTTTGTCCTGATGGATCGGCACCGTGATCACGCGGCGCGCGAGACCGGAGAAATTACGCAGGAAACCTTCGCTATCCTTGGTCGACAGCATGCCGACGATCAAGACCAACGGCCGCGATACACGCTCTTCAAGGTCGGCGAGCGCACCGGCGATCACCCGTCCGCCGTCGGCGTTATGGCCGCCATCGAGCCAAAGCTCGCTTTCAGCAGGCAATAACGACAGCAGCTTGCCGTGTGACAGGCGCTGCATCCGCGCCGGCCATTCAACCCGCGTCATGCCGGTTTCGAAGGCCGAGGCCGGCAGCTTGAGCCCGCTTGCCCGCAGCGCCGCGATCGCGGTGCCGGCATTCTCGAACTGATGGCGGCCATAAAGGCGCGGCGCCGGCAGGTCGAGCAGCCCGTCACCATCCTGATAGACCAGCCGCCCGCGCTCCTCGGTCGCGGTCCAGTTCTCGCCGGCAATCGACAGCGGCGAGCGCATACGGGCCGCTTGCCGCTCGATGACCGCGAGCGCCTCGCGCGCCTGATCGGCAATCACTGCCGGCACCTCACGCTTGAGGATGCCGGCTTTCTCGGCCGCGATCAGCTCAAGCGTATCGCCGAGGAATTCGCGATGATCGATCGACACCCGTGTAATGATGCTGGCGAGCGGGCGCTCGACCACGTTGGTAGCGTCGAGCCGGCCGCCCAGCCCGACTTCGAGCAACAGCACGTCTGCCGGATTACGCGAAAACAAAAGAAACGCCGCAGCGGTTTCGATTTCGAACACCGTGATCGGCGCATCGCCGTTCTTGGCCTCGCACTCCGAAAGTGCTTCGGCCAGTTCGACATCTTCGACAAATTTTCCACCGCCGTCCCGCCCGAGGCGAAAGCGCTCATTGAGCCGGACCAGATTGGGCGAGGTATAGATATGCACGCTTTTGCCGGCGGCTTCGAGCACGGCACGCATGAAGGCGACCGTCGAGCCCTTGCCGTTGGTGCCAGCGACATGGATCAACGGCGGCAAGCGCCGCTCCGGATGATCGAGAGCGGCCAGAAGCCGCTCGATCCGGCCGAGCGACAGATCGATGCGTTTGGGATGCAGCGCAAGCAGCCGCGCCAGGATCGCGTCGACTGCTCCGGGGCCGGATTGCGAAGCGCTCACGCCGAAGCCGGCGCGGGCGCCGGCAAACTCTCGGGTTGCTGCCGTGCTATGGCCGGCGCCTTGGTCAGCAGCCGACATAGATTAGAAATTGTGGCGCGCAAGTCGCGGCGATGGACCACCATGTCGACCATGCCGTGATCGCGCAGATACTCCGCCTTCTGGAATCCGTCCGGGAGCTTCTCGCGAATGGTTTGCTCGATGACACGGGGGCCGGCGAAACCGATCAACGCACCCGGTTCCGCAATGTGCACGTCGCCAAGCATGGCATACGACGCGGTGACGCCGCCGGTGGTCGGATTGGTCAGCACGACGATGTAGGGTTTGCGGCTTTCGCGGAGCCGCTGCACGGCGATCGTAGTGCGCGGCATTTGCATCAGCGACCAGATTCCTTCCTGCATGCGCGCCCCGCCGGAGGCAGCGAACAACACAAACGGACAGCCTTTCTCCACCGCGGTGTCGAGACCCCTGATGATCGCCTCGCCGGCCGCCATGCCGAGCGAGCCGCCCATGAAATCGAAATCCTGCACGCCGATGACCGTGGCCAGGCCTTCGAGCTTGCCGTAACCGAGCTTCACCGCATCGTTCATCCCGGTCTTGGTACGCGCGTCTTTCAGCCGGTCGAGATAACGCCGCTCGTCACGAAATTTCAGCGGGTCGACCGGTACTTCAGGCACTGCGATATCGAACCAGGTTGCGTTATCGAACATCGCCTTGAGCCGCGCGGTCGCGCTCATGCGCATGTGATAGTTCGAGCCGGGAATGACGAACTGGTTGGCTTCGACGTCCTTGTAGAACACAAGCTGGCCGGTCTCTGGACACTTGATCCAGAGATTCTCCGGCGTTTCACGCCGAAGCATGTTGCGAATCTTCGGCCGGACGACGTTTGAAATCCAGTTCATCTCATCACTCGTAGTGCCGCAGATAATCCGTGCCGCGGATTTCTGCGAGACCTCTATCCCGTATTGTAGCACTTTTCAGGCGGCAAATATTATCATTCAAAATCAATCGCTTATGATGGGCGCTGAACTTATCCGGGCTGAAACAATTCAGGGCGCCGCAACCGCAGCGTTTGCAACAGCACCAGTGTCTTGCTGTCGGGAAGCTCGTTGGCATCCGCCATCCGCGCCAGTTCGGCCAGCGAAAATTCGATCGCGACAGTATCCTCGTCCTCGTCCGCGCCTCCTTCGGTCTCCGGCCGTGCGGCGCCGGAATATTGGGCTAAATAAAAATGCATCCGCTCGGTCGATATTCCCGGCATCGTCCACGCCGTGAAAACGTGCTCGATGGAATCAAGCCTGAGCTTGGCTTCTTCCATCACCTCGCGATGCACGGTGACATCCGGGTCCTTTTCCTCGATGACTCCAGCCACCGCTTCCAGCGACTGTTCCTGCTGAGCCACGTAAAGCAACGGAATGCGCGGCTGGCGAACCAGAACCGCGGTCTTGCGTCCGGGATGGTACGGCAGCACGCAGATCGCCTCGCCGTGGTCCTCGATCTCGCGCTTGAATGAGTGCCCGTCCGGCAACTGCACCGTCGCGATAAGGAGCTTGGTCCAGCCGGCGTGGACGATTTTGGTTTCAACAATACGATAGGTATTTTTATCGTTCATCGCGTCATCCGTTTCTTCGCCTTACTTTGTAATAAGCGCCACACCGATGGCGACCAGCACCGCCGCAAGGCCCTTCTGCACCAATTCGCGCGCCGACAGATCTTCGCGGCTCAGGCTGGGAAAGAAAATACTCAGCAGAACCCCAAAAGCAAAAACAAACAGCGTCGTCGTCGAACCGATTGCCTGCACGATGCTCAACGGCGCGAACAGCAGCGCATAGCGGTTTCCGAGACTGCCGCTGAGATTGATCACCTCGTTCGCCCCGTTGATCGACAAGAGTGCCCCAGTGTTCTTATGCAACAACGCCAGGACTTCTCGGCGATACGGCGTAATCAGCAACAGTGCCACACCGACAATAGCTTCGCCGACAAACATCCAGAAGATCGTGGTCCAGAATTCGACCTTTAATGCGAAGGCTTTGAAGATCAGCCCGCTCAGCGCCATGATGAAGCCGCAGGTCAGCATCTGGACCGCAAGCCGCGCTTTAAATCTTTTGGCGTTTTGTCCGAAGCGAAGCGAGACGAACAGCGTGCCGAGAATAATCAGCGCGCCACCCGCCATCTGCCGCGGTGTCAAAACCTCGCCAAGCACCAGATAAGCCAGCACGTAGCCGAACAGCGGGCCGGCCTGAAAGAACGGCGCAACAACGGACGCTTCTTCGCCTTGCAGCGATTTCAGATACAGCAGCATGGCGCTGAGGTAGAGGATGCCGGACAGCGTCATCAGCGCAATGCTGCCGAGATCGTGATGAATAACGCCCGGCTCGAAATACCAGATAAACGGCAGCATCAGCACGCCGATGAACGCCGTGAACAAGAGCAGCACGGCGACGTTACTGTCCTTGAAGAAGCGATCGACAAGGTACTTATCGAAATGCACCGAGATGGCCCAGAGCACCGGGCCAGAGAACGCAAAGAAAAGCCAGGACAGCGCTCAGTCTCCCGTCGCGCGATGGCCGAGCGCATGGCTAGCCTGTCGTTCCGACGGCGGATCGACGTGCAGGTCGATCACGCAAACACCGCCCTTCTTGAGTACATCCACACCGCGCGCAATCGCGGGCCCGACATCCTCCGGCTTGGTAACCGGTCCGATGCCCACCGCGCCCTGCGCCTCGGCGAGCTTCGCGATATTCGGCGTCGGATCTTCGAGCCGCAATCCGATCCAGCGGTTCTTGACCTCGCGGCCACGGGTGCGCGCCACGTTTTCCTGGTGTAGCTCATCGTTGAAATAGGAGCGGTTGTTGTTCACCAACACCAGCAATGGAATCTGATGATGCGCCGCACTCCAGATCGCGGTGGCGCCCATGCAGAAGTCGCCATCGCCGAGCATTGAGATCGCATAGCGGCCCTGATCGTGCAGCGCCAGCGCCGAGCCGACCGACAAGCCGGGCCCAGAACCTAAACCGCCGCCGCCGTCCTTGCCGAGATAGGACATGCCGTTCTGAAACGGCCACAGATCAATCGGCCAGCCGCGGCCGAGCGTACAGAATGTTACGTTTTCGGGATCGTTGAACTGATCGCGCAGTGCGGTTGCGACCTGCTCCATGCTGATCGCGGCGCCATTTGCGGCTTTCGCCTTGGCGGGCACCTTGACCTTCCAAGGATTTTTGCTGCCGTTGCCCAGCGCTTCGTTAAGCTCGGCAACGACGACATCGGTGGTCGATGCCATCGCCACATCGACGGGCGGTAGCGACTGGTATTCCATGTTGGCGCCGGTATGCAGATTTTGGTCGAGCGAACAGGCGATCACTTTCGCGCCTACATGGCCAGCGCTCTTCGCCTGACGCAGCGCGCCGCCGAGATCGACCCAGTCCAGCGCGAGGACAACGTCGGATTCGCACAACAGTTCGCGCGCTTCCTTACCCAGCACGTTGAATGGCGCACAGTAATGCGCCGGATGATCAGTCGGGAACACCGCACCTTGCTTGAGGTCGGTCACGACGCAGGCCCCGAGCCGCTCGGCAAGCTTGATGCGGGGCATCCAGAATTGATCCTTGCGCGAGCCGCGGCCAAGCATGATCACCGGCCGTTTCGCGCTCTCGATCAACGCCACGGCCTCATCAACGGATTCCCGGGACGGCCGCGGCGGTGCCGGCGGCTTAAAGCGCGTCACATCCGGCCACTCTGGCTCCTTGTCGAGCTTCTGTTCCTGAAAACCGGCGTCGAGGCAGATATAGACCGGCGCGGTCGGCGCGGAGCGCGTCAACATATTGGCTCGCATCATCGACTCAACGAGCGCGTCAGGCGATGTCGGCTGATCGTCCCACTTAATGATGGAGCGGATATATGCGCCCTGATCGCGCGAGGTGTGGATCCAGTCGATCCAGGGGCGGCGCTTCTCGGCTGCAACCGGGCCGGTCGCGCCGAGCACGAACATGGGGACGCGGTCGCACCACGCGTTGAACAACCCCATCATGCCGTGAAGCAGGCCTACATTGGAATGCAGTACGCAGGCCATCGGTTCACCGGTCGCCTTGGCATAACCGTGAGCGATCGAGACCGAATGGTCCTCGTGCATGCAAAGAATGATTCCCGGATCCTTGTTGCCGAGGTGGTTGACGAGACTGTCGTGGAAACCCCGATAACTCGCGCCCGGATTGAGGCTGATATAACGAATGCCGAAGCGCCGCAGCATTTGCGCGGCGATATCGCTGCCCCAGGCCACGCGGCCGTCCGGATTTCCTTCCAACTGGTCGAGGCGCATTCGCTAGCTACTCCATTCGCGCAACCGGTGCCGCCGCCGCGAGCATAGCCGCCCGTACCGAAATACGATACCAGTCAGGCTGAGGTTGAAGACGGGCATCGGGGAGTGAGCGTGTCGAGTAGTGATAGCGAGCTGCGGTCGCCGGCGAGCATGTTGAGCGCCAAGTCGGTAGCGATCGTCGGCGCCTCGGATCGGGCGCCATGGCCAAGCCGGATTTACGCCAACCTGCGGGATTTTGGATATCAGGGCCAGATTTTTCTCGTCAACCCGCGCCAGGAAAAAGTCTACAGCCAGCGCTGCTATCCATCGCTGCACGATATCGGCCAGCCGGTCGATCTCGCCATGATCATCGTGCCGGCGGTCCATGTCAGCGGCGTGCTTTCCGACGCCGAAGCGGCGGGCGTGAAATCGGCAACCATTTACGCCGCGAATGTTGGCGACGGAGAAGGCGAAGAATCCAAAGCACGCGGTGCATGGCTGAAGAATTTCTTCGCCACCAGCAAATTGCGCGCCTGCGGGCCCAACTGCATGGGCACGTTCAGCTACCCCGAAAGACTGTTTGCTTATCCCAATGCGGAATTATGCAGTTCTCCGACCGGCTCCGTCGCCGTGCTGTTCCAGTCCGGCGGTATTTTGCAGTTCTGGATGAAAGCGGCCGTCGACCGCGGCCTCGGATTCACCTACTGCGTCTCCTCCGGCAACGAAGCCGATCTCGATCTCGCCGATTATCTCAATTTCGTGGTGGACGATCCGCACACCAAACAGATCGTGCTGTTCATCGAAGGGTTGCGGCGGCCGCAGGCGTTTCTGCGCGCGGCGGGACGCGCCCTCGCAGCCGGCAAGCCGGTGCTGGCGATCAAGACCGGCGCCACGCAGAAATCGCGCAATGCCGCACAATCCCATACCGGCGCAATAGGCGGCGACTACGCCGCCTATCTCGCGATGTGCGAACGCTACGGCATCGTCAATTGCCGCTCGCTGGATGACTTGCTGGAAACGGCACTCGCGTTCCAGTGCGGCCGCCGGCCGAAAGGACCGCGCATCGGCTTCATCACCAATTCCGGCGGCACCGTCGATCTGCTCTACGACTATGCCGAAGCTGAGGGCGCCGTGGTTCCGGACTTCGCCCCGGCGACCCATGAAGCGCTGATGCCGCACATGCAGGAAGGCATTTCTCCAAAAAACCCGCTCGACACCGGCATTCCATCGACGTTGAAAGCGGCGATGGACCAGTGCGCAGTTGTAGCCAGCGATCCGAATATCGATATCGTCGCATGGTCGTCGCCGCAGCCCGGCAAGGGCGGTATGTGGGCGGATGCACAAGAGCTGCCAAAGCTGCTGACACGGACCGACAAGCCGATCGTTGCGTTCTCGCGCATGATCCATCAGGTCAACGAAGAGGCGCTGGCGATTCAGGCGACCGCGCAGTTTCCATTCATCCAGGGCCTTGAGCCGACTTTGCGCGCGCTCAATGGTCTGTGGTTCCACGCCCAGCGCGCCGGACACGCGCCTGAAATGCCAGGTACGCCGCCACCGAGCAATCTGACGCCGGGAACGCTCGACGCGACGCTGCAACGCTACGGCATCGCTCTGCCGCAGAGCCGCGAGGTGGCGGATGCGCAAGCTGCTGCGGATGCCGCAGCAGCGATCGGCTTTCCTGTTGCGCTGAAAATCCGCTCGGCAAGCATCGTGCATAAAACCGAAGCCGGCGGCGTCATTCTTAATCTTGCCGACAAGCAAGCGGTGCTGACGGCGGCGGATACGCTTGTGAAGGCGGCACGCGCGGCCTACCCGAACGCGAAGATCGACGGCTTCCTGGTGCAAGAGATGATCTCCGGAGTCGAGACGATTGTCGGCGCACAATCCGATCCGCTCTATGGTCCGATGCTACTGATCGGCTCCGGCGGCATCCTGGTTGAGCTGGTGCGCGACGCCGCTATGCGGCTCTTGCCAGTGAGCGCAACCGACGTCGACGCAATGATCGACAGCCTGAAAGTAAACGATCTGCTCGCCGGCTACCGCGGCAAGCCGCCCGCCAACCGTAAGGCGCTGGAGGCCGCGGCCACGGCATTGGGCCGTTTCTATCTCGATCATCGCGCCCGCATCGAAGAAATCGAGATCAATCCGCTGATCGTGCGCGCCAGCGGCGCAGTCGCCGTCGACGTGCGCGTCGCGTGGTCCAAGGAGAAAAGGTAATGGACTTTGAGCTTCCGGAAGAGCTGCGCATCTTCAAAGAAGCAATGCGGCGCTTCGTCGACAACGAAATGATTCCGGTCGAAAAGATCGCCTCGACTGACACCGAGAAGTTGAAGCCGGAGTTTTATGAAAAATTCTCGAAGCGCGCGAAGGAACTCGGC
>Ga0302325_10009833_pt1 | contig 20810 bp, 18 predicted proteins | sample Palsa_T0_2_FD_201948 | JGI IMG/M metagenome (GOLD analysis project Ga0302325, IMG submission 201948) | Peat permafrost microbial communities from Stordalen Mire near Abisko, Sweden - Palsa_T0_2 | ecosystem: Environmental > Terrestrial > Soil > Palsa > Peat permafrost | place: Sweden: Abisko...
CCGTCCATGGAGGAGGAATCGATCCGCGATCTCGTCCGCGCCCGGGAGGACGTGCGCGGCGATCTGATGCGCTGGCGCCAACGGCTCTCCAAGCTGCTGCTCAGGCATGGGATCGTCTACGAGGACGCCGGCAGCACCTGGACGCAGAAGCATCGCGCGTGGATCCGTTCCGATCCCACGCGCGTACTACGCGCGAGCACTGGACCGCCTGCGCCGCGATGGTGCGCGCCTGATCGCGTTGGATATCGAGTTCACCAGCCCGACCGACATCACCGACGACAACGCGCTGATCGAGGGGCTACGGCGAACGCCCGGAACGATCCTGGTAACTGTCGACACCGGCCGCGCAGGCTCGAACGACGTGCTGGGCGGCTCCAGCGGCCAGGCGATCGCCCGGGTCCGCGTGGCCAGTGCGGTGCTGCGGGTCGACCCGGGTGGCACCTACCGCCGGTTCGACTTCAGTGATGGCGGGCTGCCGACATTGGCGGTGAGCGCCGCCGCTGCCGTCCAGCCTGGCTTCCGGCTCTCCGAGCTCGGCCGCCCGCCGGTGTGGATCGACTACGCCGGTGGTCCAGGAACCGTGCCGAGCGTGTCGATGCTGGCTCTACTGCACGGGAGGGTTCCACCTCGTGAGGTCCGCGGCCGCATCGTCCTGATCGGCGTGACCGATCCTCGCGCGTTCGATCTGCACAGCTTCTCGGTGCTGACCAGCCGGCGGATGACAGGCGCAGAGATCGAGGCCAACGCGATCGAGACGGCGACCGAGCACGCACCGTTACGCGACGCAAGCGGCTGGGTTGCCATGCTGCTGACGTTGGCCGCCATCGTGCTCGCGCCGGTGGCCGCGATCCGGCGCCGCATGTGGGTCGGCACGTCGATCTTGCTCGCCGCGCTGATCGCCTACCCGGCATGAGCGGCTTCCGACGACGCCACGAGCGGCTGCTCGGGGCTGAATCCGTGCTTGCACGGATGCGGGGATGCGTGCCGCATCTAGGATCGCCCGATGGCGGTTGACTCAGCAACCGGACTGCGGATCGTCCTCGCCGACGACTCCCTGCTCGTCCGCGACGGTCTGGCCCGAATCCTCCGCGAGCGGGGGGTCGACATCGTTGCTCAGGCACGGTCCGGGGTAGAGGCGATCGCCGAGGTCAGGCGCAGCCGGCCGGATGTGGTGCTGCTCGACGTGCGGATGCCGCCGAGCTACACGAACGAAGGGATTCTGGCGGCCGAGGCGATCCGGCGTGATGTGCCCTCGACCGGCATCCTCGTGCTCTCCCAGGACGCCGAGCGGGCTCACGTCGAGAGGCTGCTCGGACAGACCCAGCGCGGCATCGGCTACCTGCTGAAGGATCGCGTCACCAACTGGTCCGAGCTCGCAGACGCCCTCGTTCGTGTCGCCGGCGCGGCACCGCGATCGATCCGGTGGTCGTAGAGATGCTCCTCCGCGCCCGCGCTACTCCTTCGGGATCGCAGCTGAGCGCTCTGAGCGACCGCGAGCACACCGTCCTCGTCCTGATGGCCGAGGGACTCACCAACCGCGCGATCGCCGACCGCATGGCGATCAGCGTCCGCACCGTCGAGTCGCACGTCAACTCCGTGTTCACGAAGCTCGGGCTCGCCTCCGACGATGTCGAGCACCGCCGTGTCATGGCGGTGCTCGAGTACCTACGCGTTCGCACGCCGGCGGCTCGATCAGACTACTCACCCCTGGGGGCGCAGCCCGGTGCTGCCCGCTCCGTGGTGGCGGAGCGGGCAGCCCGGGACACCTCGGAGCGTGTGCCTCGAGGGTCACGTAATAACCGGCGAAGCTTCCCGAGGTGACTATCCCGCCGTGATAATTGACGTAATGACCATCTGTAACTCCTCGCTGCGTTGGTGGCGTCGATCGCGGTAGCGCGATGCCAGATTTGTTGATGGGCACGCGGCACCACTCGGCCATGCACTGCAACACCGAGACGGTCAAGTCCGCGCCCAGGTCCCTTCCCGAGGTCCCAAGCGCCGCCACCCGCGGCCCTATCCGTCACGCTAGCCCTCCACCCACGCCACGCGGCGCTATCGATCTTGCGGCTCGATCGTCGGCCAGTCGATCTGCTCGACAAGTTCTGCGGGGCTGACGGAGATCAGCCGGCTTTGCTCGGTCGGCCGGTACTCGCCCTGGTTGAGCGACAGCCAATTGACCGTGCGGGTTTCAGGGTCGACGATCAGCAGCTCGTCGACTTGGTGGGCGGCGTAGAACGGGAGCTTGTCCGACGTCTCGTCGTTCGGGGAGACGATCTCGATCACGAGCGCAGCAGTCGCGTTGTAGAGCTCGTCGGGGCCGGGGCGATGCAATCCGCCGTCAGGCACCCGGTAGTTCTCAAGCTCGCCCAGGTTGAACTCTCCCAGTGGCGTCAACCCGCGAGCGCGAGCGGGTGGACCGAGCAGCTCGAGCAGCCGGGCTTGGATCTTGGCGTGGCGGCGGTGCGGTGCGGGGTTCATGTGCAGCACACCCTCCCACACCTCATCGCGGGTGTCAGCGCCCCACTTTCGTCGGCGCTCGAGCAGCTTTTCGAACTCGGCGGGTGCGGGATCCGGAAGCAGCGTTCGCACAGGCGCAAGCGTACCGTCGATCAGATGTTGTTGAGCGCTCCGGCCGCGGGCTTCAGCTGCCGATCGTTGCCGGCGCCGTCCACTGACTTCCCCCCGGGGGTGCGGAGCGGCCCGGTGCTTCCCGCTCCGCACCGCCAAACCCCGCCTTGTTAGCTCCCCGGCCTCACTTGCTCGGCCGCCGGCACGTCACGCGCGACCAGCGCCGCGTACGCGCCACCACGCTCGATCAGCGCCTCATGCGTACCGCGCTCGACGATGCGCCCCTTGTCCAGCACGACGATCTGCTCGGCGTCGCGGACGGTCGAGAGCCGGTGCGCGATCGTGATCGTCGTGCGCCCCTCTGACAAGTGCTCGAGCGCCTCCTGCACCAGGTACTCGGTCTGCGTGTCCAGCGAGCTCGTCGCCTCGTCGAGCACGAGCACGGGCGGATTGCGCAGGATCGTGCGCGCGATCGCCATCCGCTGCTTCTCCCCGCCGGAGAAGCGGTACCCACGCTCGCCGACGACCGTGTCGTAGCCGTCGGGCAGCGACGCGATCAGGTCGTGGATCCGCGCACTGCGCGCGGCGTCCTCGATCTGCTCATCGGTGGCCTCGGGTCGCGCGAAGCGGAGGTTCTCGCGCACGCTCGAGTGGAATAGGTAAGTCTCCTGCGACACCACCCCGACGGTCGCTGCCAGCGAGGCCAGGCTCGCGTCGCGGACGTCGACGCCGTCGATCGTCACCCGGCCCTGCTGGGGCTCGTACAGGCGCGCCACGAGGTAGCCGAGCGTCGTCTTCCCAGCGCCCGTCTCGCCCACGACGGCCGTGCGGGTGCCTGCCTGAACCACGAGGTCAACGTGATCGAGCGTCCAGTTCTCCTGCTGATCGGTGTACTTGAACGAGACCTCCTCGAAGCGCACGTCGCCGAGCATCTCCTCGGCGCGGAGCTCGACCGGATGCTCGGCCTCGACGATGTCGACGGGCAGATCGAGGTACTCGAAGATCCTGTCGAACAGCGCCATCGACGCCTCGACGTCGGTGCCGACGCCGAGCAGCGACTGGATCGGGAACAGCAGGCGGGTCTGCAGCGTAGTGAACGCAACCACGGTGCCGATCGAGATCGAGCCGACGAAGCTCTGGCCGGCGAGCCAGTAGATGATCGCGGGCTGGATCGCGAATGTCATCTGGATCGAGGACATCACCCAGCGCCCGGCCATCCGCGAGCGGACCTCGAGATCGGCGACGTCGTTCGACTCGCCGGTGAATCGCTCGGCGAGGTCGCGGCCGCGTCCCATCGTCTTGCCGAGCATGATCCCGGACACCGACAACGACTCGGCGACGAGCGCGGAGAGATCGGCCAGGCGCCGTTGCTGCTGCATGGTGATCTTGCGCCGCAGCTTGCCGACTCTCCGCGTCAAATACACGAACAGGGGCACGAACACCAGCGAGATCGCCGCCAGGCGCGGGTTGAGCACGCACATCGCGACGATCGCCGCGATCACCGTCGTCGCGTTCTGCGCGATCGACGTCGCGGTCGTGGTAACGACGTTGTCGAGGCCACCGATGTCGTTGGCGATCCGCGATTGCACCTCGCCCGTGCGGGTGCGCGTGAAGAACGCCAGTGACATCCGCTGGAGGTGCCGGTAGACGGCAGCGCGGAGGTCGTGCATCACGCGCTGGCCGACGACGTTCGAGACGTAGGTCTGCCAGACGCTGAGCGCCGCCGTCGCGATCGCGATCCCGATCATTCCGAGCACAACTTCGGTCAGGAGCGTCGCCTCGTGCTTGACGATCCCGTCATCGAGTGCCGCCTTGATCAGGAACGGCTGGACCATGCTGAGCCCGGCCCCAAAGACGATCAGCGCGAGCACCGCGTACAGCCGCCAGCGGTAGGGCGCGAACAGCCGCAGGATCCGACCGCGGTCTCGCTCCCGGGTCGGGTCCATCAGGGGCGGCGTCTTCTGCTTTGATCCCCCTCCTCCGAACGCCCCACGCGTGCTGCCGGGCGCGGCGCCGTTCGTCGAGCCGAGGCCCTGGCCGCGAAACGCGCTCATCGGAGATCTGTTTCCTTCACACCATTCAGGGTACTCAGCGCCGCCGACCGCGCCGGCTGCAACCGGGGTTCTTGTCCACCTGGCTATTGACTGGTACTGGCGCCGGCCTCAGCATTGCCGTATGACACGGCTGTCGCCGATGGACTCGAGCTTTCTGCGCGTGGAATCGGAGACCGCGCACATGCACGTAGGGTGGTTCTCGACCGTGGCGCTTCCCGAGGGCAGGGACGAGCTCGACGCGGAGGACATGGCGGCCCGGATCGCCGGGCGCCTGCACCTCTTGCCGCGCTTTCGCCAACGCGTGACCCCGGTGCCGCTGAGCGCCGGTGAGCCGGTGTGGCGCGACGACCCGGGGTTCTATCTCCCAAATCACGTCAGGGTCATTCCAGGCCTGCTCGACGACGCCGGATTGCGGCGCGCCACCGACGCATTCTTCACTCGCCCGCTGCGGCGCGACCGGCCGCTGTGGGAGATCGTGCTCGTGCCGAGGCTCTCGAACCAGCGGGCCGCGATCCTCGGCAAGATCCACCACGCGATGGCCGACGGAGTCGCCGCTGTAGAGCTCGGCATGCTGCTGTTCGATGTGACCGCCGACGCCGAGGCGCCGGAGCCTGGTCAGTGGACACCGGGGCCAACCGAGGGGCCCGCCCGGCTCGCGCTCGGTGCCGTCGCCGACACCGCGCTCGAGCAGTTCCGCGCGACGCGGAAGATGGTCGGGCTCGGTCGATCCCCGGCGCGCACGATCCGGATCGCGGAGACGCTGCGGCGGGCCGCGTTCTCGCTGGCGGAGGACACGCTCCGGCGGGCGCCCGAGTCCTACCTCAATCCCGAGATCGGACCTGGACGGACCCTCGTCACGCACCGGGTCGAGCTCGAGCGGCTCCTGCGACTGAAGGAGCAGAAGCAGGTCAAGCTGAACGATGTCGTGCTCGCGGCGTGCGCCGGAGCGCTACGCCGGTTCGCCCGCGACCGGGGTGAACCGCCGATCGATCTGCGCGCGATGGTGCCGGTCAACGTACGCCCGCGCGACGGCGAGGCAGCCACGGGAAACAAGATCGCTTTCGGCTTCATCGAGCTCCCGGTCTCGAGTGAGCGAGCCGGGGAGCGGCTCGATCGCGTGGTTGCGGCGATGCGGGCGGTGAAGGCCGACGGGCGGATCGAGGGGAGCGCCCTGCTGATGGCGGGAATCGGGATGTGCCCCGAGCCGATCAAGGATCGGGCCGCCCGGCTGGCAGCGAGCCCGCGCCTGTACAACCTCACGATCTCGAACGTGCCGGGCCCACGCGTTCCGTTATACGCGGCGGGCGGACGCGTCGAGTCGATCTACCCGGTGATCCCGATTCCCGACCGGCACGCGCTCTCGATCGGTGTGCTCACTTACGACCATGGCGCGCATTTCTGCTGCTACGCGGATCCCGTCGCGCTGCCTGGAGTCGAGCGCCTAGCAGCGGCGCTCGAGGAGGCGATCGTCGAGCTCGAGTGGGGCAGCACGCGGCCACGCGCCCCGCGCACGGCACCGCCGCGGCGCCGCGCCACGCACCGACGCGACCGGCAGACGGCGCAGCAGCGCCCCTAGCGGAAGGTCCTCATGAGCGGCGGCTCGACGAATGGCAGCGGCGCCCCGCGTCCGACGGTGGCGGTCGTGCTGCCCGGTGGCGGCGCGCGCGGAGCTTATGAAGTGGCCGCTCTGTCTGTCCTGCTGCCGGCACTCGAGGCGCGGGGGGAGCGGGTCTCGGTGTGGTGTGGCACCAGCGTCGGCGCGATCAACGCGACCACGCTCGCGGCGCTCAGCCATCTGCCGGTCCAGGAGCAGGTCGAAGGGGCACTCGCACGTTGGCGGGGCATGCGAAAGAAGGATGTGATCGCGCCGATCGCCGGGACCGGCGGCGCGCGGACGATGCTGCGCTTGCTCGCGCATGTACTCGGCGTCCGCCAGGTCAACCTGATCAGCGTGCTCGATCCGAGACCGCTGGGGCCGAGCCTCGACCGGTGGACCGACTGGCGGATCCTGTCACGCAACGTCGAGCGCGGCATCATCGACTCGGTCTGCGTGGTCGCAACCTCGCTCTCATCGGGTGGCCCGGTCGCGTTCGTGAGCTGCCGCGGCGGCGTGCCGGCCCACGTCGACGAAGGCCTGCGCTACGTCAAGACACGCCTGCGCGGCGAGCACGTCAGGGCGTCGGCGGCGATCCCGCTGCTCTTCCCTTCGGTCGAGGTCACGACCCCACGGAACGCTCGCGGCCATTACGTAGACGGCGGCACGCGCCTCAACAGCCCGATCAAGCCGGCGCTCCACCTCGGCGCCGAGCGCGTGATCGTCGTCGGACTGGAGCCGTTCGCGGCCACTGCCCCCCGCGCAACCGCGCCCCAGGAGCCGCGGATCGCCGACGTCGCAGCCAACGTGCTCGACGGGCTGCTCGTAGACCAGGTCGGCAACGACTTACGCCGGCTCGCGGCGATCAACTCGTTCTTCGCCGAGGACGCGGCTGTCGGAACCTCGCGGGCCGCACGGGCGTACCGGATCGCGCGCGGCCACCGGCCGTACCGACCGATCTCATACGCACTCGTCGCTCCCCGCCGCAGGGGGGACATCGGGCGCCTCGCCGACACTGTGTTCGAGCGCCGGTTCGGCGGCCTGCGCGGGCTGCGCGATCTCGACTACGCGCTGATGTCGAGGGCGCTCGGCGGCCGCACCCGGTCGCGCGGTGAGCTCCTGTCGTTCCTGATGTTCGACCACGAGTTCACCGAGGAGCTGATCGAGATGGGAAAGCGCGACGCCGAACGGTGGTTGCGGCGCCATCCGGGGTTCTGGTGCCGCGACGCGGCGCACGATCTGTCGGTGGGGAGTCTGGACCACGGGCGCGTCCAGGAGCAGGAGACCCTCGACGAGTTCCGTTCGCTGCGCCGGCGCTGACCGGCTCCAGCGGTTGCTCAGGCTTCCTGCGCCGTCTCTCCCGCCGACTCGTCGGCAATCTCAGCCGCCCCGCCGGTCGCGAGCGTCCGCTCGAGCCAACCCCGTGCGAGGCGGAGGTGAGCCGGGTCGATCTGGTGCGACAGGTTCGACTCGTGATACTCGACGGTGGGACCGGCACAGCTGAGCAGATCACGCGCCCGTCGCGCGAACGCGACGTCGATCACCGGGTCCTGACGTCCGTGTGCAATCAGAACACGCAAGCCCTGACGGTTACTCAGATCCGCCCGCCACCCTTCGACCGCCGGCACGAAGCCCGAGAACGCGAGAATCCCGGCGGGCGACGGGCGGCCGGCGCCGAGCCCCAGCGCGTAGCTCATCACCGTTCCCATCGAGAAGCCGCCGAGGATCGTCTTGTCTGGCCCGAGCCCGGTGCGCTTCCAAAGCGCGTCGTGCAAGTCGGCGAGGGCGCGATAGGCGGCAGCGAACGTCTCGGGGTCGGGGTGTCCGACCCGGGGCACTACATACCAGTGGTAGCCCGGCCAGCCCGGAAGCGTCAGCGGCGCCCGCGGCGAGACGACGTGGAGCCGCCGCTCGGGATCGAGCGCGTCGCCGATCGGGAGCAGGTCGTTCTCGTCGGTTCCACGCCCGTGGTGCAGCACGAGCAGTCCCGACGGAGCACCATCAGCGGGCCGCTCGACGCTCAGCAGGGGGGCCACGTCGCCAGGCCTCAATGGATCCCGACGATGCCGGCGCACACCCAATTCGACGCGCCGGCGCCGTTGTTCCACAGGATCGAGGCGATCCGATCCTGCTCGGATTTCGGGGCCAGGTATGCCGCAGGCCCGGTGCCGCCCGCGCCCCGCCACGTGCTCGGAATGATCTGGTAGTAGCCGGAGGCTCCGGCGCTGTTCGGCGTCAGATTCTGCCCGCCTGACTCGCACAGCACGATCGGATACGGGATCGCCCAACCGCCCGATGCTCCGGACTCGCCGTACGGGACCGGGCTGCCCGACGCGACAGGCGCGGCCGGGGCCGCCTGTTGTGCCTCTACCACCTTCAGCTCGTGCGAGAGCCGGCTCTGCTGCGCGCGCGTCGCGGCCAGTTGCGCGAGCTGGATCGCGCGCACGCGCTGGGCCGCCGACCGCTTGGACTGCAGCAGCGTGTTCATCCCGGCGATCGCGCGGGCCTCGGTCGCCACCATGTCGGTGGTGGTCTGATCGCGCGCCTCGAGCTGGGCGAGACGCGCCGCTGCGCTGTCCGCCTGCGCCTTTGCGAGCTTCGTCTCCCGGACGATCGTCTTCTGCTGGCCCTCGGCCATGTGGAGATAGTGCAATCGATCGAGCAGGTCCGCGAATCCATGCGCCTGGAGCACTACCGTCACGATACTCTCAGGACTCGACTCGTACTCGCTGACGAGCTGGCGCGCGAGCGCCTGCCGGGCGCGGGCGAGCCGGTGCTTGAGCAGGTTCAGGAGCGCGCGCTCGCGGACGACTGCGGTCTGCGCCGCGCTGAGCGCCGCCCGCGCCGCGGTCAGGCGAGTCTGCACGGCCGCCTCGCGCTGAGTCAGGAGCGCGATCTGGCCGTCGAGCTGCGCGATCAACCGGGACGCTTGCCCGGTGCTCGCTGACAGGGTCTGTGCGCGCGACTGCTGGCGATTCAGGCGCGACTGCAGCGCCCCGACCGTCGGCGAAGCCGACGAGGGCAAGGGCACCGCAGCAGCAACACCGAGCAGCACCAGGACGGCCGGCACGGCGGCCACTAGCCGGACACAGACGGGGCTGATTCGGGATCTCATCGGGCGCGCCTACGGAGTTAGCTGTCGGGCTCGCGCTTCGCGCTACGCCGCCATCAGACGACGATTCGCCCCGGGTCGGATTGTTGGTTCCCCCGCTTCCCGCTGCATCGGACGGGAATTCGGCAGGTCGAAGATACCAGTTCAGCCACGCAACCCGGCGAGACCGACTCTGAGCGCACGACAGATTCAGGTTAAGCCGTGACAATGCCGCTTGCGTCCCAGCACAAGGGGTATACGCTGGTCTAGGCATGCCGATCGCCTGCATCTTCAGGTGTGAGTTCTGTGAGACGCGTCCTGACGCGGAGACTCAGACCGCGCTTGAGCGGCAGCTACTGGATCTGCGCCACGGCGAGTATGTGGATGCCGATCCCGGCCACTGGCTGACCTGGCACGGCCGCGGGATGTATGGGCGTACGCGGTACGCGTGCGGCGAGCATCGCGGCGACCTGAAGGCGATGCTGCGCGAGCACTACGGAACGCTTGGGTGGCATCCGTGGGCGATGGGGCCGCACCCGTGGGCCGGGCGGCGCGGCACCGATAAGGCACGCCGACTCTCGCGCACGCTCAAGGGCACATTCGGTATGCCCGGCGCTCCATAAGAGCGCAAGTTTCGCTGCGCCGGCAGCCTGAAGGCGTCCCTGAACGCCAACGACGCTTCAGACGTGACACGATCGCGTCGATCATGCTCGAGCACGAGGCCGACGATGGCTGATCTGTTGCCGACCCACGGAGCGGGAGCCTCGCCGTTCCCGCCGATCGCCGACTACGGCTTCCTGTCGGACTGCGAGGTGACGGCGCTGGTCTCACCGGGGGGATCGGTCGAGTGGATGTGCCTACCGCGAATGGACTCGCCGAGCGTGTTCGGAGCGATGCTCGACCGCGACGCCGGCACGTTCCGGATCGGGCCTGCGGGCGTCGAGGTGCCCGCCGCGCGGCGCTACATTCCCGGCACGCTGGTGCTGGAGACGAGCTGGTGGACGCCCGGCGGCTGGCTGATCGTTCGCGACGTCCTGTTGATCGGGAACTGGCACCACGAGACCGAGCGCTCGACGTCGCACCGACGAGCGCCGACCGACTACGACGCGGATCACGTGCTGCTGAGGATGGTGCGGTGCGTCAACGGCGAGGTCCAGCTCCGGCTCGACTGCTCGCCGGTGTTCGATTACGGACGCGGACCGGCACAGTGGAAGTACGCCGGGAATGGGTACCACGACGCGATCGCCACCGGCGCAGGTTCGAAGCTCGAGCTTCGCCTCACCAGTGACCTCAACGTCGGGTTCGAGGGTCCCGCGGCGACAGCCCGCACCCTCCTGAAGGCCGGCGAGTGGCGATATGTCGCACTCTCCTGGAGCGAGCACGCGCCACCTCGAACGGTCACGGAGGCGCGGGAGCGGATGACCTGGACGGCGCACCATTGGCAGCACTGGCTGAACCGCGGACACTTCCCCGATCATCCGTGGCGCGCCGTGCTGCAGCGATCGGCGCTGACCCTGAAAGGCCTCACCTGGGCACCCACGGGCGCAATCGCGGCGGCCGCCACGACCTCGCTGCCGGAGACACCCGGAGGTGAGCGCAATTGGGACTATCGCTACACCTGGCTGCGCGACTCCGCGTTCACGCTCTGGGCGTTGTACACCCTTGGTCTCGACTGGGAGGCCAACGACTTCTTCTACTTCATCGCCGACATCGCCGAGGGCAGCGACGGCAAGACACAGATCATGTACGGGATCGACGGCGCACGAGCGCTCGACGAGCAGTTGCTCGATCACCTCGGCGGCTACGAGGGCGCGTACCCGGTCAGACTCGGGAACGCCGCCTACGAGCAGGAACAGCACGACGTCTGGGGGGCGATCGTCGGCTCGATCTACCTCTACATGCGCGAGCGGGACAGGCTCGAGGACCGGCTGTGGTCGATCGTCGTGTCTCAGGTCGAGACCGCGCTCGAGCGCTGGCAGGGACCAGACCGCGGCATGTGGGAGGTCCGCGGCGAGCCGCAGCACTTCACCTCATCGAAGGTCATGTGCTGGCTGGCCGCGTATTGCGGGGCCCGGCTCGCCCAGGCGCGTGGGGAGGTCAAGCACGCGAAGCGCTGGGACGACGCCGCCGAGGAGATCAAGGCCGACGTGCTGACCAACGCGGTCGATGATCGCGGGGTGTTCGTCGCTCACTACGGAACGACCGCGCTCGACGCCTCGGTCCTGCTGATCCCGCTGGTCGGTCTGCTGCCGCCCGACGACGAGCGCGTGCGCGCAACCGTGCTGGCGATCGCGGACGAACTGACCGAGGACGACCTCGTCCTGCGCTACCGGGTCGACGAGACCGACGACGGGCTCGCCGGGGAGGAGGGAACGTTCACGATCTGCTCCTTCTGGCTCGTCTCCGCCCTGGTCATTATCGGCGAGGCGGAGCGCGCGCGAGCGCTCTGCGAGAAGCTCCTCTCCTACGCCAGCGATCTGCAGCTCTACGCCGAAGAGATCGATTCGCACACCGGGCGCCACCTCGGAAACTTTCCACAAGCGTTCACGCACCTCGCGCTGATCAATGCGGTGATGCAGGTGATCGGCGCCGAGCGCGGACTCCAGCCCCAGCAGCTGGCGGTCGAGACCCTGCGCGTTCCGTGATCTGGGGTGCACCCGAGCTGATCGAGCTCGGGATCCTCGGCGTCGGCGCGGGGGCACTCAACGCCGCCGCGGGCGGGGGATCGCTGATCACGTTTCCGGCGCTGGTTGCGTTCGGGCTGCCGCCGCTGACGGCGAACCTCTCTAACACCGTCGCGCAATGTCCTGGCTATGTAACGATCGCGCACGGCTACCGCCGCGAGCTCGTGGGAACGCGCGAGCGAGTCGTCGGGCTGCTCCCGGCCGCGCTGCTCGGCGGCGCCACCGGCGTCGCCGCCCTCGAGCTCGTCTCGCCGGCGACCTTCAGAGCCGTCGCGCCCGCGCTCGTGTTGATCGCCTGCGGGCTGCTGGCAGTCCAGCCCCGCGTCACCCGGATGCTGCCCGAGCGCCGCCCCGCGCGCGGCACGCGGGCCGGGCTGCATGCCGCCGTCGGGGTCACGTGCGCCTACGCCGCCTACTTCGGCGCGGCGGCGGGCGTGCTCATGCTCAGCGTGCTGGCGGTCTTCGTGATCGACGACATTCAGCGCCTGAACGCCTTGAACAGGTTCCTGATCATGATCGTCAACGTGCTCGCCGCCGCGCTCTTCGTCGTGCTCGGCCCACTGAACTGGCCCGCGATCGCGGTGCTGGCGCCCACGACGATGATCGGCGGGCGAGCAGGCGTGTCGGTCGTGCGCAAGCTCAGCCCGGTGGCGCTGCGGGCGACGGTGCTCGTGATCGGTGTGGTCGCGAGCGCGTATCTGGTGGCGACGTCATGGTGAGCCGGGGCGCCGGCGCGGCCCGCATCTCACCCGAACATGATCACGCTGCGGATCCCGTCCTGGCGCTCCATCAGCTCGAACCCCTCGTTGACTTGGTCGAGCGTGATCCGATGCGAGACGAACGGGTCGACGTCGATCTCGCCGTCGATGTAGAGCTGCACCAATTGGGGCACCTGGTCGCGTCCCTTGACGCCGCCGAACGAGGTCCCGCAGACCCGCCTGCCGGTGATCAGGTAGCGCGGGATGACGTCGAGGGTCTCGCCGCGACCGGCGACGCCGGCCACGGTGCACAGGCCCCACCCCATCCGCGCAGCCTCGACCGCCTGGCGCATAACCTGGACGAGACCGGTCGCCTCGAAGGTGTAGTCGGCACCGAAGCCGATCCAACTGTCAGTCGCCCCCTGGCCGCGGGCGAGCTCGAGACGCTCGGGTGACACGTCGACGCAGATGATCCGTGCGGCGCCTTGTAGCCGGCACCCGGCCACGGCCCCGAGTCCAACCATTCCCGCGCCGAACACGACGCAGGTCGAACCCGGCTCGACGGCGGCCGTGTAAATCGCCGCCCCGAGCCCGGTTGAGAGCCCGCACGCGAACAGGCAAGCCCGGTCAGGCGGCGCATCCGGGGAGACATGTGCAAGCGCGATCTCCGGCATCACCGTGTACTCCGCGAACGTACTGGTGCCCATGAAGTGGCGGATCGGCTCACCGTCGCGCGAGAGCCTCGTGGTCCCATCCGGCATGTAGCCCTGGTTCTGCTGCTCGCGGATCGCGAGGCACAGGTTGGTCTTCGGGCTCACGCAGTGAACGCACTCGCGGCACTGCGGCGAGAAGAGGGTCACCACGTGGTCTCCCACGGCGAGGCTCGTGACCCCCTCGCCCACCTTCTCGACCACGCCGGCGCCCTCGTGCCCGAGCACCGTCGGCGCGTAACCCGACGGGTCGACCCCCGAGGCCGTGTACATGTCCGTATGGCAGACGCCGCATGCCGCCAGGCGAACCAGCGCCTCGCCGGCCTTCGGCTCGGCCAGCTCGACCTCGGTGACGTTGAGCGGCGCGGCGAACTCCTCGAGCACGGCGGCACGGATCTTCACGTCAGGCTCCTCTCCTGGGTGGCTGGTGGCGGTGGCGATCGGCGCGCGGCCGGGGGGCTGTGGCTGTGGCTGTGGCCGTGACGAATATTCGCTGACGGGTGGGTGTTGCAATATCGTCCGTGGCCGCCGATCATTGTAGGAAAGTGAGTTGGGGCGCCCGAGGGGGGAATTCGCCGTCGCGGACGACATGCCGGATCACCCGAAACGCGCTCGCTCGACGAACCTGGTCGAGTAACCGGACTATTTAGCAGTTACTCGACCAGGTCCCCCACGACCACGGTGGCGGACGCCGCACCCAGGCCAACCAACCGAGCCGCCCGTGGGACCTTAGTGGTCATCACATTCACCGAAACCGCCTGGGTTCTGCGACAGCCTGACGGTCAGTGGATTTTCATCACACCCCCCGCGTTGCCCGCGGGGCGCCCCTCGCGGGGCCGCGCGCCAGTCCGCCGGCTGTGGCCGCCGGCGGACGCTCCGCCCGCAGCAGCGCCGCGCCCGCGGCCGCCACCACCAGGCAGGTGATCGCGCCCAGCCCGAGCCCAGCCCGAGCCCCCAGTACCGCCATTACCCAGCCGACGATCGGACCGCCGATCGGGGTCGTTCCTTGGAAGGCTACGAACCACAGCGCCATCACGCGGCCGCGCATCGACGGGTCCGAGCCGAGCTGGAGGGTCGAGTTGCTGGTCGACATGAAGGCGATGCTCGCGGCGCCCGCGAGCGCCAGCGCGACCAGCTCGAAGGCGAGGCTCGGCGCGACCGTGGCGAGGGCCATCGCGACCCCGAAGGCCGCGGCGGCGACCGTCAGGGGCCGCCGGCCGATCCGGCCGTGGGCCGCGACGAACAGGCCACCGATGACGGCACCGAGCCCCATCGCCGCCGTCATGAAGCCGAATCCGGTCGCGCCGGAATGCAGGCCGCGACTGGCCATCACGGGGAGCGAGACCTGGAACTCGTAGGTGAGGCAGCCGACGACTCCCATCATCAGCAGCGGTACAGCGAGCTCGCGGCGCGAGCGCACGTAGCTCAGGCCCGCGCGGAGCTGGCCGCTCTCTCTGCGCGTGGGCGCGGTCGGGTTCAGCGCGACACGGTCCATCGTGGCCAGCGAGGCCACGACCGCGACGAAGCTGGCCGCATTGACCAGGAAGCAGACGCCCGTGCCGACCGTCGCGATCAGGATGCCGGCGACCGCCGGACCGATCGCGCGCGCCACGTTGACGAGAACCGAGTTGAGGCTTACCGCATTGCGTAGATGCTCGGGCCCGACGAGCTCGAGCACGAACGATTGGCGTGATGGATTCTCGAACGCGTTGTTGACTCCGAGCAGCACGGCCAGCACGCCGATCTCCCACACCTTGACGACGCCGGTCACGGTCAGGATCCCGAGCGCAAGCGCCTGGAGACCCATCGCGGTTTGGAGCACGATCATCAGGCGCCGCTTGTCGATCCGGTCGGCGATCACGCCGCCGTAGGGCGCCAGCAGAAGGACTGGCAGCGTCTGCAACGCGATGATCACGCCGAGCGCGGTGCTCGAGTGGGTGAGGGTCAACACGAGCCACGCCTGCGCGGTCATCTGCATCCAGGTGCCGATCAGCGAGATCGACTGCCCGCCGATGTAGCGGCGGTAGTTCGGGATCGAGAGCGAGGCGAAGGTGAGCCGGCCGGCGCGAACGACGCGCGTCATCCGCGGCGACCCTTCAGGCCCTCGGCGATCCGCGCGAGCACCGGCAGCGCCTCCTCGATCGCACGCCGGTCGTCGTCCTCCAGCGCTCCGAGCGCGAGGTCGAGAACGTCGGTCCGCTCGCCGCGCATGCGCTCGCACAGCTTGCGGCCGGCGACGGTGGCCTGGACGAGCGCGGCCCGGCGATCGCCTGGATCGCAGACTCTGGTGACCAGGCCGGAATCGGCGAAGTCGGCTACCACCCGCGAGAGCATCGTCGGATTGAGGCCCTCCTCCTCAGCGAGATCCGAGAGCCGGATCGGCCCGAGTCGGGCGATGGTGAAGAGAACCGAGATCCGCGTCGGCGTCAGTCCGGCGGCGGCACCGGCGGCCGTCGGCCGCAGGCGGCGAGACAGCTTTCCGATCGACGCCCGGAGCCGGGCGGCGGTGTTGAGATCGAGGGCGGATCTGGATGGTGGCAAGGACGCTTCCTAAATATTTGCTTGCTGGCAAGCATTATTCTAGCGCGCCTCAGAAAACGATCGTCCGCCCCTCGTGCACCAGCACGCGGTCGTCGAGGTGGCTACGCACGGCGCGGGCGAGGACGAGACGCTCGAGGTCGCGGCCGACGCGCACGAGGTCCTCGAGCGTGTAGCCGTGGCTGACCCGCTGAACGTCCTGCTCGATGATCGGGCCTGCGTCGAGCGCCTCGGTCGCGTAGTGGGCCGTCGCGCCGATCAGCTTGACGCCGCGGTCATAGGCCCGGCGGTATGGGTCGGCGCCGGCGAAGGCGGGCAGGAAGGAGTGGTGGATATTGATGACCGGGCAGCCGACCCGATCGAGGAAATCGCCGCTCAGGATCTGCATGTAGCGGGCGAGGATGACCATATCGACGCGGCCGGCGAGAAGCTCGAGCGCGCCGGCTTCGGCGCGCGCCTTCTCGCCCGGCGCGACGGAGATGTGGTGGAACGGGACGCCCAGCGCCTCGACCTCGGCGCGCGCATCGTTGTGGTTGGAGATGACGCAGGCGATGTCCATCTCGAGCTCGCCGCGCCGCTGACGCCAGAGCAGGTCCAGTAGGCAATGATCCTCGCGAGAGGCCATCAGCGCGACCCGCCTGCGCTCATGGGCATAGGAGATCCGCCAGTCCATCGCAAAGCGCGCCGCGAGCTCTCCGAACGCGGCCTCGAAGCCGGCGCGCCGGGCCTCGAGCCCAGGGAGATAGAACGCGGCGCGCATGAAGAACGTGCCGTGCTCGGGGTGGGTCGAATACTGGTCGTTGGCGACGATGTTCGCGCCGAGGTCGAACAGGAAACTCGAGATCGCGGCGACGATCCCGGGACCGTCGGGACACGAGATCAGCAGCCGGGCGGTGTGATCGGCGCCTCGCGGAGGCGCGGCCGGGGTAAGGCTCATCAGTGGCTGACGGCGGCCGCCGCAAGCTCGGACACGAGCCGGTCCTCGTAGAAGCGCTCGAGCGCGAAGGGCGCGATCAGCTCGGGGGTGCGCCCGGTGTGGATGAGCTCGGCGAGCGTCTTGCCGACGATCGGCGCCGCCTTGAATCCGTACGTCCCCCACCCGGCGCTGAGATGGAAGTTCTCCACCTCGGTCCGGCCGAGGATCGGGCTGTAGTCGGGAGAGAGGTCGCACAGCCCGGCCCAGCTACGCAGAAGCCGGGCGCGCTCGAGCTGCGGGAACAGCTCGAGCGTATGGCGGGTGAGGTCCTGGAGGAAGTTGAGCGTGCCGAGCATCCGGTAGGTCGTCCACGGCTCGATCTCCGACCCGATCACGAACTCCCCCCGGTCGGATTGTGAGATGTAGACATGCATCTGAGAGGAGACGATTACCACGTCGAGCAGCGGCTTCACCGGCTCGGTCACGCAGGCCTGCAGGATGTGGGTGGTGATCGGTAGCTTGACCCCCGCCATCGCACATACCAGCGTGCTCCAACCGGCCGCCGCGCTGATCACCTGGCCGGCTTTGATCGTGCCGCGATTGGTACGGACCGCGGTGACGCGTCCGCGGGCAACGTCGAGACCCTTCACCTCGGTTCCTGGGTGGATCTCGACCCCGGCGCGGTCGGCCCCACGCGCGTACCCCCACACCACGGCGTCGTGGCGGATGATCCCGCCCGGAGGGTGGTACAGAGCCCCGATGATCGGATACGTCGCCGCTTCGGAGACGTTGATCGGCGGACACAGCCGCTTGACCTCGGCGGTGTCCACCAGGCGCGAGTCGATTCCGTGCAGGCGATTGACCTCGGCCCGGTTTGCCATCACCAGCATCGCCCGGTCCGAGTGCGCCAGGGTCAGGTGGCCGCACTGGGAGAACAGCATGTTGAAGTCGAGCTCCGCCGCGAGGCGCTCGTACATGCGGATGCTGGCGTCGTAGAAGCGGGCGCCCTCCGGGGTCTTGTAGTTCGAGCGGAGGATGGTTGTGTTCCTTCCTGCCGCGCCGGATCCGATGTAGCCCTGCTCGAGCACCGCGACGCGCCCGGTGCCGAGCCGGCCGAGGTGATACGCCGTCGAGAGCCTGTGCGCGCCGCCGCCGACGATCACCACGTCGTAGCTGTCGCGCAGCTCGCCGCGCCGCCGCCACATGCGGCCGGGACGGAAGATCTCACGGATCGACACGGTCCGCGATGGTAAACGGGTGTCGCTCTCAGCGCAATGCTATTGCCTATTACGCAATGTCTCGAGCATCAGGACGGCACTCCTCGCTGGCTGATGGTTGACCGGTACCGCCGTCTCAGTCCGGCAGCGCGTCGGCGCCGACGGGGCCACCGCCGAGGTGCTCGGCGGCGTCGGCGACGACCGTCCACAGGTACTCGCCGAGAGCCCAGCCGACGAGCACCAGCAGCCGCTGCTCGCCGTCACGCAGGACGTAGCCGGGAGTGCGCGCGACCGAGCCCGGGCGGAAGGCGCCAACCGGCATCACGGCGGGCCTGACGTCGATCGCGCAGAATCGCGCTAGCAGCTCGGGTGCGGCCGGCCCGGCGAGCGCGAGCGCCGCGAGCCCGCAGGTGAGGTCTGTGACGGTCACCGTCACGGTCGCCGGCAGATCCTCTGCGGCGCCCGCCACCGCTTCACGAATCGCCGGACCCTCCTCTCGCTCGCCGAGCACGAGGGTGCGCGCCGGGGTCACCGGGCACCACCATGCGCCGCGCGAGCGAACCGCGCGACCGGGCCGCAGCGTCTGTCCGCCGCTCGCCACTCGGGTCAAACCCGCGAGCGCGGCCGGCTCGGCCTGGAGCTCCAGCTTGACCATGTCGCAGCGGTCCGCGAAGCCCACCCGTTCCTCGAGCAGCAGGCGCTCGCGTCCGCCGTCGCTGTAGGCGGTAGCGATGTTCCAGCCCTCGCGCAGTTGCATCCGCGCGCCGGCGGCTCGGGCGAGGCGCTCCATCGGGCTCCGAGCTGCGATACCCGGTCCGAGGGTGTCCGGCGTCAGGAAGGCGAGGCTCACGAGCGCAGCAGCTCTCCCGCGGGGTCGCGGAACGGCTCGGTGACGACCCTCGCGCTCAAGCGCTTGCCGTCGTCGGCAATCGTGATGCTCGTGCCCTCGCCGGCCAGCGCCGCAGGCACCCAGGCCATCCCGATCACGCGGTCGACGGCTCGCGAGCTGCGCGCGCTCGTGACCTGCCCGGCCGCGTTGCCGCGTTCGTCGAGCACGACGGCGCCCTCGGTCGGCAGATAGCCGTCGGAGAGCGTGAAGCCGACGAGCGCGGTCGCGCCGGGGCGCTCGGCGGCGCGGGCTAGCGCCCACTTGCCGACGAAGTCCTGCTCCTTGTCGAGCTTCACGGCCCACGGCATGCCGGCGCCGAGTGGCGTCGACTCGGAGTCGGTGTCCTGGCCGACGATGATGTGCTGCTTCTCGAGGCGCAGGATGCGCTGCGGCTCGAGTCCGAACGGGCGGATGCCGTCCGGCGCGCCGGCGGCCAGGATCGCGTCCCACACGTCCTCCCCGTAAGCGGCGGGGAAGTGGATCTCGTAGCCGAGCTCGCCGACGAACCCGATCCGCATCAGCAGCGAGCTGACTCCGGCGACCCGAGCCTGGCGCGAGTCGAGGTATGCGAACGCCTCGTTCGAGCAGTCCGTGTCGGTGAGACGGCTGAGGATGCCGCGGGCGCGCGGGCCGACGAGGTTGACCGCCGCCAGCGCCTGGGTGAGGTCGCTCAGATGGACATCCATCCCCCAGTCCGCCAGCCACCAGGAGAACCATTGCTCGACCGCGCCCGCGCCGCTGGACGTGGTCGTCACGTAGAAGGACTGCTCGTCGATCCGCCCGATCGTGCCGTCGTCCATGATCCGCCCCGCATCGGAGGTGAGCACGCCGTAGCGGATCCGCCCGGGCTTGAGGTTCGACAGGCGGTTGGGGTACAGGCGGTCGAGGAACTCCCCGGCCTCGGGTCCGCGCACGAGCAGCTTGCCGAGCGTCGAGACGTCGATCAGGCCCGCGGCGCGGTGGACGGCGAGCGCCTCGCCCTCCGGGTCGCCGTAGTCGTAGGCTCGACGCCAGTCGCCCGCCCAGCGCACCGTCGCGCCGAGGTCGCGGTGGCGGCCGTGGATCGATGAGCGCTTCGCCGGCTCGATCGGCCGCCCGGCGAGCGCGCCAAGCGGCACCGTCGACCATGGTGGTCGCGCGGTCGTCGTTCCGACCCGGTCAAGATCCTGGCCGGTCTCGCGCGCCATCAGCCGCACCGCGGGGAGCTGGCACATCCGGCCCTGGCAGGGGCCCATCATCACCGTCGTGAAGCGCTTGCAGAGCTCGATCGAGTCGTAGCCTTCTTGCACGCTGCGACGGATGTCCTTGGCCGTGACGTCCTCGCACAGGCATGCGAACGCGCGGCCGCGGGCGCCCCCCGCGGCGGCCGGGGGGATCGCCTCGGTGTGCGCCGGTGGTGACGGTTGGTGCATCAGGGCCCGTAGCGCGTCGCGGCGCACCGACGCGCCGGCGTCGCCGACCCCCAGCCCCAGCGCGAGCCCGAGCCCGAGCGCGGCGTCGAGGCCGGCGAGCTCACCCGAGTCCGCGGCCGTGGGGGCGCGGGCCGCCGTGTGTGCGCCGGCCGGCGTGGCGGCGCCGGCGGCGTTGGGCGCGCCGCCGCCGCAATGCCCGGCCACCTGCCCGGCGATCGAGATCTCCGCCGGCAGCTCGACCACCCGGAAGTGACCGCGACGAGAGTCGTAGCCGGTGCGTCCGCCGGCCTGGGAGATCAGCGCGGTAGCCGGGGCCTCGCCGCCGCTCACGACGACCAGGTCACAGTCGAGCTCGAGCCGCATCGACGAGCTCCCACACGGGCCGGCGAGCGGCTCGAGCACCGCCCCCGTGACGGCGGCACGGCCGCGAGCCTCGACC
>Ga0302325_10009834_pt1 | contig 20810 bp, 18 predicted proteins | sample Palsa_T0_2_FD_201948 | JGI IMG/M metagenome (GOLD analysis project Ga0302325, IMG submission 201948) | Peat permafrost microbial communities from Stordalen Mire near Abisko, Sweden - Palsa_T0_2 | ecosystem: Environmental > Terrestrial > Soil > Palsa > Peat permafrost | place: Sweden: Abisko...
CATGCCGCCGGCCACGACGATCTTGGCGGAGCCCGCGGCCAGCATGTCATGGGCCAGGATCGCCGCCTGCATGCCCGAGCCGCACATCTTGTTGACGGTAGTCGCCTCCACGGACGTCGGCAGGCCGGCCTTCAGCGCCGCCTGCCGCGCCGGCGCCTGGCCGAGGCCGGCCGGAAGCACACAGCCCATCAGAATCTGTTCGATGCTCTGCGGCGCAACGCCGGAGCGCTCGACGGCGCTCTTCACCGCCGCCGCGCCAAGCTCGGTCGCCGAGGCGCCGGCCAGCGCGCCTTGAAAGCCGCCCATCGGGGTGCGGGCGTAGTTGACGATGACGATGGGGTCGGCGGGCATGGCGGCGTCCTTCAAGAATTGGCGCGGGCGTGGTTTCTTAGATAGGGCGGTGCGGGCGCGAACGGCAGCCCGAATCCATCACCTGGGGGACCTGCGGATGCTTCGCGCCTTGATCGTCGTCGCCTGGCTTGGGTTGGCGGACGCCGCCGTGGCCCAGCCGCCTGTGGCGCAGAGTTTCGACTACGACGCCTCCAAGCCCGTGACGCCAACCTTTGGCGCGCCGGTGGCGCTCGCGCCGGGGGTGAAGGCCTATGCCATCAGCTTCGGGTCACATGGTCGCCACATCACCGGCGAGGTGGTGGAGGGCAAGGGCGATGTCTGGCATCCGGCCATCCTCTACGTGCACTGGCTGGGCGATCCGAAGACCACCAACCACACCGAATTCGAAGCCGAGGCGGCGCAGTTCGCGGACGTGGGCGTCACATCGCTCCTGATCGACGCGCCCTGGTCGCAGCCGGGTTGGTTCGAGGGCATGGGCGCCTCGGCCGACGCGGACATCCGGTTCACGCAGAACACGGTGGTCGACCTGCGCCGCAGTCTCGACATGCTTGAGCACCTGCCGAACGTTGACCGCGAGCGCATCGGCTATGTCGGCCACGATTTCGGGGCGATGTTCGGCATCCTGCTGGCTTCGGTCGACCACCGCCCCGCAGCCTGGGTGTTCATGACGCCGAATACCTCGCTGGGCGCCTGGTACCTCTGGGAGAAGAAGACGCCGGATCGCGACGCCTACCTGGCGAAGCTTTCGGCGTTCGACCTCGCCCCCTATGCCTCACGCATCCAGACCAAGGGCGGCGGCGTCGAGTTCGAGTTCAGCAACAAAGACGAGTATGTCACCCACGCTGACGCCCAGGCGCTGTTCGACGCGACGCCGGGATCCAAGGACATCCAGTGGTTCAACGCCGGCCATGCGCTCGACGAGAACGCGCAGAGCGACCGCTTCGTGTGGCTGGAGTCGCGCATCCTCGAGCCGCCCAGCAGGAGGTTCTGAAACGCAACGCTTGCGCAAAGGCTTGTGAGACAGCACTTTTCCGCCATGGGACGCACCGCCAACTATTCCAAGGAGCATTGTTCGGTCGCCGCGACGCTATCGGTCGTCGGCGATCCGTGGGCGCTACTGATCCTGCGCGACGCCTTCTACGGCGTCAGGCGCTTCGACGACTGGCAATCGCGGCTGGGCGTCGCGCGCAATGTGCTGGCGGCGCGGCTCAAGACTCTGGTCGAACATGGCGTGCTGGAGACGCGGCTCTACAGCGACCACCCGCCTCGCAAGGATTATGTGCTGACGCAGAAGGGGCGCGACCTGCAGCCGGTGCTGCTGATGCTGAAGGCCTGGGGCGACCGGCACGTCTATGGCGAGGACGCCGCGCCGCTCGAAATTACCCACAGCTGCGGCGCGGCGCTGACGCCACGACTGGTGTGCGCGGCCTGCGGCGAAGCGGTGGGCGCGCGCGACCTGAAGAGCCACCGGCGCCCCGCCCCCAACGTCGGCGAGGCGCTCGCCGGGCCGGCGACGCGGCGGTCTGACGCGCTCTGAACTGCGGCTTTTTCGCGACCAATTAACGATTGCCGCCTAGGCTCCCCGGAATGGGCCAAGCCGCCGTCGCTACAGCTTCCGCCAAGGACCGGCGCGCCGCCGAGCGCATCGCGACCTCGCTGCGCGGCAAGGTGTTTCCCGGCGAAATTGATTGCGTCATCGCCGACTTCAGCAAGAAGGGTGCGCGGCTGAAGTTCGAGGGGACGCCGCCGGAAGAGGCTCGGCTGACCATGGTGGTGTGGTCGAGCGGCGTCGCCTTCGACGCCGCCGTGCGTTGGCGCCGCGGACTCGAGGTCGGCGTGCAGTTCTACAACAGCCGCGACCTGCGTCGGCCGGCCCCGCCGCATCTCGCCGCGATCCAGGCGCTGTGGATCAAGCGCCGGCCGCGGGTCGGCCGCCGCCAGCTGATCGCCAGCCCGGTGATCCTGCAGCAGCGGCCGCGCTCGCCGCGCCGCCCGCTGCGCTACAACTTCGATTCCTGAGCCGTCAGGCCCGCCAGTAGGGCTCGATCCACAGCGATGGCCGGAAGGTCTGAAGCAGTCCCAGCCGCCCCGCCATCGCCTCGGGCGGCTTCGGATCGCCATGGAAGATCAGGATGCGGCAGTCGTCCGGCGCCCGCGGCGTTTGCCAGGCGCGCAGCGGCCAGGGCGCAAGGCAGCTGATGCGGAAACTCTGGCACCAGCTCTTGGGCCAGAAGCAGAGCTCGCCCCGCGCCTGCAGGTATTCGCTGAGGAACTCCTGCTCGTTGCGGATGCGGGTGACGATGGCGTCGGTGTCGCTGCAAAACGCCTCGAACAGCGCGTGGCGCTCGGCCGGCCGGTAGCGGTAGACCGACGAGTTCCCGACCACGCGCCGCAGATGATACCAGTCGCGGATCATCGGGAATCCGCCGGGCTGGTCGAAGAACGGATCGAGCTGGCCCATCACCACCACGTCGAGATCGAGGTAGAGCACGGTCTCGTCCAGCAACCCCGCCAGCTCAGGCGAGAACGAGCCGAGCTTCCGCCAGCCGCGCTCCCTCGGCTGGGCGATCGGCGGCAGCTTCGGTAACGGCGCGCAGGTCACCTCAGCGCGGATGCCGGCCGCATCGTCTGTCAGGCAGACGAACCGGAACGGCCGCGCCAGGTTGCGCGCCACCATGCCGTAGAGCCGGTCCACGTACTCCGGTCCGTACTTGGTCCCCCACTTCATGCAGAGCACGGTGACGGGCGCCGGAGCGGCGGCCGAAGTGACAGTCTCGCTCACGCCGCGGCGCTGGCGATGAAGCCGCCGCCCAGCACCCGGCTGGGTCGGACCGGATCGTAGAGCACGCAGGCCTGGCCGGGGGCGACACCCTCCTCTGGGTCGTCGAAGGCGACGCCGGCGAAGTCGCCGACCATCGTCAGCCGACCCGGCGCCGGTTCGCGGGTCGAGCGGACGCGCGCCAGTACGGGCGCGCCGTCCGCCGCCGCCGCCTCGATCGAAGGCGCGGCGCCGAGCCAGTTCGTCTCCTTCAGCCTCAGCGCCGAGACCAGCAACGCCTCGCGCGGCCCGACGATCACCTCGCGCCGCGCGGCGTCGACGCGGACCACGAACAGCGGCTCGCCGACGGCGACGTTCAGGCCGCGCCGTTGGCCGACGGTGTAGCGCGTGACGCCGTCGTGGCGGCCGAGCACGCGGCCGTCGAGGTGGACGATATCGCCGGCCAGCGCTCCGTTGGGCCGCAGCCGGTCGACGATCGTCGTGTAGCGGCCTTCCGGCACGAAGCAGATGTCCTGGCTGTCGGGCTTGGCGGCGGCGGCGAGGCCGAGCTCGGCGGCCATGCGGCGCACCATCGGCTTCTCCAGCCCGCCGAGCGGAAAGCGCAGGAACTGCAGCTGCGCGCGCGTGGTGGCGAACAGAAAGTAGCTTTGGTCGCGGGCTGGATCGACCGCGCGATGCAATTCCGAACCGGCGCGTCCAGCGAGGCGTTGCACGTAGTGACCGGTCGCCAGGGCTTCGGCCCCCAGCTCGTGGGCGACCTCGGCCAGGTCGCGGAACTTGACGGTCTGGTTGCAGCGGATGCAGGGGACCGGCGTCTCGCCGCGCAGATAGGCGTCGGCGAACTTCTCCATCACCGCCTCGCGGAAGCGGCTCTCGTAGTCGAGCACATAGTGGGCGATGCCCAGCGACTCGGCGGCGCTGCGGGCGTCGTGGATGTCCTGGCCAGCACAGCAGGCGCCCTTGCGATGGGTCGCCGCGCCATGGTCGTAAAGCTGCAGGGTGACGCCGACGACCTCATAACCGGCGCGGGCCAGCAGCGCCGCGGTGACGGTGGAGTCGACGCCGCCGGACATGGCCGCCATCACGCGCGCGCCGGCCGGCAGCGCCACGGCCTCGCGGACAGCGTGCTCGGCGGCGCCGATGTCGGAGATGGCGGTGGACACGGTCATTGCGGGCCGCATGTAGCGCCCCGCCGGCGCAAATGCGAGGCGCGGTTAGGCCAGGCCGGGGGTCAGCGTGTTCAGCAGCGACGATGCGTTCAGCGCCTGGAACACCTGGCCGGCCGCCTGGATCTGGAGCTGGGCCTGCTGCAGGTTGGCGTCGGCCTGGGCGAGGTTCGCCTGGGTCGCATCGCCGATCAGCCCTTGCACCATGGTCTGCTGCTGGGTGAGCGCGTCTTGCGTATTGCTCACCTCGGACTGCGCCAGTCCGTTCTGCGCCACCACGTTATTGAGGTTGGTCTGCACCGTGCTCAGCGTCGCCAGCTGCTGCGTCAGGAAGGTCTGCTGCGCCTGGGTGAGCGTCGCGCCGAATGGGCCGTTGGGGCCCTGGTTGTAGGCCTCGATCGACTGCAGCGCCGTGAACAGCGGCGTGCCCACCTGGTCGGCGAGGAAGCCGGTGCTGACCTGCGTGTTCTGGTCCACCTGGGTAGGGGTCAGACGCTGGTCGTTGTGGAACAGGCTGGCGATCGACGGCGCGGTGGTAAGGCTCGTTAGGCTGGTCGCGCTGACCGGCTGGGTGTTCACTTGGCCGCCGGCGAACACGTATTCGCCGTTGAACTGGGTGTTCAGCCCCTGAACCGCGTCGCCGAAGGAGTTCTGCAGCTCCTGCATAACGGTCGAGCCATTGCCGGTGGCGATGGCGTTGGTGATCGTTGAGATGGCGCTGGTGGCCGAGCTGGCGACCTGGTTCAGTCCGGTGTCCTGGGTCGTCAGCTTGGCCGCAACGATCTGGCTGTTGTTGAGATAGCCTGTCACCTGAGAATTGGTCGCCTGCATCGCCATCAGGGATTCGGCGCCCGTGCCGTAGCCTTTCAGGTCGGTAGCCTTCTCGGTCGAGGAAATCTGGTTGCCCGCGGTGGTCTGAGCAAGCTCAGCCGCCATCAGGTTGTTGAGCACTGAGTTGTAGGCGGTGTTGGTTGCGATCCGGTCCATCAGGGCACCATGTCAAGAAGGGTGTTGATCATGTCTTTGCTCGCTTGGACCAGTCGGGCGGAGGCGTTGTAGGCCTGCTGGAAAGTGGTGAGGTTCACCAGCTCTTCGTCCATGTTCACCCCCTCCACCGATTGCAGACGCGTCTGCGCTTCTGTCTGCACCGCGGTGGCCGCCGTGCTGGCGGTGTCGGCGGCGCTGGCCTTCTGGCCGAGGTCGCCGCCCAGTTGGGCGGCGTATTGGTTGACGCTGGTGGTCGCCGCCGGCATGTCACCCGCGGCGGCGAAGTTGGCCGCGGTGTTCGCCACCTGGGCCAGCGCCGTGGCGCCCGAGCCGTCGCCGATCGCCACCACTGGCTCGCCGGGCGTGGCCGGCAGGTCGAGCTGGGCTAGCGCCATATTCATCGGGTTGGCGGCGATGTCGGGACGGATCTGGAAGGTCGTCGCGCGGCTCGCTTGCTGGGTGACGCCGAGGCCGAACAGCTGGCTCATCGAAGGGCCGTTCGCCCCGCGCTGGGTGTTGTCGGAGACGACCGAGAGGGTCGATCCGGGGCTGTTCGGGGTGAAGGTCATGGCCCCGTTCGAGTCCAGGCTGAACGCCCCATATTGGCCCACGCCGCCCACCGGGGCGTTCAGCGAGTTCAACAGGTCCTGCATGGTAGGCGCACCCGCACCGGGCACGGCGACGGTGATGGTGTTGGCCAGCGCGCCCGATGGCGTGGCGAGCTGGAAGGTGATCGTGCTGCCCGGCGCGAAGCCGTTGGCGTCGGTCGGCTTCAGCCCGGTGTTGTAGTTGGTGATCTCGCTGGAGGTCAGCAGGTCGTTCAGACCGAGGAACTGGCTGAAGCCCTGGCCACCGTCGCTGGAGGGAGTGGTCGGGTCGTCGGCGATGGCGACGCCAGAGCCGCTGGTCGCCGCGCTGATGCTGAGCGCGCCGTTGGCGAAGCTGGCCGTGCCGGTCCCGCCCAGCGCCGCGTTGAGCGAGGTCAGGAACGTCGTCGGGGTGAACGCGGTCGCCGCGCCGCCGTTGACGCTCATGGTGTCGGCCGTGAAGTCGATCGCGACCTGCTGTGTGAGGTTCCCGCTCGAGTCGACGATGGCGATGTTGGTCTTGCCAGAGAAGTCGCCGACGATCGTGGGCAGGTCGAGACCGGTGTTGCGGCCGGTCAGGGTCTGCGGCGCCGGCACGGCGGTGTTGGCGTTGTGCGCGGCGTTGATCGCGCTCACCGCGCCGCTGACATAACCGGAGAGCTGCTGCTGGATGCCCGGGATGGTGTTGTTGCGCAGCGTGAGCAGGCCCTGCAACTCGCCATCGCCGATGTCGAGGTTGGTCGATCGGTTGGTGCCGGCCGCGGTCGCGGTGATCACGCCAAGGCCGCTGACTGACGGGGTGTAGGTCAGGGTCGCCGCCGCATTGTCGCCCGCCAGCAGCTGGCCGTTCGAGGAGCGCACCGCCACCGATCCGTCGGCCTGGGTGTTGACGTTGATGGTCATCAACGACGACAGTTGCGAGAGCAGCTGGCTCTGGCTGTCCTGCGCGCCGGAGACGTCGGCCTGGTCTGCCGTTCCCGCGCTGATCTGGGTGTTCAGCGAACTGATCTGGGTCAGCAGCCCGTTGATCTGGCTGACGTCGCTGGTGATCTGGCCGTCGGCCTGGGTGTCGAGGCCGCTCAGCGTGCTGGCGACCGTGTTCGTCGAGTCCAGGAAGCCGCTGAGGTCGTCCAGCGTCTGGATTCGCGGCAGGCTTGAGGCAGGGTCGTTCGCGGACGCCGTGAAGTCGCTGAACACGGTGCTGAGCTGGTTGAGGTAGCTGCCTGCCTGGGTCGGGTCGCCAAACGCAGACTGCGCCTGGTCGAGCAGGTTCGAGATGATGCTCGACGAACCGGCCGCCGATGAGGCCTGGTAGCTGGCGGACTCAAGGTACTGATTGGTGACGCGCTTGACGTCATCGACCGTGACCCCGTCGCCGGCGGCGCCTGACACCAGCGGGCTCTGTTCGACGATCTCGCGGGCATAGCCGGGCGTGTTGACGTTGGCGATGTTGTTGGAGACCGTGTTCAGTCCGGTCTGCGCGGTCTGCAGTCCCGAGAGGGCAATGCCCATCATGTTGGTGATCGACATTGCCCTACCCTCGCCCGGCAAGCCCGGCCGGACTCATCGGCAATAACTGCCGGGCGTAGGCCTTGGCGCGCCGGCCGAATTTCTTCAAGTCGTTGATTTCAATATATTTCATATTCGTCGCCGACTCCTTGGCCGAGTCCCACGCGCAAAAGCCGCGCCAGACTCTAGGGAAACCTGGCGAGACCTCGGCCAGACCGGCCGACCTTGCCTATCTGACCCCGGCAAAATCCGCCGCGCCGGCGCATCCCGGCGGAGCTTGTTTCAGGCTTAGGCATTGTTTTTCATAGACTTAACTAGCTGGACCGCTTCTGGCGCAAGGGTTGCTTGAGAGGGTCGACTATCCAGGCGCAGCACGCGCCCCTCCCAGACAATTTTCCCTTAAGGCCCCATGCTGGCTGCCTCGGCCCACATCACGAACGCCAAACCCGCCGCACCGGGCGACGCCGCGACCGCGTCTCAAGCCGGGGCGAGTGCGGACGGCTTCAATGGCGCCCTGGCGGCGCTGATGTCGCAGCTCGGCCCGCCGCCGCCGATGCCAACAACCTCGCCCCGGTCGTCCGATCGTGCGGCGCCGGCTAGCGCCGCCTCGGGGACCTCCAGCACCTTCGCCCCGAGCAGCGCCGCCACCGGCCAGCCCGCCGCTTCGGCCGGCAGCGACGGCTCCGGCAAGGCGGCGGCCGTTGCGTCAGGCGATGGCGGCCAAGACGGCGCGCCCAGCGCACCTCAGCAACTCGCAACGCCAACGACCGGCCAAGGCGGCCCGGCGACGACCTCAGGAGCGCAGGGCGCCGGCCAAACCGCTGGCGGGACCGCCGGCGCCGCAGCGACCCAGGCGGCGCAACTCGACCCGCGCCTGTTCCCATTCGTCGCCAAGGCGGGAACGGCGGCTACGCCAGGCGCCGCGGACGCCTCAACGACGACCGCTGCGCCAACCGATCCGGGCGCGGCCGGCCAGGATGCAACCGCCGCCGGCGCCGCCGATCAGGCGGCCGCCAGCGCCAACGCGTCGGCCGGCGACCCTACCGCCGACAGTCCCGTCGCGTCGGCCGCCCTGCTCTCGCTCATGCCGCCCAGCCAGTTGACGCCCAGCAGCGGTCCCGCGCCGCAGTCCGCGGCCCCCTCGGCCAAGTCCTCCAAGACCGTCCAGATTCAGGCGGCGCTGAGCGCTGACACGACCGAGACCCTGGCGGCCGCTCCGGCGATCGTTGCGGCGAAATCCGTCGCCGCCGACACGGCGGAAACCCAATCCGACGCAGCCTTCGCGTTGCCGCACGATGACAACAGCCAGGGCGCACAGACCGCGACGGACACCTCCGCAAGCGGCAACCAGATCGCTCAGCAGACCTCTCTGGCGGCCGCCCCGGCGGCGACCATCAACGTCCCGCCAGCCGCGGCGGCGCTCGTCTCCAGCCACGGGGCCGAGATCACGGCCCAGCTCGCGGCCCAAATCTCCAGTCGGGCCAGCGCGCCGCGCAGCGCCTTCGACTTCGCCCTCGAACCGCAGGGGCTGGGCCGGGTGGATGTGACTTTGAAGTTCGATTCCCAGGGCCAACTGTCGGCCGTGCTGTCGTTCGACAATCCGAACGCGGCGGCCGAGGCGAAGAGCCGCGCCGGCGATCTGCAGCAGGCCTTGCAGCAGGCCGGCTTCGACGTCGGCCAGAGCGGGCTCAGCTTCACGTCCAGTGGCGGCCAGGGCCACGGCGCTGCCTGGCAAGCCCCGACCCAGACCTCCTACGTCAACGCACCGGTCCTCGCGGACACGGTCGCCGAGACGATCTCCCCCATGACTGCACTCGGCGCCACCGGCGCCGGCGGCCTCGACATCACCATTTAAGGACCGGCCATGACCAGCTCAGCCGTCGCACCGACCAACGCCGCCCAGGCCGCCTTCATGTCCAGCGGCGTTTCCAAGGCCACGCCGTCGAGCAGCGACTCGACCAACGCCACCAGCTCGGCCTCGGCCATCCAGCTCGGCCTCAACAACGGCCTGGCCTCGCTGGCGGACAACTTCCAGGGCTTCCTCACCTTGCTGACGACGCAGCTGAAGAACCAGGACCCGACGTCGCCGTTGGATACCAATCAGTTCACTCAGCAGATCACCCAGATGACCGGCGTGGAGCAGCAGCTGCTGTCGAACCAGCTGCTGCAGCAGCTGGTGACGGCTCAGGGTGGCGTCGCCTCCGCGGCCAACCTGATCGGCGAAACGGTGACGGCGCCCGGCGCCGCCAGCACGGACCCGGCCATCAGCGGCGTCGTCAGCGCGGTCACCCAGGTCAACGGCCAGACCATGCTCACGATCGGCAACAACCAGGTGCCGCTCAGCTCCATCACAGGCGTCTCCGAGACCGCCCCCAACACCTCCGCCTCCTGAGGCGACGACGACTTAACTGAAGGACCAGGCCATGAGCCTCAATAGTGCAATGCAGACCGGGGTGTCGGGCCTCACCGCCAACTCCGCGGCGCTCTCCACCGTCTCCAACAACATCGCGAACGTGAACACGGTCGGCTACAAACAGAGTGAAACGGATTTCGAGACCCTGGTCACAGGGTCCGGCGTCGACGCGGCTTCCAACTCCGGCGGCGTGCTCGCCGTCAACCGCCAGCTGGTCGATGAGCAGGGCCAACTCACCCAGACCAGCTCGCCGCTCGACCTGGCGATCTCCGGCCAGGGTTTCTTCGTCACCACGTCACAGGCGACCAACGTCACGCCGACCGACCCGCGGCTGTTCACGCGCGCGGGCTCATTCACCGTCAACAACCAGGGCTATCTGGTCAATTCAGCCGGCCTTGTGCTGCAGGGCTGGCCCGCCGACGCCAACGGCGTGATCACGCCTAATCCCTCAAGCCTCACCAGCCTGCAGTCGATCAACGTGTCGCAGGTCGGCGGCGCGGTTTCGCCGACCACCACGATCGGCGTCAACGCCAACATCGACGCGGCTCAGACGATCTCCGGCGCGGCGGCGGCGGCGGGGACCACGCCAGCGGGCGCTGGGGCTTACAGCCCGACGGCCAACAGCATGGCGATGTGGGAGAGCAACAACGCAACCGGCGTGCAGCCGGACTACAGCGTCCAGGTGCCGATCTCCGACTCCCAGGGCGGCCAGCACAATGTGCAGCTAGACCTGTTGAAGAGTAGCACGCCGAACCAGTGGTACGCCGAACTGGTGGCCGTGCCCGCGTCCGACGTCTCCACCGGCGCCGGCCTGGCCAACGGCCAGATCGCGACCGGCATGATCGCCTTCACGCCGACGGGGCAGATCGATCCGGCCAACACCACCATCTTCAACGCCGCCAACCCTTCGATCACCCTGGGCGCCTCGGCGGCCGGCGCGCCCGGCGCGGGACAGGTGAACTGGGCGGCCTCGCTCGGCATCGCGGCGCAGACCGTCACGCTCAACCTTTCGGGCGGCTCGGGCAGCACCGGCGGCCTCACCCAGCTCGACAGCCAATCCAACACCCAGTCGATCACCACCAACGGCACCCAGTTCGGCAATCTGACCAATGTGGAGATCGACAAGAACGGCATCGTCACCGCCGTATTCTCCAACGGCGTCACGCGCTCGCTGGCCCAGGTCGCCATCGCCACTTTCCCCGATCCGGACGGCCTGACACCGGTCACGGGCGATGCGTTCCAGGTCTCGCAGAACAGCGGCACTTACACCTTGGAGCAGCCCAACCAGGGCGGCGCCGGTACGATCGATCCATCGACGCTGGAATCGTCGACCGTCGATCTGTCGTCTCAGCTCACCCAATTGATTACCAGCCAGAGCGCCTACTCGGCCTCTTCGAAGATCATAACCACCGCCAATGCAATGATGCAGACACTATTGAACATCATCCAATAGGCACTGCAAATTTTAGGACTGTTAACAAAGGTGTACACTTCACTGACAACACTAATTCTTAAGAGAGCGCACGGTGGTTAGACCATTTTTAACTATCGCAATTAAGCGCGCGTTATTGCCGCGGCCCTATCTTCCCGCATCGTGGTGATGGTGAGAAGGGCGTAAAGCCATGTTGCAACAGCAGCGCACTAACAGCCGCGGCGAGCGGTACGTGATCGGCCCGACGGGTGCGCCGTTGACGATCGCCGACTTGCCGCCGCCGAACACTCAGCGCTGGGTCATCCGCCGCAAGGCGGAGGTCGTGGCCGCCGTACGCGGCGGGCTGCTCTCGCTGGACGAAGCTTGCGAACGTTATTCGCTGACCAACGAGGAATTCCTCGGCTGGCAGCAGTCGATTGACCGTCATGGCATGGCGGGTCTGCGGACGACCCGGCTGCAACAATATCGCTGAGGCCCTCCCCCAAGGATCTCGCGACCTCTGCGGCCGCGCCTTTCATCCGAGAGGCGCGGCCGCTTCCGTTTCAGGGGCGCGCCCCCCAACGCTCAGCCGGGCCAGAAGCGTTCCAGCAAGGTGCGGACCTCACGCTCACCATCTTCGGTGACCGGATAGTCCACCCCCAGCGCGGCGCAGGCGGCTTTCCCTTCGGCGACCAGGGCGTCCAGGACGCGCAGATGGACCAGCTTCAGCGCCGTGGCGTCCCTGACCGCCAGCGCCGCCAGCGCGTCGGCGGTCAGCTGGGCCAACTGTTCACGCTCACGCGCCGTCAGCAGCGTCGGCGCCGAGAAGACATTCTTGTAGAAGTTGGCCGGGTCATGGCGCACGGCCATCAGCTGGGCCAGCTGGGCGTTGATCAGGTCGAGCTCCATCATCGCCAGCGTCGGCCACTGGCCCCGACCGAGCACCCGCAGTGGCCAGGTGGCGCCCTGGCGGGTGATCCGGATGATGGTCTGGACGAAGCGGCCCACGACCGGAACCGGCGCCTGCCAATCCAGCTTCAGCCGCGCTATCAGACCGGTCTTATCGACCAGTATCTTAGCGACCGGCCGCGGCATGTCAGGCGCCGTCGACGCTTTCTCGAAGAACAGGTCGAGCCGTGCGCCGCCCGCCATCAAGGCGTGGACCGCCGTCAGACCCGACGTCGTCGCGGCGGACCAGGCGAGCGCGCCGCCGAGTCGGTCCAGCAACGCCGCCCGCTCGCCCCAGAGTTCGTCAAAGGCCGCGTCGGCCACCGCCAGATAGGCGTCGATGTCGGAGAAGGCGTCCGCCTGGCCGGTCGCCAGGCTCCCTTGCAGCCACAAGCCTTCGATCCGCGGATCGTCGCGCGCGACGTCTGTCAGCGTGGCGAGGGTGGCGGCTCGGGCGGTCTCGAACGGCTGTTCCATCTGCGACGATTGGTACCGCGAGCTGAGCCGTCCTTAAACACGTCGTTTACCTTGCACTGGGTAAATACTGCCTAGCGACGGGCGCCTAGAAGGCCGAGCCGCGTGAGTTGGGCAGGGACCTTGGGCGTCAACGGGTGAATTCCTTCTTCGCATCATTGCAGCGCTTCGGCATGGTCCGGCTGGCGGTGCTTCTCGGCGTCGGTGGCGGCGCCGCGGCCGTGCTGTTCGCTATCGTGATGAACCTCACCGCCGAGCCGATGGGGCTGCTCTACTCCAACCTCGACCTGCGCGAAGCCGGCTCGATCACCCAGGCGCTCGACGCGGCCGGGATCAAGTACGAGATCAAGGGCGACGGCTCGACCATCATGGCGCCGCGCGACCACGTCGCCTCGGCCCGGCTGATGCTGGCGGGCAAGGGCCTGCCGACCGCCAGTTCGGTCGGCTACGAGATTTTCGACACCCAAAGCGCGCTCGGCCAGACCGACTTCGTCCAGCAGCTGAACATGAAACGGGCGACCGAGGGCGAACTGGCGCGCACCATCCGCGCCCTCGACGGCGTCACCTTCGCCAGCGTCCACCTGGTTTTGCCGGAGCGCCAGCTGTTCCAGGACAGCGCCGACCAGGCGACCGCCTCGGTGACGATCGGGGTAGGCGCGCGCGAACCCTCCACCGACCAGGTGCGCGCTGTGCAGAATCTGGTCGCCGGCGCGGTGCCGAACCTGAAGCCCGAACGGGTGACGGTGATCGACCAGCACGGCAAGACCCTGTCGGCCGACAGCGACCCGGCGATGGGCGGCAAGGCCGGCGCCGACGCCAAGGCGGCGATCGAAGACACCGTCCAGGCCCGGATCAAGAGCCTGGTCGAAGGCGTCGTCGGGCCCGGCAAGGCCCGCGTCCAGGTCAGCGCCGACGTCGACATGTCTCAGGTCACCACCCAGCAGGAGAAGTACGATCCCGACGGCCAGGTGGTGCGCTCGCAGCAGACCAACGAGAACACCGCCAAGGAGAACACGAGCGGCGTCAACGGCTCCGGGGCGACTTCGGCCACGGTCAACATCCCGGGCGGCCAGCAGCCCATCACGCCGGTCGGCGGAGCGAGCGGCAACGAGACCGTCGGCAACGAATCGACCACCAACTACGAGATCTCCAAGACCGTCACGACCCAGGTGCAGCAGCCCGGCACGGTCAAGCGGCTGTCGGTCGCGGTGGCGGTCGATGGCGTGACGGCGCCAGGCAAGGGCGGCAAGCCGGGCGCCTACACGCCCCGCTCAGCCGAGGAGATGCAGCACCTCAACGACCTGGTGAAGGCCGCGATGGGCTTCTCCACCGACCGTGGCGACACGGTGCAGGTGGTCAATGTGCGTTTCCCGGACGCCGACGATGGCGAGGGCGTCAGCGCCGCCAATCCGCTGACCGGCTTCGACAAGAACGACATCATGCGGACGGTGGAGCTCGCCATCCTTGGCCTGGTCGCGGTGCTGATCCTGTTCTTCGTGATCCGGCCGCTGGTGCGCAGCGCGGCCGCCGCCGGCGGCGGTGGCGGCATGCGGATGATCCCGGGCCCCGGCGGCGGCCCACCGACAGCTGTGCGCGTGATGACGACGCCCGACGGCCAGACCGTCGCCGTCGACCAGGCCACCGGACAGCCGCTAGCGCTGCCCGGCCCCGACATCGAACAGAAGCTCGACATCGCCAGGATCGAGGGCCAGGTGAAGGCCTCGTCAGTCAAGCGCGTCGCCGAGTTCGTCGACAAACACCCGGAGGAGTCGGTCTCGATCCTCCGCACCTGGCTGCATGAGTCGGCATGACCACGCCCGCCCGCGCCAAAACCAAGTCTATCGTCGATGCCTCCCGCCTGACCGGGCCGGAGAAGGCGGCCGTGGTGCTGCTCGCGCTCGGCGAAGATCACGGCCAGATCTGGCGGGCCTTGGATGAGGAGGAGATCAAGGAGGTCTCCCAGGCGATGGCGGGCCTCGGCAACGTGACCGCCACGGCGGTCGAGGAGCTGCTGGTGGAGTTCGTCTCCGGCATGTCCGGCGGCGGCGCGATCATGGGCTCCTTCGAGCAGACCCAGAAGCTGCTCGCCGCCTTCATGCCCGGCGACAAGGTCGACACCCTGATGGAGGAGATCCGCGGCCCCGCGGGTCGGACCATGTGGGACAAACTTGGCAACGTGAACGAGGCGGTGCTCGCCAACTACCTGAAGAACGAATACCCGCAGACCGTCGCGGTGATCCTCTCGAAGATCAAATCCGAGCATGCCGGACGCGTGCTGGCGGCGCTGCCCGAGGACTTCGCGCTCGAATGCGTGATGCGGATGTTGCGCATGGAGCCGGTGCAGCGCGAGATCCTCGACAAGATCGAGCAGACGCTCCGCACCGAGTTCATGTCCAACCTGGCGCGCACCTCCAAGCGCGACAGCCACGAGATGATGGCGGAGATCTTCAACAGCTTCGACCGCCAGACCGAGAGCCGCTTCATCGCCGCGCTGGAAGAGCGCAACCGCGAGAGCGCCGAGAGGATCCGCGCGCTGATGTTCGTGTTCGAGGATCTCTCCAGGCTGGATCCTGGCGGGGTGCAGACCCTTCTGCGCGCGGTGGAGAAGGACCAGCTGGGCCTGGCGCTGAAGGGCGCCTCGGACGCGCTGCGGGAGATGTTCTTCTCCAACATGTCCGAGCGCGCGGCCAAGATCATGCGCGAAGACATGGAAAGCATGGGTCCCGTCCGGCTGCGGGACGTCGATTCGGCGCAGATGGCGATGGTGCAGGTCGCCAAGGACCTCGCCGCCAAGGGCGAGATCATGCTGGCCGGCTCCGGCGGCGACGATGAGCTGATCTACTGATGGCGACCTCCCCACAAGAACCGCCGCGCAAATTCACTTTCGACACGGAGTTCGACGGGTCCACGCCGGCCGCGGGGAACACCTACAAGCGCCTGTTCACCAGCGACGAGGTGGCTGCGCTGGGGGCGAAGGCTAGAGCCGAGGGCGAGGCGGCGGCGATGCAGAGCATCGAGGCCCAGACCGCCCGCGCGCTTGACGACCTCGCCGGCGCCGCCCGCGCCGCCCTGCCGACGCTCGCCGCCGCCGCCCACCAGCACCGCGTCGGCGCGGCCGAGCTGGCGCTGGCCTGCGCCCGCCAGATCGCCGACGCCGCCTGCGATCGTTTTCCCGAAGCGCCGCTGCAAGCTGCCTTGGCCGCGCTGGCGCGCGAGGTCGAGTCGACGCCGCGCCTGACGCTCCGCGCCCCGGCGGCGCTGCTGGCGCGGCTGCAATCAGCCCTGACCGAGACCGCCGAGGCGATCGGATACTCGGGCCAGATTCTCGCCAGAGCCGACCCCGACCTGCCGGCGGCCGCGTTCGTACTCGATTGGGGCGACGGCTCGGCGTCGTTCGACCCGGCCGGCGCGGCCCAGCGCGTGGCGGAGGCGTTGGAAGGCGCCCTCGCCGCCGAAGGTCTGCACGCCGAAGCTCTGCCCGACCCAACCTACGCCGCCGAAGAGGCACTCAATGGCTGACGAAACCGACCTGAAGCTCGACGAGTTCGGCCCGAGCGGCCTGCCCGCCGCCAGCGGCGAGGGCGAGGAAAAGACGGCCACCGACCTCGCGCCCGTGTTCGACGTACCGGTCAACATTTCGGCGGTGCTGGGGCGGGCGCACCTCTCGGTCGCGCAGCTGCTGCAGCTCGGCCAGGGCAGCGTGCTCGAGCTCGACCGCAAGGTTGGCGAGGCGATCGACATCTACGTCAACAACCGACTGGTCGCGCGCGGCGAGGTGGTGGTGGTCGAAGACCGCCTCGGCGTGACCATGACTGAAATCATCAAGGACGGGGACGCCGCGGTCTAGAGGGCGCGACGTCGAGTAAAGGGAAAATGAGATGCGGCTGCTAGTCGTCGGACACTTGAGCGGACAGCTCTCCAGCGCGGTGAAGCTGGCGATGGCCGCCGGTGCGAAGGTGTCGCACGTGGAGACCTGCGAGGCCGCCACCTACGCCCTGCGCGCAGGCCAGGGGGCGGACCTGTTGATGGTCGACTACGACCTCGACATCGCCGGCCTGATCGCGGCGAACGAGGCCGAGCGGATCCGGGTGCCGGTGGTGGCGTGCGGGGTCGGGGCCGATCCCAAGCGCGCCGCGGACGCCATCCGCGCGGGGGCCAAGGAATTCATTCCGCTGCCGCCCGACGCCGAGCTGATCGCCGCAGTCCTGGCCGCCGTCTCCGACGACGACCGGCCGATGATCGTGCGCGATCCGTCGATGCAGTCGGTGATCGCACTGGCCGACCAGATCGCCACCTCGGACGCCTCGATCCTGATCACCGGCGAAAGCGGCGTCGGCAAGGAGGTGATGGCGCGGCACGTCCACGTGAAGTCGCGACGCGCCCAGCGCCCGTTCATCTCGGTCAACTGCGCCGCCATCCCCGAGAACCTGCTGGAAAGCGAGCTGTTCGGCCACGAGAAGGGCGCCTTCACCGGCGCGATCGCGCGGCGGATCGGCAAGTTCGAGGAGGCCAGCGGCGGCACGTTGCTGCTCGACGAAATCTCGGAAATGGATGGGCGGCTGCAGGCCAAGCTGTTGCGGGCGCTGCAGGAGCGCGAGATCGACCGCGTCGGCGGCGGCAAGCCGGTGAAGGTCGACATCCGCGTGATCGCCACCTCCAACCGCGACCTCGGCGAGGCGGTGAAGACCGGAACCTTCCGCGAGGACCTACTCTACCGGCTCAATGTCGTGAACCTGCGCCTCCCGCCGCTGCGCGAGCGGCCGGGCGACATCCTGGCCCTGGCGGAGCATTTCGGCCGCAAGTACGCGATCGCCAACGGCATGCCCGAGCGCCCGCTCTCGATGCTGGCGCGCCAGCGACTCTTGACCCACCGCTGGCCAGGCAACGTGCGCGAGCTCGAGAACGCCATGCACCGCGCGGTGCTGCTGTCGTCCTCCGACGAGATCGAAGAATTCGCGATCCGGCTGCCTGACGGCGCGCCGATGCCGTCCTCACCGGCCGCGGCGACCGCTCGCGCGGCTTCCATCGCCGCCGAAGCCGTCACCCGCGGGCTGGTGGGGCAGACCGTGGCCGCAGTGGAACAGCAGCTGATCATCGACACGCTGAGCCACTGCCTCGGCAACCGCACCCACGCCGCCAACATCCTCGGCATTTCGATCCGAACCCTGAGGAACAAGCTGAAGGAATATGCCGACTCCGGCATAGCCGTTCCGCCGCCGCAACAGAGCGCCGCGAGCGCCGCCTGAACCGATGATCGCCGCTTCCCGCCGCACCCTGATCGCCGGCGCGACCGCGAGGCTTTGCTCCGGGCTGGCCTCGGCGCGCGGTCCCCTGGCCGAGATCGAAGCGAAGGTCGGCGGCCGGCTGGGCGTCGCGGCGCTCGACGTCGCCAGCGGCCGGCGGCTCGCCTGGCGCGCCGACGAACGCTTTCCGATGTGCAGCACGTTCAAGGCCATGGCGGTCGCGGCAGTGCTGAAGCGGGTCGAAGCCGGCCAGGAGCAGCTGGACCGCTTCGTCCGCTACACTGCAGCCGACCTGCTCAGCTACGCGCCGGTGACGCGGCCACATGTCGCCGAGGGCGGAATGAAGCTCGCGGACCTCTGCGCCGCGGCGGTCGAGCTCAGCGACAACACCGCCGCCAACCTCATTCTCGCCTCCATCGGCGGACCGGCCGGCTGGACCCGCTTTGTCCGCTCACTGGGCGATGGCCAGAGCCGGCTGGACCGCAACGAGCCGACCCTGAACACCTGCATTCCTGGCGATCCGCGCGACACCACAACGCCCGCATCCATGGTTGGAGATCTCAAGGGCGCCCTGCTTGAGGGCGCGCTGGCGCCGGCTTCCCGCCACCTGATGAAGACTTGGATGATCGCCGCGCAGACCGGCCTCACGAAGCTCCGCGTCGGCCTGCCGTCCTCGTGGCAGGTCGGCGACAAGACCGGCAACAACGGCGGCGGCACGTCCAACGATATAGCCGTGGCCTGGGCGCCAGGCGGCCCGATCGTGATCGCCTGCTATCTCACCGGCGCCGACGCAGCGACCTCGGACGGCCGTGACGGCGCCATCGCCGACGTCGGCCGGCTCGTGGCCGAGACGTTCGCGGCGCGAGGCGCGGCCCGCCGTGGCTGATCTCTCGCTCCCATCAATCCGTCCCGGATTCGATCTACGGGCGGTCTGGAACTCGGCGGCGCGCGGCGAGGTGGCGCTGGCCATTGGGATCGTCGGGATCATTGTTCTCCTGATCCTGCCGATCCCGTCTTTCGTCCTCGACATGCTGTTGGCGATCTCGATCACCAGCGCGGTCTTGATCCTGATGACCGCGCTCTTGATCAAGAAGCCGCTGGAGTTCACCGCCTTCCCGACCGTGCTGCTGGTGGCGACCCTGTTCCGGCTCGGGCTCAACGTCGCCTCGACCCGGCTGATCCTGGGTCACGGCCACGAGGGCACCGACGGCGCCGGCCACATCATCCAGGCGTTCGGCGAGCTGATGATGCACGGCAACTTCGTCATCGGCGTGATCATCTTCGCGATCCTGGTGATCGTGAATTTCGTCGTGGTGACGCGCGGCTCGTCGCGGATCGCCGAAGTCGCCGCGCGGTTCACCCTGGACTCGATGCCGGGCAAGCAGATGGCGATCGACGCCGACCTGTCGTCAGGGCTAATCGACCAGGAGGAGGCCAAGAAGCGGCGCAAGGACCTGGAGCAGGAATCGACCTTCTTCGGGGCCATGGACGGCGCTTCGAAGTTCGTGCGCGGCGACGCGATGGCCGGCCTGATGATCGTGGCCATCAACGTCATCGGCGGCGTCATCGTGGGCGTGGTGCAACACAAGCTGCCGCTCTCGCAGGCCTTCTCCAGCTACACCATCATGACCATCGGCGACGGCCTGGTCAGCCAGATCCCGTCGCTGGTGATCTCGATCGCCGCCGGCCTGCTGGTCTCCAAGTCCGGCGTCGAAGGCTCGGCCGACAAGGCCCTGGTCGCGCAGTTGGCAATGAACCCGGTCAGCCTGGGCATGGTCTCGGCCGCGTCCGGTGTTCTGGCGCTGGTCCCCGGAATGCCGGTCTTCCCGTTCGCCGCCCTGTCGATCGGCGCCGGCGTGCTGGCCTGGCGGCGTTCGCAGGCGGGTGGCGGGGGCAGGCCGACCGTCGCGCCGCCATCGGCCGCCGCCGAGCCGAAGGAAGAGCCGATCTCGGCCAGCCTGGCCATCGACGACATCAAGATCGAGCTGGGCTACGGCCTGCTGCACCTGATCAACGATCTCGAAGGCCGCCGGCTGACCGACCAGATCAAGGCCCTACGCAAGACCCTGGCCTCCGAGTACGGCTTCGTGATGCCCCCGGTGCGCATCCTCGACAACATGCGCCTGCCCAACCAGGGCTACGCGATCCGCATCAAGGAGATGGAGATCGGGACCGGCGAGGTGCGGCTGGGCAAGCTGATGGCGATGGACCCGCGCGGCGGCCAGGTGGAGCTGCCCGGCGAGCATGTGCGCGAGCCCGCATTCGGCCTGCCCGCCACTTGGATCGAGGAATCGCTGCGCGAAGAAGCGGCCTTCCGCGGCTACACCACAGTCGATCCGGCCACGGTGCTGACCACGCACCTGACCGAGATCCTGAAGGACAACATGGCCGACCTGCTCTCCTACGCTGAGGTGCAGAAGCTGCTGAAGGACCTCTCGGCCGACGAGAAGAAGCTGATCGACGACATGATCCCCTCGGTGGCCACCGCGAGCACGGTGCAGCGGGTGCTGCAGGCCCTGCTGCGCGAGCGGGTCTCTATCCGCGACCTGGCGACCATCCTGGAGGGTATCGCCGAATCCGCCCCGCACACCGGCTCGATCGTCAATCTGGTCGAGCAGGTCCGCGCCCGGCTGGGCCGGCAGATCTGCTGGGCCAACCGTTCCGACGACGGCTCGTTGCCGATCATCACGCTCTCGCCCGACTGGGAGACCGCGTTCAGCGAGGCCCTGATCGGCCAGGGCGACGACAAGCAGCTGGCGCTGGCCCCGTCCAAGTTGCAGGATTTCATCCGATCCGTGCGCGAGACCTTCGAACGCGCGGCCCTGCAGGGCGAGAGCCCGGTGCTCCTGACGAGCCCCGTCGTGCGGCCGTACATCCGCTCCATTGTCGAGCGGTTCCGCGGCCAGACCGTGGTGATCAGCCAGAATGAAATCCACCCGAAA